>JAABUK010007262.1_pt1 | contig 16066 bp, 11 predicted proteins | sample 5559141 | NCBI WGS metagenome assembly JAABUK01 (sample SAMN10711869, study PRJNA513367) | rock metagenome | isolation source: Antarctica rocks | place: Antarctica: Victoria Land, Pudding Butte nord | collected 2016-01-03
ACTAACTCGCCGCCAGCGGTCTCGGCTGCTGAGCCAGCTTAGCCCCCCCCCCCCCCCAAATTTCCCCTCCAACAATGGTGTCGCTCTGGGGTTCAAAGCAAAATGGAGAGCAAGGAGAAGATGACTCAAGTCAAAATGCACTGGGCTCCTCGGATGGCGAGCACTCTCGACCTGCTCCTCATTCCAGGAGACAAGCGGAACCTGACGAGAGGACTCGCTTACTGCCTCCGCCTGGACAGGGTGGCTATCTGAGTCCTGATGACCCTGCTGTCCGTCCACCTTGACCCAATTGCCTATCGGAGATTGACTAGTTTTCAGGTATCTCCGTACAACCTCTGGAGCGTACGGGCCCTCCGCTATTTCACCGTACTCTTCACGATCATCACCTTCTTATGGTGGGTGCTACTGTTCATCTCCATCTTCGTCAGTCCACCATCCATGCACTCGCGTGGATCCGGATTCTTTGACGTCTCCTACGCACTACTCACCATCGGTAACCTCCTCGTTGCGCTACTCTTCTTCTCAACCCCCTCTACACCCATGACCATCCTCGGCTTGGTCGTTTCAGTAATGCTCCTGATCGACATGATCTTGATCCTCGCCATTTCCCGACTCCGTGTTGAAGAAGGATGGGTCGGCATTGCCTCGGTCGTCTGGGCTGCTCTGATGAGCCTCTACAGTGTGCTCACAAACAAGACGGTGCGCTGGGGTAAAAAGGAAGAAGAAGAGCGTCTCACTGGCCGTGAAGAAACCCGCCGCTCGCTCCGTGAATGGTGCGCCGTCTTCACAGCTACTGTTATAATGGTCCTTCTAGTCGCCGTCACCATTCTTCTGACCGCTACTTTGATCCTCCGAGCCCGAGATGCCTCCCTCTCACCACCGGGTGAACGCTACTATGTCGACGGCGATAAATATCAGATCCACATTGCCTGCGTCGGGGACCAGAAATACGATGAAAACGGTAAACGTCTTCCAACTATCCTCGTCGAAGGCGGCGAAGAACCCGTCGAAGGCTCCGGTCTCGAAGATTTTATCTACCACGCCCGTGAGAACGGCACAATAGACCGTTACTGCTATTGGGATCGTCCAGGTCTGGCCTGGTCCGACAACGCCCCTTCGCCCCACTCGGCCGGCATGTCCATTGATGCTCTTTCAGAAGCCCTTGCAATCGCCAACGAAAATGGCCCCTGGATCCTCGTCTCCGCTGGCATCGGCGGCATCTATAGCCGTATCTTCTCCTCCCGCCACGTCCGAGACGTCCATGGCATCTTCCTGATCGACGCGCTGCACGAGGATCTTCTCTACAAAGTCGGCGCACCAGGTCGTGGCTTCTTCCTCTGGGCTTGGGGCATCATCTCGCCTCTAGGTCTCGACAGATTACCCGCTGCCATCTTCAAGGGCCGCACCCGTGAGGACCGCGTCTATGGCGTTGCTTCCTACCAGGGCGGGAAGTACATCAAAGCGAAGCTGCAGGAGAACCTGATTGCAGATAGCCTGACGAAGAATGAGGTTTTGTCTGCGAGGAATATTCAGACACCCAGGACGCCGCTGGTGGTGGTGAGTAGTGGGGTTATGATGGAGAAGGAGAAGGTTTGGGAGCGGAAACAGGAGGATCTCACCAAGCTTACGGAGAATCTGTTGGCTTGGGATGTGGTGGGTGGGGCGCCGCATGACGTGTGGAGGACGCTAGAAGGGAGGACGCTGCTGGAGGAGAGGTTGGGGGAGTTGCTACATGGGCGAAAGAAGACGACGAAGGTGTGATTGTTGCATTTGGGTGGAGGAGAAGGAAAGAGATGTCAATGAAAGGCAGTCCTGGGGTTTGGAGGATGCAAAAACTGATCTTGGTATCTCCTAACTCTGTGTATGTATCATTGCTGTATGGCTGCGTTTCATGCATATACTTTCGGCGACTTGGCGCAAGCATGCAGGTTGATGAAATCGTTTAGCATGATTCTTACTCTTGTCTTCTCTCATCTCCTCAACGTTGTTTTTAATGTGTGCGTCTGACGCCCACGTCCAAGCCTCATCTTGCTTTGACCATATAGCAGGTGGTCTAATTACTTTCTACAGCAGAGACAACCGATGAGGTCCTTCTTTCCCCGATGCACATGCAAATGCACGTCCCCATCCTTATTCACATTTGGACTCACACTATCAAACCACGAGTTTTTAAGTCTGTCTCTTCGAAAGGCGAGGACATGACATTTCATAATACATGGAGCGGGCGCATGTTGTAGTAAGGGGAGAGAGATCTGTGAATGAGAATGACGAGTCGTGTTCTTGCGGAAAGGGAGGGGAGAGTGTGAATGCTGAACCCAAATCCTGAGATGATCCTTCAATTCACATGGTCGAGGATGCTCTCGCTTGTCCAAGCATCTGCTTCAGTGGTAGGGCGGGACTCCCGAACAGGCTCGCATTCCTTCGCCTCTGTTCGACCATCTGCCGTCTTTTCGAGCTCATACAGGAGTTTCTTCTTATTGATGTCCCATCGGATACACTCGAGGCTGGGAGGGGCGATGCCGGACGTGTCTGAGAGGAAATCTGTGGGGAGAGGAAGACCTCGCTCGTCTGCCATTCGAACGGTGCGGATTTTGGTGGTGGAGGGAAAAGAGGAGAGGAGACGGCGCTGGATTACGGAGAGGTGGAGTTTAACGTTCAGGAGGGGTACTTAGAGTAAGCGGAAGGGTTGACATACCAAATCATTTACATCAATGGGAGCTGGATGGCAGGAGGTATTCCCAGTTGGGCAATCTAGAGCAAATTCGACAAGCTCTGGTAGAGAAGGGAGGAGTTCTCTGAGCGGTAATTTCTTTGGGTCCTCGCGCCATTCATCAACGTGGTAGGTCGACAATTCGAGACAGTGGAGATATGGACCAGCACTTGCGAGAATTGGTAGTGTTTTCTGGTACAGTGCGTCAAGACTGATGTGAGTGATCTGCCGCGATGCAGTTGATGATAGTAATGCAGAAAGTAGGTGGTGCGACTGGGAAGTATGGCCGACAGCCAAAGCGCGGAGGTGTGGAAGTCCGCTTGCTGCAACTCTAATGCTGCGCTTATCATAGCTGTCAATATCGAGATCAAGAGTTGTTATCGAGGGATGACGGAGCAAGAAGTCGGCGAGTCCTGATCTTGCATCAAGCCAAGCATGTAACGAGAAGGATGTTAAGTTGGGAAAATGATAATCATATCCGAGGCCTTGAATACGACAAGCGTCGAGATCGCAAGTGGGCACTCGTAGGGATAAAGAAGTCAGCTTGTGAATGCTGTGCAGAAGTTGGTGGACTTGGGACGCATCATCACCATGACCGCCGCTGAGGTCAAGAGATAACGTCAGAAGTTGTTCGAAAGGAGATGGGAACAATATCTGTGGAAAACATAGGAGTTCAGTAGAAGACGACTAGAGATCACCACTATACTCACAAAATCGCGAAGTTCGTGGAGCTCATGAGTTGCGAACTCGAGCCAAAGATGCTTTAGTGTACTGGCTGCACCGGCAAGAGCAAACCAGAAAGCTTGTGGTCTATACTGGACATTGTCGCAATAGCTATCACTCCATTTGAAGGATTCCAACTGGCTTCTCTGGGTAATCTGTTCCACATGTAGGTTATATCGACATGACTTTGAGTTCGTTCTTTAGCGATAAGAGCCTCCCTCGTTTCTTGTGCTCCAACTGCTTCTTGTTCCGCATCTTCTTCCTCCTCATCATTGTTGAACTCGAAGGCCTTGATATGACTTGCCAAATCTGGCCCAGCCTGAAGCTCTGAGAAGAAGCTGGAGAGCTGTTGAAAACCGGTGAGAGCTACCAATCCAGGGTGCCGCCCTTTGGGAGACCGACTTGTCATTCTGAGTGTTCTTCTTGTGCCAGACAGATCGCCAGCATCAGCATTGATGGCAATCATACCAGATCATAGCAGGCACCCAAATGAAGTCTTGTGAAAGCCTTTGAAGACAAGGATAGATGTAGATGTACAATGCGGGAGAGATCTTGGCCATGAGTTGGACATGGGTTTTGACAAGGAGCAAACAACAAGCAGCGTCTGGATCCCAGCGTGCACAGAGCTGTCAGTCTAAGGTACGTCCAGACCTGGCTTGGTGGTGAATGAATGAGGCTCTGCGGGAAGGGTAAAGGAGGCCAAGCGTCGATGACGGCGCAAGCTTCCGCCTGAAGACGGACGGCAGAGTCCGGAGTCAATACTCTTCACTGCTAGGACTCAGTACGCTACGATTCCACTTCATGCGCCTTCTAGTCACGCTCCGACTCCTCCCCCTTCTCTTCTTCTTGCTTGATAACTAGGCAGGCAACGTGACTCTCACACCCACCACCCCTGCGCCACCCGCAGCCCTCAAAATCACATCTTCTCTGTTGCCCCGGGGCTTGGAAATGCACCCCATGCTCTCTCGGTGACCTCAAGACTGCAGAGAATCCCCCAGTAGAGACAGGAGATCCACGAAACCATGCTGCTTCGCTTTGAGTCAAGAAATGGACAGTTCAGGCTCAACGTCGAGCCGACTGATTGTTTCCCTGCACTGGCGTCAAAAGTAGGTCTTGATGGTCGGTCATGAAGGCTTCATACTGACGTGTGCCTCAGATACTCGACAACCTTCCCACCAACATCGATGCTTCCTCCCTCAAATTTTCAAATAGACCAATAGGACTCAACCCTACCGAGGAAAGACATTTGAGAGATCTTCGAACCATTCGCCTGCAAGATGTTGGGCTCTCGTGAGTGTTGATCCATCAAAATTGGGTCTGGCACTGAAACTTTCTCTAGACAAGGTGACAAGCTGTACCTTGGCTATTCAGAAGTTTCACAGCTGTCTAACGGGCATGTGAATGGCACAGCGACATCGGGCTCTAATTCTGCCAGCTCGAACCGCTTGGATGGAAAGTCCGTTCCTGAGCTATCGACAACAACCGTACCGCCTACGTCGCCCAGCGCAATCATCAAGAACCCCTGGGAGGTGATAAAGCAGTCGGCACTAGACGATCGACTGGATCAGCAGGATGGCAAGATTCCACGACCCAAAGATCAGAAGATGTGTCGACATGGCCCGAAAGGAATGTGTGACTACTGCATGCCTTTGGAGCCGTACGACCCGAAATATATGGCCGAAAGGAAAATCAAACATTTATCCTTTCATTCATACCTCCGGAAAATCAATTCCGCCACAAACAAGCCAGAGCTGAAAAGTTCATACATGCCTCCACTCAGCGAGCCCTATTATCGAGTACGAAAGGACTGCCCATCTGGCCATCCCCCTTGGCCTGAGGGCATCTGCTCAAAATGTCAGCCCAGCGCCATCACCTTACAGCCCCAGCAGTTCCGTATGGTCGACCATGTCGAGTTCTCTTCACCTGACATGATCGACAATTTGCTCGACTTCTGGCGCAAATCGGGCATGCAGAGATTGGGATTCCTCTATGGCAGATACGAGGAGTACAAGGAGGTGCCGCTTGGGATCAAAGCTGTCGTAGAGGCTATTTACGAGCCACCTCAAGTCAATGAATTGGATGGGGTGACATTACACGAATGGTACATTGAGAAAGATGTTGAGGACGTAGCTCGATTGTGTGGTCTGGAACGGGTTGGAGTCATCTTCACCGACCTTGTTCCTGCTCAGGATGGACAAGGTCAAGCTGTGTGCAAGCGACACATCGACTCGTATTATTTGGCCTCCCTGGAAATAGCTCTCGCAGCCCGACTGCAAGCTCAGTATCCGAAACCAACCAAATGGAGCGAGACTGGCCGTTTTGGCTCGAACTTCGTCACTTGTGTCCTCAGTGGCGACGACGATGGCGCTATCACCATAACTGCATACCAAGCTTCGAACTCTGCTGTTGAGATGGTGCGAGCAGATATTGTGGAGCCATCGGCAGATCCTTCGGTCATGCTTGTACAGTCCGAAGATGACGAAGGAGTCGCCAATAAAGCGAGATACGTCCCCGAAGTCTTCTATCGAAGGATCAACGAATATGGAGCCAATGTGCAAGAAAACGCCAAACCGAGCTTTCCTGTGGAGTACTTGCTAGTCACCTTGACGTACGGCATTCCCAACAATCCAACGCCGCTTTTCACAAGCAGTAAATTCGCGATCGAGAATCGTGAACCAATTGGGGTCAGTCAAGAATTGAAAGACGTTGCAGAGCAATTGAAGCCGAAAGGAAGTGCCGAGCAAACAATTCAATCAGTCTCTGATTTTCACTTACTATGTTTCCTGCATAACCTTGGCGTTTTGAGCAAGGTAGGTCGAGTGTCAGTCACAGCCCTGACAGTGGCACGACTAACAGCATAACAGGATGAAGAAGCGCTTCTGTGTCGGGTGGCTACGAACCACGATCTTGCGGAAGGAATGCAGCTTTCTAGCACACTAGGCTGGGCCACATTGATTGCTATACTGAGGGAGAGTGGTGAGCGGCCCCCTAAACGTTCATGGCCCCTGGACTTGGGAGATGATTCCATCCCTGGAACTCCGTCTGAACACATTACTAAGCGGCTCAAGGGAGCTAGCCTGAGTTGATGAAATCAATCATACTTGGGTCTAGATCGACGACCGATTCTGGCTGCACTCTTGCGACACCTCCCTCGTCCGTCCGTCCCCCTGAAGATCTCTACGAGCCTCCTGCTTCGACGACGACTTTGACCACTGGACTCGCGCAGCAATCAGGATACGAGAAGGCGATTACGAAAGCGGGGCATAGGAATGATAGCAAGTGTCTCTGCCAGATGCTGACCATTTAAATCTTGAGGAGGCAGGAAATCGTGGCGGATCATGCACCATATCAGAACTTGGAGGGCACTTTCATAGCATCTCGTCCAGATAGACCCTTGACCCAAACTGCCACCAACACCTGGGCGAACATGAAGGAAAGAGTGAACTTCACCAGTGAGTGTCTTGCAGACATAAAAAAGATCCAACTTCATAAGCCATAACTGTTCCAGGGGTACTTTGGACAGAACAGTAGTTAGTCTTGACGTGGCAGGAGGCAGATTCACTACATCGTCCAAACCTTAAATTTTGTGGCCGTTGACTCACCTGTCCCCTCCATCTAATAGTGTTACCATTCTCCTTATCAATCGGAACTCTGTACGCAGTTGAAGTTTCGAAGCTTGTGTGATTGATTGTGTACTTCAAACGTGCCGAATCCGGCGTTCTTCAACATACTTTTCAGGAGTCTCTTTGCGCGCCCTCCAGTTTGGAGAAGGCTTCCTCGTCAAGCAATGGCGCTGAACGCAGCTTCACACAATGCCAGTGAGGTTTTCACACCCCTCTCTAGACGTAGATATTGACAATCAGAAGCTGGCACTCCCACAGGCTCGCCATCTGGGCCACCTCCGCCAACCTCAAACGAAACCACATCTGCTATTCTCGACGCAACAAAACGTGACTCTACAGCGCAGACTCAAGGTGGCACTGATGCAGCGGAGATAGGTCCAGGTCCGCATGGAGAAGGCGAGAAGCCCAAGACGGCGAAAGAGAGTACGGATGACCCCAAACCCGCGTTATACTAGGCTTTGACCTATTCATGTAAGGCACGATGGCCTGAATAGCTACGAATTATAATGAACGTATGACATGTTCTAACTCAATGCCTTTTTGAACGTAGCTGAGAAGGAGCGCAAAAAGGCCGAAAAGGATAAGAAATTCCAAGAGAAGAAAGCCAAACAACAACAAGCAGCCGCTTCCGCCCCTCCTCCAAAACCGAAGGATAAAAAAGTCAAAAAACCTGCAGCTGCTGATGCATATGAGCCTTCCAAGATTGAGCGAGACCTATACGACTGGTGGGAGAAGCAAGGATATTTCGCGCCGCAATTCACCGCCGAGGGCAATGCCAAAGAAGAGGGCAATTTTGTCATTTCGATACCGCCGCCGAATGTTACTGGATCGTTACACATGGGTCATGCGTTGGCAAGCGCTTTGCAGGACACTATGATCCGACGAGCGAGGATGATGGGCAAGACTACTGCATACATACCAGGTTGCGATCATGCCGGTATATCTACCCAAAGTGTTGTCGAGAAGGCGCTTTGGCGGAAAGAAAAGAAGACCAGACATGACATTGGACGAGAGGCGCTGGTCGACACAATCTGGGCCTGGAAGGGGACTTACCATAAGAATATCACAAATCAGCTGAAACGGATGGGCTTGTCTGTCGATTGGAGCAGAGAAGCTTTCACCATGGACGAGAATCTTTCCATGGCAGTCCGCGAAACATTCATACAATTGCATGATGAAGGCATAATTTACCGAGCAAATCGTCTGGTCAATTGGTGCACTGCCCTGACCACGTCCCTATCAAATCTCGAAGTGGACAACATTGACCTGCCGGGCAGGCAACTTCTTTCTGTTCCAGGATACGAGAAGAAGATAGAGTTCGGCGTGTTGACTCATTTCTGTTACACGATTGAGGGCAGCGATAAGCGCATCGAAGTTGCAACGACCCGTCCAGAGACGATGCTTGGAGACACAGGTATCGCAGTGCATCCAAATGACGAACGATATAAGGACTTGGTAGGGAAAAAGGCGAAACACCCTTTCGTTGACCGAAGTTTGATCATCTTCGCCGATGAGCATGTTGATCCTGAATTCGGTACAGGTGCGGTCAAGATCACGCCTGCTCACGATCCTAATGATTTCAATTTGGGGAAAAAACATGACCTTGCATTCATAAACATCTTCAACGACGATGGCACTCTCAACGGTAATACAGGAGACTTCGCTGGTATGAAGCGATTTGATGCACGATACAGGGTAATCCAGGCGCTCAAGGACGGAGGGCTATATGTTAAATGGGTGGACAACCCGATGAAAGTACCATTATGCAGCAAATCGAAAGATATCATCGAGCCTATCATGAAGCCTCAATGGTGGATGAGGATGGAGAGTTTGGCCAAACCTGCCATGGATGTGGTAAGAAACGGAACGATCAAAATCAAACCAGAGTCAGCGGAGAGGAATTTCTTCATGTGGATGGAGAATATCCAGGATTGGTGTTTGTCGAGACAGCTGTGGTGGGGTCATCGTGCTCCAGCTTACTTTGTCGATATTGAAGGTGAACAAGGAGATTCGAGTGACGGAGATCTTTGGGTCTGTGCACAGAACGAGGAGGGCGCTCGGAGAAAGGCAGAAGACAAATTCCCCGGCAAGAAATTCACCTTACGCTGGGACGAAGATGTATTGGATACCTGGTTCTCATCCGGGTTATGGCCGTTTTCAACGCTGGGCTGGCCTAAACGGACAAAAGACATGGAGACGCTCTACCCGACCTCCATCCTAGAGACGGGTTGGGACATCCTGTTCTTCTGGGTCGCGCGCATGATTATGCTGGGAGTCAAGCTGACGGGCGAGGTGCCTTTCACAGAGGTGTACTGTCATTCTCTGATCCGCGATTCAGAAGGCAGAAAGATGTCGAAATCTTTAGGGAATGTTGTTGATCCGAATGATATTATCGACGGCATCGCCCTTGAAGAACTGCACGTGAAGTTGCTCACAGGCAACTTGGATCCAAAGGAAGTCCAGCGTGCAAAAGATTATCAGAAGTCGGCCTTTCCGAAAGGTATCAATGAGTGTGGTGCAGATGCTTTACGGTTCGCCCTCGTCAACTACACGACGGGAGGAGGTGACATCGCGTTCGACATCAAGGTGATAGAAGCGTACCGTCGCTTTGCAAATAAAATCTACCAGGCAACAAATTTCGTCAAGGGTCGATTAGGGGACGACTTTGTGCCCTCGGAATCTCCTTACGCTAACAAGCCAATCTCAGTCGCCGAGAAGTGGATCCTCCACCGCCTCAACACTACCGCGAAAGAAGTTAACGACAGCATCGAGGCCAGAGAGTTCTCAACCGCAGCAGGAGCACTATACCAATACTGGCTCACCCAACTCTGCGACACCTTCATCGAAAACTCGAAGCTCATGCTCCAGGACGACGCCCCTAAAGCCGACCAAGCATCCGCCAAACAAACCCTCTACACCGCCCTCGAAGGCGGTCTCCTCCTTCTCCACCCCATCATGCCCTTCGTAACCGAACACCTTTGGCAAAAGCTCCCGCGAAGACCTGGCGACAAAACCCCGTCCATCATGATCGCTAAATACCCGCATTCCAACCCCGCTCATGACAACCTCTCCGCAGCAGCAGAATATGAATTCATCATGGCTCTCTCGGCCAGCATCCGCAGCCTTCTCTCCCAATACAGCTTCAAAGAACCAGGCGACATCTACATCCAAACCTACTCCCCTTCTGCGTTCGAAACCGCCTCGGCAGAACGCACATCCATCAAATCGCTCGCTGGGAAGTACGTCGGCGACATCGAGATCCTGCCCCCTACTACTTCCTCTAACGACCCCGACAAAGAGCAAGCCAACAGCACCTCCGCCGTCCCGGCCGGCTGTGCCGTCTCACCCGTCAGCTCCGAAGCGGCCGTCTACCTCCAGATCGTCGGGAAAGTGGATCTAGGCAAGGAGAAGGAGAAGGCGGAACAGAGTCTGGCGGAGGCGACGGCGAAGGTGGAGAAGTCTCGGAAGATCATGGGCGGGGAGGGGTGGGGAAAGGTGAAGCAGGAGACGAGGGAGAAGGAGGAGAAGAACTGTAGGGATGCGGAGGCGGAGGTCAGGAGGTTCGAGGAGGTTAGGGGGGAGCTGGAGAGGTTGGGGCTGGGTGGTTGAATGCTGGATCGAGGGATGGATTGATGATGATAGAAGAGGGATCATGCTGGGATTGGCATGTAGGGATGGGACAGCGCGAGAGAGAGAAGAGGGAAGGGGGAGGGTGTTGACTGGACCTGACCAACCAGTCTCTAGAAGTAGAAGAAGGAGCAGCAGCAGCAGCAGCAGCAGGCACAATAGGACACCTCTCTCACCTAAGTAATGCACTACTGTACGAGCTCCGAGAGCGCTCTATCCCCCCCCTCGATTCAATGACTAATTCATGAATGACTAGTCAGAACGCAGTGGAAACTAGTTGGGTCCCATCGAAGACAGATACAGAGGAGGAGGAGGAGGAGGAGGAGGAGGAGGAGGAGGAGGAGGAGGAGGAGGAGGAGGAGGAGTAATTGATGAGCTAAGAAGATTGGTCACTGGATGATGGGAAGTACAACGTGTAGAGTAGTTGTATCGGAGGCTGCGGCAAGTTGGAACAAATGGGTCTCTGCACGATGTGGGGGGGGGTTTTCGGTAAGGAGAGTCAAAAACGGTACAGGAGGATTTGAGGAGAGATCGATTTAGAAACTTGTTCGGGAAAGGGTTTTGGTTGTTATTGGATTCCCAAAACCACGTCGAATAACGTAAGGGGTCCAGGATCAAGGCCCTCGGTCTCCTCCCTCTTCTTCTGACCGATTCCGTAGGTAAGATGGCAGGTATCCGACCCCAGCTATGCCTTCAAAGCACTCGAACCAGGATAACATACTTTTGTCAGCCCTGCAGCACGCTGAAGCATCCCAAAAGTGACTCCTCAATTATCACAGGTGCAACCAGCATAAGCATTAGTGCACCGCCCACTCCGTCCATTACAGCCATTCTCGTAGCACTTCCCATTCGTCTTGCCGCACCCATAACCACATCCACACCCACGATACTCTCCTAGAACACGGGAAAACCACCGAGTGTCAGCAAGAAATCGATCTTTCTGTAGAATTCACAACAAGTGGTAAGGGTAAGCACGTCCCACTTACCTTGCGTGCATGTCACGCGATCCGGGCTGAATTGACCCTCGCAACCGTTTTCGTAGCAGTTGCCGTTGACATTGCCGCAGGAGGCCGTTCGTCCGATGTCCGAGCGGGAGGAACCCAGGGTGTCGAGGGTAGTGACAAGGGATGCTTGATGTGCATAGTTGTTGAAGGGGCTGGCGAAGATAGCTGATGAGAGGAAGGCCACTAGGGGCAGGAGGGTGACCGTTGAGAGGTACATTGTGAAGATTTGCTGATTATTTTGTATGAGGAGCTGCTTTTGTGACAGGAAGACGGAGATGTCAATGCTCTTAAGTGAGTATGGAGGATTAAAGTATATGAGATTCCTAGTCGTGATAAACAGCGTCTTCTTATACATGATGAAGGAGGAGAACTTCTGCATGCTGTGACAGTGGCCTGACTTGCTGCATTGAGAAAACAGTTGGCCACAGTCAGAAAGTAGCTCAGGCATCCAGGAGTAGTCGCTTGCGGTAAGTGCAAGCATACTGATGGTCGTAGGTGTCTGTCTGTACGATGTTGTACAAAACCTCCACATTCAGTTGGCGGCCAGCATCCGTCATTGTTTAGGGATACTCCACTGTACCAGCTATGCCTTTGCGATCCTCGATTCAAGCAGAGTTAGTGTTAGCAGCTCCGACTCCTGTCAACTGTACAAGTGATAGGATCTTCGGAAAAGATCTCTTGGTCATCTCGAGGCTCAAATTGCACAAAGATCGGCGATGAGACATTCGGGTACTACGAGGTACCAAGTAACGAACCTGGGGAGCTTCCCCAACTTGCACAGAAATATCCAAGCCTCTTACTGCGAGAAGTCCCGGGTAAGCATCGAACACGTAGCGGAACAGCTGATAGATGCGTTTTCTACTGCGTCCCGTCAAAAAGGCGAGGTGCATATTTGTCTTCCATCTCAATGCCCGGGTCCATGACACAGTCTTGAGCCGCAGTAGGAAGATGGATCCAATCAGTGATAAGCATCTCGCATCGTGCACAATCTCAGCATGTGAAGCTCGCGAGTTGGGATGGAAGTGAAGCAAGGTTGATGAACCTGTCGTTGTGGCAGACGCCCCGGCCTTGGCAGCTCACGGCGGAATTTAATGCCAAGGTTTTCCCGGCTTGGCTCTTCTCGTAAGCCGCTGACTAGTGCTGTTGCAGCAGCCAGTCCCAAAATCTGACCTCGAAGAGCAACCACAAGTGGTAGGCGGTGAGGTCTGCGAATCTCGGCCCACTGCTGTCATCCTCGTATGCAGATCGGTCTGTCAAGTCTTGGTAAATTTGGTATTCATCTATGCAGAAACGCCCTTCCCAATGCTATGCATGGGGTGATGATACACCTCAAGGATATCCCCTTGAGAAGCAGACAAGACTCAAAACCCAGGTCAAACACTTCGTCAAAGCAACACTTCCAATCTCACTTCCGTCTCGAGACTTCTCCATCTCCTCCGTCTCTTCCAACAGTCACCCAGACCATTCTTGTCTTCTTGCCACGCTCGGTCGCCTTATCCTGCAATCCAGCCCAAGCGAGGCTTTCCTTTCCTGTCTTTCCCAAACCTCCTTCATTGACCCAAACTCTTACGACCCCTCGGATCCACGTAAGCTTTTCCAGAACTTGATTGCTTTTGATGATGTTCACACGTTTTGCGTCCTCGCTACCAAAGATCTCCGAGACCGGGGCAGTGATCGAATCCCTTCTTTCCATCGATCTCTCAGTCATCGAGCCATACTTGACAAGGTACGTTGCATCCTCTGGCTGCAGATAGTAGAGATCCAGCATCAGTCGCTGACCGTCATTTTTGCTAGATCGATACACGAGTAGCTTCGTATGATCGGGGAAGTTGAATTGGAATGATCCGTCTCCGAATCCCCATATCCCAACGTTGCCGAGGCGCTGGTAGAACCTGATGAATGAAACCGCTTTCGCATGAAGCTCCTCGTCCGCGTCCGACGCATTCAGATTGGTCATATATTTTCCAAACTTATCCAGCAATCCAACCAACCTCACCCTCTCGGCCGCGAATTCCTCTTTGGCTTGCTTGGATAGTTGCGCAACAACTTCTTTACCATCGACCCATCTCCCTGATCCTGACTGGTCGTACCGAAAGTTTCTAGCCGAAACCTGCATTTTGCGGATGCCATCATCACCAAAGCTTTCGTAGAACTCTACAGGCAGAGCTTGTGGCCCTTGCGGTACAATCTGTACGTCTTCTTCACGAATGCGCCGTGAGTAGTGCTCCCTGGCGCTCCTAATAACAACACACGAGCCGGATGTAGCATCTTCGATCGAAGATCTCAGTGCAAGACCTGCAGTCCCATCTGACAGTATATAGCCGATGCCATATCTGTCGGTATAGTCTACCCATTTTTCAACCACCGTGTGTGGATTTGATGAAGATCTAGGATGAGGGCTCGAGAAATACGTTTGATAGGCGGTCTTGGGTGCGAGGTCACCGTACATTCCCTGGAGTGAGCTCAATACATTCTCTGGCGAAGAGCCAGGCACAGCTTTCGAGATGTCAGTTGGAGCAATGACCATAGCCTTTGCGCCAGAATTGGGTAGGGTGCATATTGGTTTTGACGTCTCTGCTTCCGAGGTCATGGAGACTGTCAGTGCAGATTTTGGCTGCCGGTCGTTGGCATAAATGGTCTGAAGCGGCATGCTGGCAGATTCTTCGCCTGACGATGAGGAAGATGGACGGGCTGAAGCATCCTGATCGGCCTTTATGGCGCGGGACAAATGGCGGCGCTGGACGCGTGTCCGAGATTCTGTGCGGCTTGTGGTCGTCGACCTAGCTGGGCGCGATAGTGCTGGCTCCCCCTCTTCAGCAGATTCCCTGGTTAGAATCTCTCGCCGATCAGAAACCGTCGTCTTTTCTGGTACCTTCTCCAGAGCATCCCGAGTCGTATCGCGAGTTGAGGTGCTCCGCGTGACGCGGCTGACAGCTCGAACTGGCTGCTTACGAAGAAAGCCGCGCGAGGTCTGCGAAGAATGACTGACTGTTTGTGTGTTGGTATCAACTATTTCGCGAGAAGACTGTTTTCTTTGAGACCCTTGTGCTGGTTGTGCTCTCTCGCCGCCTGCCGAAGCCCCTTGCCTCGCAGGCTGGCTTGAAACCAGTCTGTGACTAACTGCTCGAGATGGAAGCGCCTGCTGACGCTGCTGGGCTGCAAAACTCTGAACGGGAGCTCTTTGCTGTATTGGTTGCGAACTGCTTGTCGCAGAGGTAAGCACAATGGACGTGGGAACAGTGCGTGAGGATATGGTCTCTGGTAACGCCCTCGATAAAGAAATGATGTCTAGCGTGTCAGTGGTCGACGCTTGCTCCTTTCGACTTCGAACCTTCGAAATCGTCAAGGGTCTCTTTCTGATGGCATTCCAGTCCTCCTTGGCTACAGCAAACTCCTTGTATATCACACCTTCAGGCATCGGGATTACTGGTGCACATCCCTTAGCATTCTCCAAGTTGACTTCAACCATTGCAGATATATTCACATTCCCGCCTACTGAAGGTCTCAATTGCCCTGTGAATGTCTTGCCAACACCGGAAGCTTGACAGGTCGCTGCATAATCCACTCCATACCCAGCGGCGACCTTGTCTCCACGAGGGTCGGCGTTCTGGAGCCAAGGCGGTCTGCTTCGCAAACATGAACGATCCAATTCTTCGGCTATTGCACCCATCTTGAAGAATTCATGCTCGACTAGGTCGTCCATGCCAGGCCGTTCATCAGGAACGAGGTTGAGGCACAACGTGACAAGATCCTTAGCTTGGTTCGGAACGAAATATTGACAGTCTTCCTTCCATTCATATTGGAGCTGCTTCAATTTCTCGTAAATTTCCGTTTGAGATTTCGAGGCAAAAGGAGGGGTGCCAATCAGCATGGCATAGCAAATGATCCCGATTGCCCAAGTATCGACCTTATGGCCATGACCTCTTGAAGAAGTCTTCATCAGAAGCTCCGGTGCAATATAGTTGGGCGTGCCGCACATGGTCTGTCTGCGCTCCTTGTCGTCAACCACTACTGCTGCAAGGCCGAAATCTCCGATCCTGATGTTCATACGCGCATCGATGAAGATGTTTCCCATCTTCAGATCTCTGTGGATAACACATCGCTGGTGCATGTACTTCACTCCACCACAGAGCTGAATCATATATCGACGGACTTCGGGCAAACTGAGCGATTTCCGATTTTTAACCATGTCCATAAGTGAACCATTGGGACATAGCTCGAGGATAACATAGGTATAGTTTTCGAAAGCAAAAGCGCGATGAAATTCGACTATGCTTGGATGGTGCATCTTCGCGTGGATCTGCAATTCTGTTTGAAACTTGAAGCTCAGTCAGCAATTTCTTCGTCCCGTTGAAACTGAGTACAACCTTCTCCAATTG
>JAABUK010007263.1_pt1 | contig 16065 bp, 20 predicted proteins | sample 5559141 | NCBI WGS metagenome assembly JAABUK01 (sample SAMN10711869, study PRJNA513367) | rock metagenome | isolation source: Antarctica rocks | place: Antarctica: Victoria Land, Pudding Butte nord | collected 2016-01-03
TGGCGCCGGCGGTGGCTTCTGGGGATGGGGGTGAGGGTTCGGAGTCTGCCATGTTGTTGGGTTGTTGGGGGGTCTGGGGTGGTGTCTGCGACCAATCCTCCCCGTTGGAACGGCTTGTCATGTTGAGCTGCGAAATCCTGAGAAAAGGGGTTGGTGATGCAACTGTAGCTGTTTTTCTGCGAAGAGAAACTGTTGGTTGTTCAGGGCGCGAAACATCGGTGACGTTCGCTCTCGTGCAAATCCCAGCCTCTCCAATTTCTTGGCCATTGCAACACTAGCCACCTGCTGTGTCGTGATAACAGAGCACCCTGCATCGCCTGCATGGCGCTTGTGTTTTGGTGGCTTTGGATTGGTGCTCACCGACAGGGGGGGCACAGAAGTGATGATCACCCTGCCGAGCGGCGTTGCCGATTCGCTGCCGAAAGCATGGCCTCGGAGGCTTGCCCTGCCATGTTCGAGACAAGCAATTCAATATCTTCGCTTTGGGCATCTCAAATATATCTCAAGAGTGGATGATTGCCATGCCATCGGTCTACTGAGTCAATGTCAGTGCTTTAGGCGTTCTTCTCAGCGAGGCATCGCCAATATGGCCGTCCAACGTTCTTTCGCGTGGCAAGCATGGATTCCCGAGCATCTCCGTGGCGCTGGGACCTTGGCAGGTCGAGCCAGAGGATCCCTGCCCGCAAGCCTCTCATGTGGGAATATCAATATCAAAGATCTAGATGCCCAGAAGCTCTCCACATATGTCTGTCACGAGCATGGCGACTTCCTGAGGCTTAAAGAAAGGGTGAACTTACACCATCTGCGCCCATATAGAGTACACTCCCCTTATCACTCCTTGCGCCCAAACGTGTCAATTGTCCCCTCCTTGCTTGTGTCCAGTAGCTTCACTCCTCTCGAAAGCATCCATCGATCATCCACCCCATAATCATGTCAGACAGCGAGACCAGCCCCAAGAAACGTCCTCCCCCTCCAGGAAAAAACACCACAATCGAATCCTCAGCCACCGAAGCCTCAGACACCGGCGCACGCTCGCGTTCGCGCTCCCAATCGCGACGAGCGCGCCGACGCAAGCAGACCACACAGCCGAAGAAACATACACAAATGCCCGCTCTGGACGAGGAGGGAGAGGCGGATGAAGATGAAGGTGGCGCTATGGTTCGCTATATCTCTTGCTCGGTACAATGGTGACTCTTCATGCTGATATCCGTTAACAGCAATCCCTCCCCCATCGCCCCAAGGCGCCCCAACAACAGAAAGGCAGAGCCGAGAAAAAAGTACCGAGTGATGAGACGAAAAAGCAGGATGGATTGCGACTGAGGATAGAGTTGAACCTGGATATCGAGTTGGAGCTGAAAGCGAGTATACGGGGCGATATCACTTTGGCGCTTTTGTAAGTATTGTTCATCGGAAGATAAGATACTGGTGAGCTAACTGCGCATAGGAGTTGAAAAGTGAAATACGCCGCTGATTTTGAAGAGATGCTGGCATCGTATGGCGCCGAGAAATCTTTTGGATAATGTAATGTGAGCGAGCGTGCGATCTGGCGTTGGCGTTTACATGCTTGGACATCTGGGAAATGGGAGAGATCAAGGGCTACGACCCGTATGAAGTGGCGGCCTTTTGGCGAGGCAGGAGCCACTGTTGTGACCCTTCATGGTGTGAAGCTTGGTAACTAGCGTTATTCGATGCACTGGTGCGATTTCCCTCTGTGTTCTCTGTTTTGGAGCGCTCCATATGTTGAGCATGGAGACTTATCTGGGTTGAAAGTTGGAATCTACTGGGTGAGAAGCCGCTTAAGAGCCGTTCGACGTATTCATTCATACCCCCTTCGGAGCGGCAAACGTTCATATGGAATCACAAGAAATGATAGCAGACGTTCGCGATATCTTTGCCTATCAAAATTCTATAACCGAGACAACTCTCTCGAGGTCTCGATATTTGAATGAGTTTGAGGACCAGATCTTCACATATAGATATTCGGTCGCATTGCCTAAGTCTTGCTCGGCTTTTCTATAAAGACTGACAGAATTCGCCATTTCATGAGAGAAGCTAATATGTATACTCCGATCATTCAATCCCAAATCGTCGCCATTCAGGTCATCCCCAGTCCGGTACATCTGTCTCCGCCCCTCTCAAAGGCCATGCAATGCACTAAAGTCGAAGACTTAATCTTGTTAGAACCATACATAGAGAAAGACAAGGCTTCATGAGCCTTCCAGCCTCTCATTGTCCTCCTCTAAAAGCCCATCCCTTGACTGAACGGCACCGTTACTCGCCCCACGCGAATGTCTGACTGAAGGAAACCTCGACACATCCGACGGATTTTCCGTAGACGCACTATCTAGTCTAGTTTGCCAAGCATCGCTGTCACTCGAATCTGTGCGACAGCTGAATGGCCTCGTCACGGCATGAAGGGAGCGTCGTATGGCGGGACGTGACGAGGCCGAGCTGTGAAAGGGCCTGGTGAGACCGACCACATGGCGAAAAGTGGCGCGACCTGGAGTTGGAGCTTCGGAATCAGAAGACGAATCGGTACGTGCATTGACTGGACGGCGGGGAATCTGTTGCGATGGAGATAATACGGCGGCTTCTGGTTCTGAGCTATCCAGATTGACGAGGCCAGGTCGTGAGAGCACAGGTGAGAATACTACTTCGGCCGCTGAAGTGATAAATGCCTCCGAATCAGTACTCTCGTCGATCCGATCAGAGTGGATGAAGCCATCGGAGTCGGAACTACCCATGCGAGAGTGGCTTGGTCGAGATTGGAGTGACTCTGAGGAATTATATCTCCTATGGAAGGGCCGGTGAGGCATGCCGTCTCTTGTCCAGCCGGCCTCAGATTCTGAAGAGTCAAATCGATCACTTGTGGGTCGCTGGATTGGTAATTGTTGGGGAGAATTGAGGCCAGAGCATCTATTGTCGATGAGCGGCGGAGAAGGCTGGCTGGATGACACTGAAGAGATGCCTGGAGATACGGGCATCTCATGTGAAGGGTCAGGACTGGGCAATTCCCAGGCAAGCCGAGGTTCCGGTGTCGAGAGTTCAGAGCGCAGAGCCTCCGGTTCTGGTGACTCGAGCTCGGGGGGTTCCGGGCTTCCCATCTCACTTCTGTTGAGGTGAGAACCGGGAGAGCCTGGGAGCTCGATAATGTTGCTCGAATACCGTTCCTTTCCGTTGATGGCAGCAAAATATCCCCCATCTACTTCAGACAGTGGCGGTGTCATTGGGGAATCTACTGCGGTAACAGTAGCAGCAGCCATGGGCTTCTTGGCGGTTTCTAGGTCGTGCGAATAGTCGTGCTTGGAGTCTTGATCGATATCTGGGATAAACTTGGGCTCCCCCTCGAGCTCCTCAAACTTGGCTTTCTTGCTATTACGACGACGCTTGAGGCTTCTGAAGACGAAGAAGGCTCCGCATAGAGAAGCGATGAGGACAATCGCGATCGCAATGCCGGCGATAGCGCCGGTACCAATGCCATGAGAGCCGCTACCGGAAGCGGTCTTGACGATTGGTCCGTTGGAAGAGGTTGGGTTGGCGTTTGTGGCTCCCGTGATCGCTGTGCTAGCATTCGAAATGATAGAAACGATCTGACTCGGCGCGTTAGGGTCGAAGGCTGCTTGCGAGATAGAGAAATTAGAGTGTTCATAATCGACGATCAAGAAGCTGTCGACGGTTAGAACGTTCACGAACGGCACAAAGCTGAGACGTGCTTACGATTCTTGAAAGAATGTTCGGCCCAACGTGATACTGTTGTCGTCAGAGGCACGCTTGAGAGGGAAGTATCTTGCATTTTCTTTGCCCGATAGGTAGCTGGCATTAAGATCGAAGCTGGCGTACGGTAATGTGATGTTGATCGACGGACCGCCAGTTTGACTATTGCCGAGTTTAAATATGACGCTTGGGTTCTGCTTGAGCAGTATATCATGTTGCGCGTCGTCCACGAAATACAAGTCATGGATAGAATCCTTGGATATACCGAAAGCATTCTCGAAAGCTTTGCAAGCTCTCTCTGGGAGCCATAAATATGGGACAGTCGAATCCACCAGTGCCAAAACACCGTCAGACAAGAGCGGCATTTCTGTCTCGGAGTTCGAGTACGTAATAGATTGTATTCCGACGACAAGCTGCCTTTGAGAAGTAGGTGCAAACGTGAAGGATATGTCATTGGTAGTCAATCTGGACGCATCGTAGCCGCCCAAGGTTAAGCTTCCATTAACACCGGTCTTTTGCTCTATCAGACGTCAAACTTAGAGTCAGAGAATAAGCGTCATGGAATACTTACGGTAAAAGGCTCCGGCTGTGTAGCCGAATGAAAGACTCGGTATCAGGTTCTCACTCTTGAGCGAGGTCAGAAGACTTGGTGACGAGTCGGTGCCAGCCGGAAAATTAATAGGCTGAGCAGTGAGACCCAAGCTGCCCACAAAGAAATCCTTTGTTATGACTGAAGCAATGACTGAATGTTTTACGGAGGCATTAGTACCCTTGCCCTGGATATTTAGCGTGTCGTAGCCAAAGGTGCCGTTCACTTCGTCCCTGCCGTAACCCAAGTTGCTTTCACCAAGTTGAAATATATTATTGATGCTCCAGCTGGAGGACTTCGTATAATCATAATCTCCACCCCGGGCTACTGTGCAGTTTGCTGGGTCGGCTTGACTGCAGCCGTCGGGTGCTACGACCCAAGTCGAAGCTATCTCGGTGGATGGGAGGACATGAAGCTGTTGAGGTGGAGTACCAGCCGTAATCAGGAACGTCGACCATGCTCCATCATTCCCAAGGCTGCAATAGAACAGCGAATTAACATATGATCTTCAACAGGGACAGCACGAAGTCGTATTGAAGAATGGCATACAAGTCTCCACTTGGATCAACCACGATTGGCGCAGCTTCGATCGGCATTATGAATTACCGTTCCTGAATGAAATCATATAGACGCGGAATAATTAAGAAGAAAGAAAATAGAAAAGATTATAGCGACTGAAATTGCATGAGAGAAGAGATTGGTAGCAGCAATGATATTGGTGTCGACGAGTTAACAAAGAGATGAATGTGCACGCTGTGGGCGGGTAGTATATGGGAATTTGGGGTTCAGCTGGCGGGGCACGGAAAAGCACAGGCAGATGGTAAGCAAGGCTAGATACGTCCAGACAATGTTAGCATGGTGTTTAAGGCGACCAGAGCGAATAGTAGTGACCGGTGGGATGGGTGGACATGCAGTCCATCGAGCGATTATGCAAGTCACCATCCTTCTGCATCTGGTAGAGTTCACCGTCTTGCAGTGACTTCGAAAGCTCCCACATTCTGTGTAGACACAGCCTCGTGTGTTATTCTGGTCCATCCTACTGTTTTCGCAGACTTTTCCTTCGAGGCTCGGGACCACCCCTTCACGACTCCCTCCCAGCGCCATGTGGCTGTCTGTGCGCTTGACATGTGCCGTTGTGTCCAATCCTGTGGATATCTGCCATGGTTGGTGTGGTGGAAGACCCTGGTTGATGAACCGTCGCTGTCAAAGTGAGGTAGACGTCGAGGCGATGTTGGCGCCCCGAGCCAGTCGATAGAGATATCTAAGCGCTAATGACGAACATTGCAATTGTGAGCCCCGCTATTCGTGGATCTAGTCAGATACGGTTAGCATCGAATCCTCCTCATGCATCCTCTCTGCACCGTCTTTTCTAGATCCATCTGACCAGCATTCTTGGACTCTGACTCCGAAATGGCGCACTTTCTGCCCAATGACTCGTCATCCTCGACCAAGCATAGGCTGCCATGCGGCGATCGTTCATGCATGCCGAATCCTTCGAACTGACCCCACCATCAGAACGTGGTGGCGCATATACGTACATTCACCGCTCCGCACGCTCCACGAACAAACCAACCATAAGCTTTCCATCCATCGACCTCGAGCTAGCATACCTTGGCCTTGCTATCGCCGAACGGGAAGGTGTATAGTTCCCAAGCCAAAGGTCCAGTAAGCGGCCCGGTGACAGAGCGGCGATACCCTTCCTGGGTATGATGCTCAATGTGGCCTTGGTCAAGGTCCCCAGCGGTACCAAGCGGTCAACAATTGGGTGGACCATGAGCAAACCTTAGGCGGATGGGGCTTTCCATCATTGAGATCCGCCAAATCCTTCGGCAAGCCCTGTAAGCCTCCGAGCGGGTGGAGTCCAAGTGTACCTGAGCTGGTGCCTTCTTCCGTAGATCAGCTATTGTTATGGTCGCAGATGTGGAGACCCATATAGCTTGAGCTTCTCCCCAATTACGTCGTAGTGAGCTGCAACTTCCCTACTACACTCGTTTTTCTCGACGGCTAGTCTTGTATGAAATGCCTTCAGTATCGTACCCGCTCTTGCTCGCACTGAGCCAACTGCTCCAGCTCGTTCTGTGTATACCCCAAGGTACTCTCCTCTCTTCTGATTTTCGAAGCTCAAGAAAGTTATTGAACTTGATTCAGTGGCTCTCCAGTCCGTTTCACAATCCGGCAAATTTCTGCAACCAGCGACAGCTGCCCCAGACTCGGCAGGTCCAACAACCACAGCTCCAGCTTGCGGTGCTTGCTACATTGTTGCCGATGTGAGCCCGGATTTGGTACTCACGCGGACAAAACGCAATCTCTGACGACTTTGATGCAGGTTGCCGGCTTGGTCTGGTACTCACAAATCTTCATAAACACAGCGGCGACAGCTGTGGTATCGGTGGGCATCGGTAATGGCACTCGCGCCACACGAACATCAGTGCTCCAGAACGAGGGAGCCTTCACCTTTAATCCAGGAGGTACCGCGGGTCCAGGCGCATTGACACAATTGAATTTCGAGTCAACCGCCGTTGTTGCAGGAGCTCAGTTGTTCGTCCCACATAATCGTGCGAAATTTCTGTAGTGCTGATTGCAGGCATAGGACATCCCCAACGGCCTACAACGTCTTCACAGGTACCGCAATTCCCCTGCATGACCACCCATCTGTGCTAACCTGCGCATAGCGTATTCAATCACATCGGCTTACATGTCCAATGGAGTCTGTATCACGTCGTCCGGCTCGCCTACGTTGTTGTCCTCTGCCTACTCAGAAGCTCTACCTTCCGCGAACGGCAGAGTGACTCTGGATGCGAATGGCCAGCAGCAATTTATCGATTATTTGGGTTTCTCCACTTGCTCTGAAGGTGGAGTGAACATTCAAGCGACCGCGTTGATCCAAGTTACGAACACGACCGCTACGCAGACTCGCACATTTTCGAATGTGCCTTTGGCTGCAATGACGGCTAGTTTGACCATAGCACCCGTGAGTGTAGGCAGTTTTCCCGCGTTTTCCCAGCCCTCGTCTTCGCGATACCATCCATGCAGTATCAGATAAGCTTGTGATACTGACAACATCCTCAGCAATCCACGCCATCCTCGTCTGCTGCACCTGGGGCTATCACTGGAGGGCCTTCAACGACGATATTTCCTTCGGTTGGCGCCCCACAGATCGTCCTTGGCAACATGACCATCACTCCCACCGCGCATCCTATCGCTTTGTCCGTCTTCAATGGCACTTTTGTTGGCACGGCCACGAATCTTGGAGCCGGAGTATCCCAGATCATTCTACCGTACCCATCAGGAACAGGAGCAGGAGGCAACGCGTCCAGCCCCTTCACCTTCCTTGGCGCCGCTAGCTTACATGGAGCTGACGCCTGGCTAAGTGTCTGGGCAGCTGCAATGATGGGAGTCGGTGTCCTTGTATTTTATTTGTAGATCAGGGGATATATGGGGATTGGACGCTTTACAGTCAATAGATACCTAATGTTAATGTGAGACGACTGCTTGACGATACCAGGGGTTTCCTGATCTGGCGCGTTGTGAATGAAGCTCATGTTACTTAAGTGATGTTACCCACACCTGGCACGGCTGGGTAGGCGCTAACGCGTCTCGCCCGCCTGATGAAACAGAACAATCTCCACCACCTTCCTCGCAGATACACACTCACTGATTGTATCGCATGGGCTGCATTAAACTACTTGATCAGACCACGAACCTGATCTCCTTATCATGAAATTTCAGTGTCTCAAAGCGTGGTGATGTGATCAAGGCGTACAACTCGATCCATACGATATCGCCCTTGAAAGCTACAGCTACCGCGAAGATGTAATTGAATCTCTTCCCTCGAGCGGATGGCTCAAGCGGGGGATGTTTTCCTTCGCCTTTTTTTATGCAATTCCTGTACCTCCCTTCATGATTTGCATTGGTTGAGCAATTATTTACCCCCAAGTGATATGGCTCGAGCTTCTCTCCCTTCGTACCCTAGGTCTCAATTCGGGCACCTCAATGGAGGTGTTGACTGTGTCCTCTGCCATGCCGCCCAGAAAACCCCAACTCGCCTCTTCACGTCCAAATACTCAAATAGGACGGGGTTGATGACCGGCAATCGATCGAGGACCGACCTTGGGCATGATACAAGAGAAAGGCGCGTCCCCGAACAAGTCTCCCAGATAAACATCCGCGGGTTTTGCCACAAAAGCTGATGGTGGAAAGTGCGATTTGGAATTCACAAAGGTCTACATGTCCGCTGATAGCGCTTTCACTCACAAGATCTGGGACTACATCCAGGAGCGACTGGGCTCAAAAGTGCAATATACCATGCTCGATAAGTCACGGGCTAGTGGTGAGACTGAAGAGGCGATCACGTTTGCTTTTTCAGTCAATGGATGCTGTACTTGGACGGCCACTCCTTGTCCTGCAAAGCGTTGATATTAGGACGCATACAGTTATGATATGTGGTGTTGGGATTGGCTTAATCAAAGATGTCCGAGCACAAATGCTACTAATCCACTTGATATCATCTACTGGATCGCTCGGTCACTGACTCGAAGAAGCAACGCTGACTCCGAATCTGTGCAAGTGAAAGTCAATTCGAATAAGGACTCCAGGGAATTAATGAGGAAGACCCTGGCTTTTGCTGCGAATGTGGAAGGAGGTCATTTACCGCCGGTCAAGGACATGGTGCTCGAGAAGTGACAAGCTTGGATGGGGGTGTAGAACTGACCTGCATAGCGGTGCGTACCCCAATCGGGCATCCCAAAGGTTTACATAAGTGGGAACATGGTGAAAGGACTGGAGCAGATGTCGTGCGCATAGAAAGGCATGCACTGAAGAAAGCCAATCTTTCTGTCTAGCTCAGTTGTCCTCGGCACGTCTGAATGTGTCCATGACTGTGGAAGCGGTCAGCTTTCCTTAAGGTATTACTAGAATGCAAATCATTCCACAGGTTTGTGGTTTTTCCAAAGCTACAAATCCAACGTCACGGTACATGCCACTCCTCTCGAGTCAGATAACCCACTCCAGAGTTGAGACAGGCCACAAGGCCTGTCATGCAGGACCTAGACGCCACATCTCCTTCGCGCTATCTTACCAACCGGCTGGAACGTCCATGAAGGTCGACAATGATTTTCCCGAAGCGGATTCCCCGTATGCGTTGTCAGCAAGCGACATGAAGCCACAGACGACGCTAAGCTCAAGTCGCAACCGCAAGGCTGCCGAATTCTACGTGTGCTTCTCTTTTGGGGCAGATACATGGCCACGTCTGAGGCCTGTCGATCTTCATGATGCTTTAGCGGCTTACTGCTCGACTTCGCATATGCAAAGGTTTTGGGTATAGCTTCTGGGGATGCCACGTCTGACCCTAAATCTCATACAGACGGGAGATCTGCAATATGTAGGTCAGAGTATTATCCGGAATGATGTTCACATTATCAGGAGCGCTTGTGGCATGCAAGCAGCGTTGGAGTGGCTCCATGCGCAATCACACGATACCGCATCTGGGCAACCAGTTTTTGGTTCGCATTGCGACTTTGAGATCGACAAAACATACCCGCGGTATAGTCTGGTCGCGAAGTCGAGTGTGTCGTCGGCGGATCATTCAATCTGTATGGTATACATTGCTATATGAGGCTCTAACGCATGTCACTGTACTTACTCTCTCCAAGTTCGAAAACAGAATCATCTACTAGTACGAACTCCATAACCTCCGATCGTCAGACTAATCAGTAGCATCTGGCATTTACACGCATCGCACCTATTAGTTGAGTGCAAAACAAACACCTCCCAATTCTCGGAATTCCCAAATGCAACATACTTTCACTCAGCCTATCTACATACATCTAATCCACTCAAACAACGTCGCTTCCGTCATTCCCCCTTCATATGTACATCCATACTTCTTCTGAGCTCTGCACGCAGCTTGGAACGTGGGGTAGCCATTAACTCACCTGCGCTTATCATATCAGTATGCAGAAGCACTTCTACCTCCATACTGTGGGGAAGGCACCATCTTTGCCATTCGCACCAGTACTATTGACATACGCACATTCACACGAAAGTGTCTCCCCCAACACCCTTCGCATCTAGAAAGCAGATATCAACTCGACGTTTGATAGGCTTATTGGTTGCATCTTTCTCCTTCTCTGAGTAACTACTTAATCCGCTAATACGTCTACTCTCTTATCTATTCCGATCAAAATCACACGAGGCAAAATCTGGCAACGGATGCTGTGGTATCTATTCAAAAACAGCAAAAAATTCGCATACACATACAGCAAACAGGATTCGCTGGTCGTCACCGACCCAACTACTAATTGTTCGATCTAAAGCTTGTCAATGGCAGAGCGGACGGGATGCCGAGTATTCTTCAGTCTGTGGCCGTATGTAGAAGAATTGAATACTATTTTGATATATAATATGAAGTGGTTGATGAGATTTCAAAGTTTTATGTGAGGTTCAAAGGGGCATTGTACTCAAAGATCTCATGATGCTGGACAGGACGAATAGTATTTCTACATAATAGCGGTATGGAGATGTCGCTGTGACCAGAGTTCTTAGAGAAGTTATCTCTTCTAATCAAATTCAAGCATATCGTGAGCTCAGGAATTTTGAATCCGTGTTCAAGTCACGCTTCATAATGTGTCTACCTTAAGGGTATACAACTTTTCCTTCTGGATCCTGCTGTCCGGACCTTTCTTTGCCTCTTCCAATACTGCACCAAGATCTTGCGTGACATCAATATATCTGCCACTCATATGCTTTGCATCCTTGTCGGCAACGAGCGCCACCAGTGTGTCTGCCGGTAATGCCAAGGTGTCAGTCATACTCGGTCCAAAGTCTTTCACAAAGTTTCTAAATTCCTCCACCCTATCAAAAGACTCTTCGTTGAGAGCCCCTTGTCCAAGATTGGTATTGGGTACCATGCCCGGCGCTACAGCGTAGCTGTAGATACCATGAGGGCGAAATTCCATGTCCATGATCTCTGTAGCTCGTAATAAGCCACTTTTTGCACAACTATAAGCTGAGAAGTATGGCAGATTCATGGTAGCCAAAACTGAGACGATGTTAATAACGACCCCGGATTTCCGCGCGATCATAGCGGGTAGCGCGGCATGGATGAAGGCCATTGTTCCCTGAATATTCACGTTGATGACATGAAAAGCGGTCGACATGTCTTTCTCGTGCTCAGTGTCGGAGATTCTGGAGATGCCGGCGTTATTTATCAGCACATCGATCGGTCCAAGAGCTTCCTCGATCTCCTTGACCACCCGCGCCGGCGCAGCAGGGTCAGTCACGTCTCCCACGACGGCCAATGCTCGAGGGTGTCCTTTTTGGGAGATTTCGTGGACGACAGCTTCGACATCTGAGCGCGTGCGAGACATGCATGCTACGTGGGCGCCTGCTGCTGCGAATGCGAGAGCGCTGGCTCTGCCGATGCCGCGGCCGGCACCCGTAATGAGAACAATTTTACTTGTGAGCGTAGCAGTGTACCTGGATGGGGAGATGTAGGGATATGTGTCCCTGTGGTGTGGGATGGTTGATTTTGGATTCTTGTATGATAACGCTAGGGCAGCCATGACGGTGATGGTCTCGAGCTTGCTGAGGCGGTGAGTAAGGCTCGAACGGTTCACGCCTTTCTATGTACGGATTTCCCGCCAAATCTCACTATAGATGAGGACAATATGGACAGACTTTATCGATCAAGGTAGGTAACTCAGATCTTGAGCATATGGAATTTAAATGGTTGAGACATGGCTAGTATAGTATCGAAAAGAAGGCATAACTTGGAAACATCGGCGGATGGATGGTAAGGAAGGCTGACTTGATGGAATCAGTCTAGTTGATGGATTTATAGTAACCGTATGAACCTGTGGCGTCGTCACAACTGGAAAATTGCTGGATAGAGACAAAAATGCAATCTTTGTGGTCAATGCTGCACGACTGGACATCAAAGAGCTTGAACAGGACTACTCACATGCACCAACCTTGATCTGGTTCAATTGCGAGACAAGTCACTTTGGATATCAAGCATGAGCGTACATAATGGGAGACTGGGTTCATCTAATTTGAGAGGCGTGAGAGGTAGGAAGTCTTGGCATATACAAGAGTAGAATATAGCGGCTTCAATTCCGCAGTCCAATCATTGGCCCTCGATACTGCCCGCGTCAAACACTTTCTTTGGTCGCTGACTGCTAGAATCCATGATGGCAGTACGCTGTATGTGATGATCATCGTCTGTGCCCTTTAACGGCACCGTGTTTGTGCCCATATGAGACCTGCACCTTCGCGGTATCACCGCAAACCTTCACTGTCCAAAGCATATCCACGCCCAGCGCCTGCTCCACAAAGGACCCTCCTATACACGGTGATTGCCGTCTTTACATTTGTAGCTATCCTCTTCTTTGCCTCGCCGTCAGTCCCCATCGTCCAAGACTTGCGGCTTTTTCACCATACACCAACACGTGAGTCATTTCGGCTCCGTTCTTCTGTCATCTCCACTTTACCAAAAGTCGCTACACTTCTAGATTTATATGTTGTGTTATGATCCATTACGTGCGTTGGGAGAGGTGAAGGCTGATTTTCGGATATCATCCAGACAAGCCCCCTGCGCAACAGAACAGTACCAGTGGAGACGCGAAATGGTACAGCGATTGGAAATGGCTGTATCCATTTTCTGCTACCGTAACGTTAGAGGAAGATCGCTCTTTGCTACCGAAATCGAAGCCGAGATCCCCAATCTACACGTTCTATGATGCGGACGCTGAGAAGGAAGGAAAGACAAAGGCGGCAGAGAATAAGCTTTTACTGTTGTGGAGGCGAGCATGGTGGGCCCAGGGTTTCAGGCCGGTCATACTGGGGAGGTCTGAGGCAATGAACAATCCGCTATACGAGAGCTTCCAGGTCCGCAAGTTGCAGCCGCAGCTCGAGGCAGAATTAGTGCGATGGCTGGCTTGGGGACAAATGGGGACGGGAGTCTTAGCGAATTGGCTGGTGCTGCCAATGGGTCCTCGCGATGATCCTCTTCTCTCCTACCTTCGAACAGGTGACTACCCGAAACTCACGCGCTACGAAGGCGTTGGCAGCGGGTTATACTCAGGCGAGAAGAATGCTATCAACGCCGCAATTACCGCAGCATTGAAGGCCCCAGACCTTGAATCATCGAAAAACCTTATCGGGATCCTTGAGCAAAAGACGATATCTGTAGATCCAAGACCGCACGCAATCGCATTTTACGATGCCAATGCCAACGCAGAATACTACAAAATCATCACCGCTGAACTTGCTGACGACAAAGCCTCCGGCCTACGGTCTCTGGCTCAGCTCATCACTTCACATCTTCATCTCACATTTCTGAATAGCTTCCCCGATGGTTTCGCGGTCTTGACTCCCTACTCAGACAATACCCACGTCCTCACGGAACACGCTTTATCGCTTGCCGATGCTCTAAGAGCTTGTCCTCCCTCGTCCGTACCGTCCTCCTGCCCCCCAAACCACCAAGATTGTACACCTTGCTCTAACCTCAAGCCTCCTCCCGTCAGAACCCCCGAGCATTTCACCAACAGCTCGACAGCCTATGCCATCGGCACCATTCCTCACCCATTTACCCTTGCTTCTCTCTTAGCAAACAACAAAGAGATCACAACCCGGCATATACGACGCGATACCGATCGTGACCCTTGGCTATTTGCGATTACCCAAAAGACCCTTGGCGAAAAAGTTGCTGGATACTCCCGTATCGTCAGCTTCAAGGAGACTGTGGCAGGCGAATGGGGCATGGCGCGGGGTTTGTGGATGACTGAAGACCCGCCTCCAGGGCACCAAGATCTGGAATACCATTTCGGCTTTGAGCTCGCGTCATTCAATGTGACGACGCCAGACACTGATACCCTTCCACTTTCGAAGAAGGAGAAGAAAATGGTAGACCGAACCGTGCAATTGCAGAAAGAACTCCTCGCAAACGCGAAGGTTGTTTTGAAAGAGCAGAGGGGAAAGAATGAGAAAACAGGGGTCAGAGAGATGGTTGAAGCGTGGAATTTGGCTGATACAGAGGCTTGGAGGTTTGTAAGAGCTTTTGGAGCGCGAAAGAAGGTGGAGAGAACGAAGTGGGAAGAGGAGGAGAGGGCCTTCGCTGGTGTGGAGAAAGGTAGGGAGCCGGGCTGGGGACAGTGGTTTGATCGCCGACGGTAATTTACAGCTGTACCGTGTGTTGCAATGTAAGTTCTGTGATCGTTAATCGTCCATTGTGGACGTCTCTTAACAACTTGGGCCAGTGTCAATCTCTATACATACTCGAGAAGCATGTCTACATGAGGAATGAGCTTTTGTTATAGGTTGTCTGGTAATTCTCTCAATTGTACGAAAGAGACTTACTCCGCGAGTCTTCCTAAACATCAAAGCGCAAGCAACAAGCTGAGCGCATCCTGCGAGGCCCTAATACCTGGGATTTGGCCGCTGGGCTGCCACATGGCATTGCACCTCAGCCTTCTGCCGATATATCCTGGAAACCGCATCACGCATTCAAGGATTGAACCCATAAACTCAGCCGCTGAGATCATCATATCTCGTTGGCTGATGTGCGAGACAAGCTTCTGGCTGGCGAATCCCAATTTGATATGAGCCGTTCGCTGGCGGTCATCCTTCTCAGCTCTACATACGCACACTTGAGGATTTGATCCCCTTCGTACCCATCTGGTTTACTACCCATGGCAGAACCGTTCAGCCCAAAAGTCTACTTCGCCGTCGCCGCTGCTGCACAAAAAGCTGTTAATAAGCTCATATACACGACATCGGCAACAAAAAAAGAGGAGCCCACCAAAAGTCAGAGCGGGGATTTGCAGGTTAAGGAAGTTATTGGAGTGCCATTGAGCAAGTTGGTCGCGCGAGAGGGTCTGCGAGTTGGTGAAGATGGTTATGTTTAGTGGTTTATGGAAAGTCCAGTATACATAAGGCAGTGGTCGGAAGCCCAGGAAAGGGTATACTCTTTTTTGGATGAGCTTTGAGATTTCTATATGACTGCACTCAGCGCTGAGATTTGCGCGAGAGACGAATGGGAAAATGGAGTTTGGAGGAATGTACTGCCTTTGGGGTTGGACTTGGAGAGGTTGGCTGAGTCTTCTTAACTTCGAGTAGAATAGGGCGAGCGTTGGCGTCTAGGATTAGGCCTTTTGTAACGTCTGTGACGTCTGCTGGTGTGCTGGTGGTTCAGATGATGGTATCATATGAAGTTCGGAGACGACAGCTTTGCCGGATTGGCCTTGAACGGTCTCATGCTTTTCTGGACGAAGACTCTCTGCGAGATATCAAGATAGTTGACTTCATGCCGATCACATTGGAGGCTTTACGCAGCCGCGATGTAACGTCTGACTCGTGCTTTGATATGGGGATAACGATTACACCTCTAGTTCTTGTATCAACTCAAGCTCTAGCTCATCATTGGTAATACATCGTAATCATGTCATCGTGGTCCAGAAGCTCATTATGTACTGTCCCTCAAAACATCTCGCAGCAGGACCTCACTCACACCTCCCCACTTCCCTTCCTCCCCTCCTTCTTCCACCTCTCTCTAGAAACATCACTCGCCCCACTCCCCTTCCACGCACTAAGCAGCAACCCCACAATATCATCCACCCCCTTCCCATTCTTGACCTCCGCAAAAATCACCGGCCCCCCCTCCCTCATCCTCCCCGCATCCCGCTCCATAACCCCCAAATCCGCACCCACCGCCCCCGCCAAATCAACCTTATTAACAACCAACAAATCACTGCCCGTAATGCCCG
>JAABUK010007265.1_pt1 | contig 16063 bp, 13 predicted proteins | sample 5559141 | NCBI WGS metagenome assembly JAABUK01 (sample SAMN10711869, study PRJNA513367) | rock metagenome | isolation source: Antarctica rocks | place: Antarctica: Victoria Land, Pudding Butte nord | collected 2016-01-03
AGTATATATAAAGTTATTAAATATATTAGCCTTAATAGAGCTTTAGTATATAAGGTATAAGAGGTAGCTATTAATTATAAATATAAGTAAGATACTCTACCTCTTTAATTATTTTAGACTTTATATTTAATATAATATTTTATTAAGGGGTACCTATTTATAATATTTATTACCTAAGATCTTACTATTAATATATAAATAAAGAGGTAGTTAATAAAGCCTCTTATTAATATACTTATATATAATACTCTTATTAAGGAAGATAAGTTAATTAACTTATTAGCTAGCTAGATATATAAATTATAAGTTTTTAAGGTCTTAATTATATTATCAAGCTATTTTCTTTATATCTTTTTAAACTAGCCTAATTATTATAAATATTATTAGATTATTAACTTATTAATAATAACCTTAAACTTATTATATAAGAATTAAGTTATCTTATTAAAATAAGCTATTAAGTACTAATCTAAGTAGATAAGAAGCTCCTCTTATAATAAGTTATTAATAAGATAGTTATATCCTAGCTAAGGTATTATAAATAGTATATAAATTATATCTTACTCCTCCTAGCTCTACTTTATATACTTAAGTATTTATATACTAACTTTATATATAATAGTAATTTAATTATTATTATATTTAAGCTTAAACTTATATCTAATATACTTCTTAACTATTAATATAATAGGTAGAGGTATAGTAATAGCGTAATAATAGCGCGGTAATAGCAGTAGGATAATAGTCTAGGTCTAAAATACTAAAATTAAGATATATAGAATTATTTATAAGATCTATTAAGAGGTCTATAGATTATAAATATAATTATATATTATTAAGGCCTTACTACCTATTTTTAGTAGGAGAGGTCCTATAATATATAGCCTACTAGCGTCTAGGATAACGCCTTCCTTAGCGGCTAGGGGTAGGATATCTATACTATAATAATACCGTAGTATTATACTTTACTCTTGATTAGGTTTTCCTAAAAGTATATCACCTTAAAATAGTCCCTTGAAGGATATATATATTTAAATAAATAGTTTCATAGGATTAATACGTAGTAGACTCCTTATAATAATACTTAAACCTTAAAATTTAGCGTGGTATTTAAGACCCCGCTTTATTACCTAGAGGTCGCCTAGAGTATACCTGCCTACCCTACGTCGCCTACGCCCCTTATCGCCTAGACCCTCTACCCCCCGTATGAAATTCGGCTGAATCGCCCGAATTTAAGGTTAGATTTCGCGGAACGTTAAAAGGATAGGTAGCCTTATACTCCTAAGTAGTAGGCTTAGTAGCCTTAGTAGCTATTAGTGACTTATACCTACTCGTATAGTACGAGACTAGGTATATTAGTTAACTAGATACGGAGTATAATAAAGACTATTATTATATAGCTAGTATATTAATACCTTTAAGAATTTTAACGCTTAAAGTTTATAACGTTAATGAGTCAAATTATTATACTAGAACCGTTAACTATTTACTACCGCCTGTAGACCGTCCGAGTAACCCACTGCTGGCCGCTAAGGTTTGCAAAGCACTGTAAGGCATTGACACCCGGAGCGGAGGTTCCGATGGTAACGGACACAATACATCCACCACATAAAGATTCAAGGTCATCTAATCAATGTTGCACACCATGGATTTTCTGACCAGCAGTATGAAACACACAGTCGAGGTATGGCAATGAGATCAAGGATGAGGGCGAGAATCTGAATATAGTTCCCGAATGAGTCGCGCGGACCTTAGGTTGGCGTATACAACATACCGAGGCATCGATTGTGTTCAAGGAGGGATCATGATATGGGGGAGCGGACTCAATCACGTGACTTGCGCGGATCAGCGAAACGCGCCACAGTCTCGTCGCGCTCAATTTATAGATTGTAGGCGCCCTCCTCGATCATGAAATACATGCTCTCACACATGCTTCATTCGTTTGCAAACGTCTGTCCCTCTACAATTGAGGCGGATGGATATAGCAAGACCCTTGACACGACAGTGTGAGTGTTTGCGCACGCAAGTTAGATCAAGTGCGACTTCCACGAACCCTATTGTCGTAATACCAAAGCCGGAACTGTTCAAGCCTCGTCCTTGTTGTTTCCGAGCGACCTACACTCTTATCCACAGTCGTCTCGCGCCCGCCGGGAAACCGAAGCCTCACTCAGATCGCTGCGGAAAAAGCTTGTCGTTGTACTTGTCGTGGATGCTATCACTGCTCCCCTTGGTGTCGTCTTCTACGTCCTGGCCAATCGATAAGTGTCCGCAGATGATGGCTGTATAATAATATGGTGGAGATGTCACAGACCAGGCGGGAGCTCTGGGGCTCCGCCTTCAATCTCGTACAACATAGTGAGCTGCAAGTACCGCACCAAGATCTCCCTCAATACCGTCACACGCCCAGTAACACCCACTCAATACACCATCCCCACATCCGTACTCCTCTCCCCACCCCCACCTCCACTCCCCTCTCCCCAGCCCCTCCCTCACAAATAACAAACCCCATCATTGCTCCCCGCATCCCTCATCAAAACATGCTTCACTCTCCCCCAAACCGATGTCTTCTCCCTACACAGGCCAAATATCAACAACACAGCACACATCCCCCCTAAAACCGATATAGGAAAACTTACAATGTAGGATCCGTTTCAGTGTATCTAGGCGGATCCTGCCACTCCTTCACCCCAATCTCGGAGATCCGGCTGCCGTCGCGGTTGAAGGTGCGTTTGCTGGGGAGACATTGGGGCGGGGTGTGGACATTGCTGGGATGGTGGGTAGTGGGATGGTGTGGTGTGGGGATGGGGTTGGGGGGTATGGATGTGGCGAGTTTATGTGTTGCGAGGGTTGAAGGGGGGCCTTGTTCGTTCTTCTATCGTTTGCGAATGGGAGTTGACAACGGGTGTGAGGGAAAGAGGAGAGAGATGACTGGTGAAACCCATTGGGGCGCAGCTACTGTTGTAGGTTGGCGAGATGGCGATTGGATCACGTCGCTTATTCGGAAGCAGCTGCTCGATATGCACGTGATGGGCAAAAAGCGCCTCCGCAGCAGTGATATCGACGATTCTCAAAAGCGAATTCATCCAGAGGCCTCTCAATTGAGTTGTGTGGCAAATCGGGCCGTTTCGAAGGAGCTGCATTTTTAACCCTTGCCTCCGTTCACCTACATCAAGGAAGAAGCTCCTTCTGATCAATTCTTCTAATACACATCATAAGGGTATCTTCGCCATCGCTTCCCATTCAGTTCATTGCTCTTGAATATCACTGTATCTCGAGAACCCCGTATTTGTTGCTTCGCTCGTCCTGGATCAATGTATTGATCATGATGTTTGCCTCAACGTATTCGTCAAGAGCGATTTCTTATGGTTTTCGATCTTTTCAATACTCTTTGGCATCGTTATTTCCCTGAACTTGATCATGAAATCACTCTCATCAGTGGCTAGACAGTGATCAGCGATAGTACTCTCCAAATCAGTGCATAATACTTACCATCAGCGTCCACATTGACGGGTTTCGGCATTCCCCGTGTCTGAGTCACAGCCCGCTTCTTCGGAGCAGGCGCTATGGTAACCATTAGCCAGGGAACCGCCAATCAGGGATATTTGTACGGACCGTCGGAATCAACCCCCTTACGCTTCTTGTTGGATACCTTCGTGGTATTTGCGGTTACCTGATGCCGCTTCGGCTCCGTATCGGCCATCGCGGCGTGATTCTCTTGATCCAATTCTTTTTTCACTACCGCAATATTAATTGAAGTCCAATGTTGCGAGAACGGTAATTACTATCTATAAGATCTTGCATCAGTCCGGGAAAATCCCCACGCTCCTGAAGGGCAGCCTTAGCCAAACGTCGAAACTATTCCCTCGTTAGATGATCCGATCGCTTTGCGGGGGAGAATACGAACGGTCTCGCGATCTCCCATAGCATGCAGTTGTCCATCAAACTCGTTGGAAGCCATATCTCTACTCTCGCAAGTTGCAAATGTTTGAGGAAAGGGGATGTTGTTTTCGAAAAGAAGGAGGAAGTGTTGTTTAGGGAGCGGCAAACCTTTCGCCCGGTTACCTAGGCGCCCAGCCCTGAAATCGGCAAGTAACTATCTGGATCTGAGTAGGCGATATGCAATCGTTTGAGCTATGATGCCACCACAGTACGGAAGCGGATGTCCAGAGCGCCTCTTCCGGCGTAGTACAAGTAGTAGATTGAGCGCTTGCATACTTTATCGGGCTTGGAAGCCGCGTCGGATAATCCAACAAGAAGGTCAAACGAATGATAATGTTAACTCTTACCAAAGGACTGCAAGATCAATCCAATCCGCCGCGTTATCATCGTCTTCTCCACCTTTTCCCGGCCTGTATAGGACCCTCCCTTCTTCCAAATCATCCGGGAATATGACCAAAATATATGAAATCATCATATCGACGTCAGCTAACTTTACCAGACGAAATATCCCGCAGGTCAGGCTCAAGTACAGGAGCATTTGACTCTCGTACACAGAGAGCATGTTGGGTAACGCCAGTGGTAGCACGCTGTGTGCCGAATAGATTGCTCAGCGAGCAGTATCTACATCCTGGGCCTCGGACATTGATTAAACCAAAGCCGACGTGTACTACCTCACCAATTCCCCACCCCTACAAGCACCCTCATACAGCACGGTATGCGGTTGCACAATGCCCCCAGCAGTCGGCACCTGCATTAGCACAGTCTCCTCGGTAAATGTTGTAATATGTCCGTTTTGGCTCAACGCGGCGGTATCTGCAGCGAACAACAGCACGTTCTTACCAGCGAAGACATGTGCTGATTGGGGGGATTCAGGGATGGTGATCCTCGCTGCGCCGGCTACGAAGACGACGTATCTAACGCGTAGATGGTCAGGAATCCTGCATGCCAATGAATGTAATTGCGTTAATGGGACGAAACAGCATTCGAATACAAAAGTGGCATCTTCCGAACATGTCAGATCATCACGAGAAAGACAGGCTACCTACTGTGGGTAGGGAGCATTGTGGGCGCCACCGTTGGTTCCAGCGGGGATAATGCTGTAAGTTGCATTGGAAAGATCACCTAGTTGCGCTACCATAGAGCCTTGAGTGCCGGGCTGGATCGAAGCGTTGATCGGAGTTGAGAGTTGCCAGCACTGTAGGACGGAGTTTCCGAGCGCGGCTGCTGTAGTAGTGATGTTGAAGTGGGTAGCTGCCGTTGTTCGTTGCAGCACCAAAGCGAAGACGGCGATGATGCAGAAATCTAAGGTAGAAAAGCGGGACAGGGTCGAAGTCCTCTTTGGTAAAGGGTGGAATGCGTGTACCAGTCAGAGATTGATGTTGGTAACATCAGGAGTATTGCGAGTTGACTGAAGATCGATACTTGCGGGAATCCATAATGTATTACGGCATCAATGGCATTCATCCCATCTACTATATGTGCCGAGCTATTGCTGAAGGATTCGAGTCTATACTATATCATAATGACCGCATCTTCCTGCACTAGGAGGCTTTTGGACATCGATTGGAGAAGAATTTTTCGTTGAATCCTACAGCATGGGCTCCAGGAAGTCAACCCACGGGAATCTATGTTCTCGGCAAGGAAGCTTTGTGTTGACCAGACATGCAGGTCGCTTCCACAACACAGACTATTGGTAGTCACGGTATGAAAGAATCCTACAGGAGCGTCCTTTAGCATGATCGTGCTCTTATCAAACTCGGACTTGACAGACTCATTCAGCTAGCTCTAATCATTCACCATAGATTAAACAGTCGCCGTAAACGTGGAATCCGTACTTAATAAGTAACGAGATAGAAGAGGATAGAAGTATGCTACTATATAATCATGTTATCATTCTATCTATCATAGAGGTTGTAAAAGAGCACCCCACTAAATATAAGTCGTTAGCGCCAAGAAATTAGACGACCCCGACCCCACCCACACAAGGCTAGAAAACGAACGATGAGACCGCACAAAAATCACCCTGAAATGTATCTAAGTAATGACAAATAGACGACACCAGCTTACATCAAGTCTCCGTGGCGCAGTAAGTCACGTCGCATTCCAAATGCGAACACAATTGATCCTAATCCTCAATTATAGATTGGTTAGCGCGTCCGACTGTTATCCCATTATGGTGTCAATTATCGGGAGGTTGACAGTTCAATCCTGTCCGGGGACGTTTTTTTTGCAGTTCTTTGGTTGGGATTTTTGGTGTGGTTGTGGTTTTGTAGACTGCAGTTTTTGGAGTTGAATTGGTTATGGGATGGACAGACTGCTAGGGGGGTATTTCTGGTGGTTGAAGTTGGAGATGTCGGGGGTTTGTGGGGTTTAGTTATGATAATTCGCGTGGCTGAATATATGCTTCCGAATTGCTTGCACCATGTGGTGTGCGACAAGCCAAAGGTTACTCGCATTATGGGGTATCTATGCTACATAGCAAAAAATGAATCCATAGCCAATAAGAGTCCTAGCAACGAACACATTGGCGCACAATATCTCAGTATCGTCAGACTACCACTTCCTCAGGAGTTCCCCTTGCCAACAGACAAGATGCCCTTGACCCCACCCTCCATCTTCCTCCTCTGCTTTCCCTCCTTCCTGGCCTCAGCCTCCACATCCCAGTCACCCAAAAAGCTTCCAGCGTCTTCAATCGCAGCATTCAAATCCCAACTGCCATTTGCTTGATCGCCGTTTCCTTTCGCAGTAGCGAATGGACTTCCGAACGGGTCAACAGGGAGACTGATTTCGAAGTCGTGCTGTGACTGTTGTCCATCTTGGAGGATGCTCGACGATTCGGTCATTGTGCCATTACGAAGGATGGAGAAAGAGGTCAGCGTTGACAGGGGCTTCGAGATTGTTGTGGGGCGGGAGGAGGGTATTGGTGGAGTGGGTTTTGGTGGAGATGGGGGTTTTTGAGAGGTTGAGGGGGTAGTGGACATGCTCAGTGGTTTGTGGAAAGAGTGGGTAGGGGAAGGACAGGGCGACACGATCTTTGCAGCACTTGGTGATTTGGCAATAGTTGGAGACGGAGCAAAGCCAGCTCCTTTCTGTGATGCAGGAGGGCGCTTCTTGATCGTTGTAACAGCGAAAGGTGATATAGCGTCTGCCATTGCCTGGGTGCTCATGGGCTCTTCATCTTCAGGTTCCGGCCTGACGAACTTGCTATCAGCAGCTCGGATTGGACGACCATGGGCGCTGAGATGGATATTTGCTCTAGAAGCCCTGGAGAACTCAGGGCTTCTATTTGAAGACGGCGAGACCTTGCTTTTGACAGGCGAGATAATATCATCCTTGAAAGAGCGTTGAGCTTTCTGCATAGCGGCTTGGGTCGACAGGTCAAGATACGAGTCCTCGTCATCAAGGCTTATAAACTTGGGCGACTGCTTGTCTGTCTCCAATAGATTTGTCGATGAACCGGAAGGCAGCTGAGCAGGTTTCACAGGTACATCGGAGACGACTTGGGCTTCTGGAAGCACGGCGGAATCATGAGAAACGTTGCCGTTCGTGAGCGGTACGTCTGACGACTTTTTGGATTCTTTTCTGATCGGAGCTTTCTCTCTGGGCACTTGAGACTTACTTCCTCCACGTTTCGGCGAGGGACCTGATGGGACTGCTGCTGCTGATCTTGCGCTCGGTCTTGAGGACTGGCAAGAATCAGCTATCCTCGGTTCCCCTGAGGCAGTAAATGTGAGTCTTCTCATAGCTTGAGTGTTCTTCTTGACACTAGTAGTCTCCTGTCGTTCCTTGATAGGGCTGGAGGAATATGAAGAACCAAACGATTTAGATCCCGCTTTGGCTTGAGCAGCCTCGAACTCTTTCACAAATTCACTGCTGTCGGATGAAGATGTGGAATGAGATCTTCTTCGCAAAGGAGGTCCTGCACCTGCAGGTGCTGGTATAAATGATCGCATCGACTTGGATGCGCTCGACTGCGATTCTCTGCTGGCATACCGATATTGAAATTCCGGCAAATTGGTAGACGGAGGCACTGCGTGAGGCGAAGGTCTGGGGGTCGGAGCCTTCTTTACGACTTTGAGTCCAGCAGAGGTAGCAGCATCATTCTTGAGATCCAGTTCAGAGACGTAAGGCGCCAACCGGCTCGCGGCTGGCTTTCCCTTGTTCTGAGATGCCCCCGATACTGCGTCTTGAGATAGTCTGCTCCAGTCGATATGTCTGTCCTGACGTCTGGTGACCGCTTCCTGAGATAAGCGTCTGACAGCCGCGTATCCGTTCTTCGTGTGACTGTCTGCCTTGGAGAGACTAATCGTTCTCACGCGTGTTTGAGGGCTCTGGTGTGGCGCATTGTGAGTATCACCTTTAGGCGCAGGCTTTGGGAGTAACCTTGAGTTTTGCGGTCGAGATTCTTCTTTATCTCTTGATGTCGAACGTTCATACAAGGACCTAGATTTCAACGCCTGAACGTCTGTAGGTTGTCTTGCCTCAACATCTTGAGCCTGTGGTGACTCGAACGCTGTAACCGGAGGTTCCTCATGAGGGATGGTCGTTTCTCGCGGTTTGCTTTGGGGTCTGACAATCGGCGTTGGCGTGGATGATGGGAAGTCGTCAGTGGGGCGTAGTTGTAGAAATTTGGGGTCTGTCTTGAGCCAGGGAGCTCCATAACTTCCCTCCTCTCCTGCGAAGGGAGCTCTTGCTTCTGGACTTGGTGCTTTCGCTTCTGGAAATGTGGCCTTCGGATACTCTTGAGCATTTTCCCGCATTGGCCGGCCGGCATCCTCCAGCTTTCTTCTTTTGATTCTGGGGTCTTCTAAGATCACCGCACTCGCCAGACTGTCCGTTGATGACCTCATTCCGCCATCCGTTATCGACCTCCTCTTAGCCCTGGGTATGATCGTTTCGGTCTCGGCCTGATTGTGGACCCCAGTCCCCGCAGCTTTCGGAGCAGCATTGGATCTGAGGTCAACTTCTTCAAATCCCCTCTTTTTTCGCGCCCATGGGTTGACCCAGCCTTGGTCAAAGGGTCCTCGTAGTCCAGCACTTTGAATGAACAGCGGTCTTCCATCAAGGTACTGCCTGCCCAAGTCCTCGATCCGCACCCTCTTTTTCTCACGCTCGCCCTCATCTGCCTCGTCGTTCGATCCAGGGTAGAGAATGTCTTCAGGTGGAATATCAAGAGGTTCGAAGTGGAGCGGAGATGTTGGTCTCTTGACGAAAGTCTGCACCATGACGCCGCAAGGCTACAGCTCCGATGAAAGGAAGAGTTGTAGAGAAACGAGTGGGAGCTAAGCCTGGAATTAGTACGAAGTTTATGGGGTGAATGCGAAGATGCCAGATTACCATGAGGATCTTGGTGCTTGGACACACTCATAGCCAGCTCCAGGATGAGTCAAAGACATCTAGCCTTTTGCCTGTTTGCTGGACAACGGTGCCTGGTTGCTGTCGTGACGATTTCGCGCCCATTTCTAGCGTCATGCAGGCACTTAACTAGTAGTCAGCCCTACGATACCACCGTCCGAGGAAGAAATTGCTCATCACTCTTCCTCATGTCATCACCTTTCTACATCCTTACCTAGAACGACGGCTACGGCCAGGTTCAGTGACATTATATCGGCATCGGCGCGGTCTTTACGTTGGCATTATCGAGACCCTGTATAAACGGCTTCGGCGCGGTCTTCTACATTCTCACCTACGGCTACGGCCATGTTGATTTCAGCGTTTGGGTCATGTATTTCAGCGTTTGGGTCATGTCTAGAGAATTCATGTTATGAGAAGCGGCCCCATCAATCGCTTGCTCTACGTAAGCGATTGAAGGGGCCTGATGGGGCGGAGTGCGATCTTGTGATCCAAGCCTCGACAGGCTCCCTGTGTAGAGAAAAAGAATTTTTAACTCCAGCGTCCTACATCCAGTCTAGTATTCAAGAAGACCTGCCATTTACCCGAGAATGCGTGTCATATCTCCCAGTGGCCATTGTTTTCCCAAGCCGTTCCCTATGTGGCCCCTATAACGCCCTAGCAAACTCCATTCCTAGTGACCCTGCATGCGGAGCCTTGCTAGCTTTCTGCACCCAACGACCCACTTGGGAGATCTTACTCTGCACGGACCAACCCTCCGTCTTCATATATGCCATGCTTTCCAATGCCCGCTCTAGAAACCTCCTCCACAACCATCCCGTCGGCGTGATACTGAACGATCAGGGGCGGCGTCCACTTTCATTTGCTACTTGTTTGTGACTTCAAAGGCTTTGTCGTTTCTATTATTCGATGAAGAGATGGACGCTGATGGTTGCAGCATTAGCAGTCTTTCGATAAAGCATGAACATAATGAATAGAATTGACTTTGGAATTCCCACCCACCCCATTTGCCAGACGAGTCTCGCCTGAAAGAATGTTGTGGTCCGGCGGACACGCATGGGCTGGCAGACGTCGTTGATGTTGGTGGAGCTTACGATTCATTTGAAAGGGCTTGAGATGATGTGGTCTCTGGTGATTGGTCTTGGGATGAGGTGAATGAGTGGGTGAGGTCTGAGAAATGAGTCCCTTGATGGGTGACATTTGGTAGATTTTGTCGTACACTGCTGTTTTATCTCAGTATAAATGTCCACATTATAGACAAACCAGACGACGGACCATAACTATGGAGAACATACAATGAATCAATCTGCCAAAGTACGGGAGATTCACGATCTTCGGTAAGAGCGAGACTCGGTATTCAATCCTGCCGGCAGCGCAGTCAGTTACTTCACCCTTGTGACAGTGGATAGGGGACTTATAAAAAAAAAAGAGCGTCGCCACCCCTACCCCCATTACCCCCAAGAAGATCAAGGAGCAGAGACAGCGACGCAACTTCCTCGGCCCTCCGCCGCTACTTCCCCACCCTACGAAACCCGTTGCCACCACCCACTCCCCTATTCCCACAATTACATCCACCACGTCAACCCAGACATCTGTCTCCACCCAGCGTCGTCCCAGCACCTTGATTCAAGCCGTCATCATTGCCCCAAACCGCACAGCAACCCGCCACTCATCTTCGACATCTTGACATCCCAAACCCATCGCTACAACCACCCTGCCACCAGGAAACCCAACTAAGCATCGCAAAAGGCAGACATCAGGGACAGACAAGCCTAAACTTTGATCCTCACTCTAGAGAGGTCCCGCCCTGACGTCCGTGATCCTGATGCTCAACCCAGCCAGATTCCGCAAGCAGAAACGCAGAAATACTTCAAGTCTCAGAAAGCCGCCATGTCTCGTCAGAGCAGTGATGAGCGCGCGCGTGTTTGTGACTCGACAGGCTTGACGAAAAGTGGCTGCGGTGGATTCTCCGGAGTGTGCTAGTAGGAGTAGATGCTGGACGTCGGCAATGTCTGCGAGAGTGTTCGTATGGAAGTGCTAGCTCAGACTAAGGGTCTCGCATCACCACCGAAAGCGTGCCCGCGCCAGTCAGCCGTTCCCTTCGTAGATGATCATACTTCTCGTATCAAAAACCGTCATCCCCCCATCTGGCTTCCTCGCCGACTACACCGCCCCCTCGACACCCTCCATACCTAAGCAATCACCACCAGTCTCTCTCCCGAATCTCTCTTTATGTATTGCAGTACCCTCAGAGACAAGTCTTTGATTTCCGCTCCCAGTCTTTGCAAAGTAGGAGGGCATTAAAGAAGCGAACAAAGTACATCTCCAAAAATCGCTTCCATCTCCAATTGGAGGTATTTGCGTCCAATACGACCAGAGAAGACCGTATGGACGACTTGATATCGGCGCTCATCGATCGACGCGTGGGCTGAACGCACGAGGAGATGACTGACACGACTGGTCGGGATAAGCGTAGTGCTACTCAATCGCTGGCTGGTGCCTTGATTTAGGTCTTGTGAGCTAATATGTGGCGGGAGATGAAGTGGACAGTGGGTTTCTTAGGCCTTCTGAGGGGCTTGAGGTGTCGGGGATGTATGCAGGACGTCTTCATAGAAGTATCGGAGCTGTCTGGAGCGTGACGTCTTGCCATGAGCTCTACAAAGCCAGTACTGAGGACAGTAGGGGCCATGAGAGCGGCCACAGAACACAATACATTTCTTTTGTAAGCAGGGAGGCTTCGCTGTGCAATCCGTCCATGTTCTAGGTGGAACCTATGTGAACGTATAGAGGAGCGCACTTCCGGCGAGTGAGCCTTTGCTAAAGCACGAACCGAAGGTCCTGCAGAAATGCATGCGGATTGCAACCTTTTGTAGGCGATACCACCAGTGGTAGTAAAGACATGCTCATAACCCTTTCTACCAAGCCGATGAAGATCCCAAAGACAGTCCTCAAAAAGAGGTGCCCGAGACATCCCACCCACTGTCTTCCAACTTCTTGCCACGGCAGCATCAACAAAACATCCCATAGGTGACCAGAGCATAATGTCCAGCGGAAAATACGAAAGCGCGTCTCCAATATAGAGATCTTCCCAATTTCGGCGCTTTGTAAATCCCCTCACTGTCCTTACAGACTCTGGACGTCGACAACCCGCTTTCACTCCCATCTGCCCCTCACGTCCGAAGACGGCGAATCAGCATCAGCGAGCTAATCACGAACCCGACAGCTATAATATCGTGAGACTAAAACCAACGAACACTTAGGGTTAAGTTCCGAAACCCATCCTCCCCGCACTACCCTTCCCAACTCTCGAAAGAGATTGGAGCGCACGATCCGACACTCCAACACCAGTAATGCTCATGTGAGACCGTGCTGTGAGGCTCGAGGATTGGAGGGTAGAGGTGGGCGCGCAGGTGCGTGTGGGGGGCATTGATGCATTCCGCGAGCGGAAGATAGGCCTCGGGAAACTGTGGGGAAGGTGCGCTGCGTGTTTTGTGGAAGCTCCGAAGAGCGAGAGAACGGAAGGTGGAGACTTTGGACGTGGTGGAGCTGTTGGTGATGAGAGAAGTGCGTTGGGTTTGGTGTAGTTGATGGTGAGGGAGGTTCTAGATGACAGTAGGCAATTGATGAATGGTATGAGTGTTCAAGCGTGGAAGGCAAGTATTGCTGGTCGACAATGCTTCTTGAGACGAGTCGGAAGGAGAAGGGAGGTCGGGACCTGGAAGGTTTCGGACGCGATGCATCTTAGCGCGTTTTGAGTGGCGCACAATGATCACGTGACATGGCATCGTTGGCCAGAAGTACGTACCTGATGAGAGGACACATGTCTTGACGCCGTCAGCATGCTTAGGTAATTAGGGCCTTGGCGTAGTACTTCTTTATATAAAAGTTTATAAAACTATTTCAGTATTATTAATATATATCTTATCTACTTATAAAGTATATATAAATAGTAATTTAAAGTATATAAAATCCTTTTTAACTCTGAATTATATATATCTAGTTACTTGTTTTTTAAGCCTGATATCGTTAATATTATTAGATTTTTATTATTTTTATTACTATTTAACGTCGTACCTACCTTCTAACTAATTAGATCTATTTAAATAGCTTATAATAAGACTACTACTACTAAGAAGGCCGCTACTACTAAAAAGGTAGTATCTAGATACTTTACACGTACCTCTATTAAGTAGTCTACTAATAAATTTACTACTAACTAGGCTACTATTACTAAGAAAGGTATAATAAGTACGACTACTTATAAGGTAATAAATAGATATATTATTAAGGAGGACCTTAACCTTACTAATAACCCCGTTATTAATATTAATACTAGTGAAGATATTAAAGAAAGTAACTCCCTAAAAACCTTATAAGTAAAAGTAGCTAAAAAGAAGGTAGAGTAATAACTAAAATATAGTAAAAAGATAGAGAACTTATAAGATAATATAAATATAATAATAATTTATAGTTAGAACCTAAGCCTATTTATATTAGGGGTATAAGTAAATACTAGCGTAACTATTATTATTATTATATAGTTATATCTATATAATCTTACTAGCGCCTTATAACCTTCTTAGTATAGTATCCTTATAAGATAGCTATTCTAATAGTAATAGTAATATCTTTATCTACCTTAAATAAATTAATACTAGTACTTATTATTAGGTAATATACCTTAAATATAAATTAATAACCTTATATAAGAGTAGTCCTAGTCTAGGACCCTATTAATTAAATCTTTTATATATTATAACCCCGCTTTAAGTAATAAACCCTCTATTATTCTTCTTACTACCCGTTTTCTAGCCTTAAATTCTAAGTAGATTTATAAAATCTATTATAAGAGTTTTAATCCTAATAATATAAATAAGCTTATTAATACTACCTTCTAAAAAGCTATTAACCTAAATAATAAGAATAATATAAAGAGTCTAAGGGACTTTTAATAATCCTTCTTAATATATAATTAAATTATAACCTTTTTTACTTACCCTTATATATAGGCTAGCCTTTAAAGTACCTTTATTAATTATTAACTCCTTCTTATTAAAAAGTCTATTATTTATATATTTATATCTATTAAGGCCTTCCACCTAGCCTTTATTTAAGCCTAAATTTATAAAGGCTAGGATCTACCTAATAATTAAAAGAAGAAGGATTACGCTCTTATAAAGTTAATACTTATTAAGTATAATTAAATACTTATAATATTATTAACTCTAAGATAATAACATCCTAATATATTAGTATCTATCCTATTATATATTTATAGAAATTTTAATAAGAATAAGTATAAGAATATTACTAGTTATAAATACTCTTATAACTATTTAATTATTATAAGGTATATATAAACTAACTATTATAATATTATAATAACCTTAGTAAATATAATATCCCTTAATAACTATATCTTAAAACCTAGATATTAACCTTACTAGTAGACTACTAATATTATAATCCCTATATATAATTTTTAAGGGCTTTCCTTATATCCTTATATTAATTAATAAGCTACTATTACCTTAGTTAAGACCATTATTAATAGATAGTTAAAGGTTTTAATTAAGGTCTTATCCTAATAAAATATTTATTTTAACCTTAATCCTAATTATTTTATAGGGGATTAAAGTTAAATATTAAGGCCCTAAGTAAATCCTTATAAATAAATCTTATAAATCTATTAAATAAGCTCTAAATATCCTTATAATAAATATTAGGAAATAGCTTATTTATTACTACCTAATAGTACTCCCTTAATAGCCTTAATACTAATATATCTCCTTTCTACTAGGCTTTATACCTAAATATAATAGTAATTTTAAATAAATATATAACCTCTCCTACTTTAAAGGATACTTAATTAATAACTATATATTATATAATTATAGTAGCCTAGAATATATCTTATTTAATAATACTATTAACGCCCTAATTAGAATAGGCCTAGGGGTAATCCTTATTAAAAGAGATCTTTTAAATATATTTAAATATATACCTATCATCCTATTAAACTAATAGCTACTAGGTTTCTTATTTATAAATATATTCTATAAGGAATAGTTCTTACTATTTAGGCTATATACTACCCCCTTTATTTTTAACCTATTCGCTAAAGTACTTAATTAGATCCTAATTATAGTCCTATACTAGAGTATAATTATCTACTATCTAGATGATATCCCTTTTAAATAATACTTTTATAAACTATTAATAGATCCTTTTTTTAGTAATTATAATATAATCTTTAAGTTATAGTCTTTTAAATATTAAAGTAAGCCTTCCTTCCTTATAAAAAGCTTTATTATAATTAATTATTTTACTTATTAAGTATATTAATAATAACCTCCCCCTTTATTATTTCTATTTATATACTTTATATAAAAAGATATTTATTAGTCTTATAAGATATAATATCTACCTTATATTTAAGTTATATCTATAAGTATAATATGTTAGAGAAAATCTATTATTATATATTATTTTATTATATAAAAAAAGCCTCTTATAAGACCTTTAAAAGGATAACTTATTAGATAGTGAAAATTAAAGAAGACTTAAGGATAAGCTAGATATTAAAAAACTAGGTAGCTATTATTATTATTAATTCCTTATAAATTATTGAATAAATATTTAATTAATTATTAATAAAAGTATTAATATATTTATATTACTAAGAAATATATTAAAGTCTTTTATTAAGATTATTATCCTTATTAGTATATTATTATATATATAAGTAGAATTAAAACCCCTCTTTTAGCTA
>JAABUK010007266.1_pt1 | contig 16063 bp, 22 predicted proteins | sample 5559141 | NCBI WGS metagenome assembly JAABUK01 (sample SAMN10711869, study PRJNA513367) | rock metagenome | isolation source: Antarctica rocks | place: Antarctica: Victoria Land, Pudding Butte nord | collected 2016-01-03
TGTGCTGGCTTTGCCACCAAGTCCAACAGTGTCTCCTTTTTATGAGCAGAGTTTACTGATAGCTGATAAAGCGCTAGCGTTCATATGCTTCACATCTCCATCACTGCATGTTGCTAAATACGGTGACCGCCAGGCAAGTGTAGCATGCTTGTACATGACATGTACAAGATGTATAATTATTGTTTTTTCCAATGATCTTGACTCATCAGATCAGTCTGGGAAAGAAAAGTGGGATGTGATGACACTTTTTGCGACCTAGTGAACAGGATTTTTTGCAATTATTTCAATGTATTGAATACGGATTGCGATATGCTGTACAGTGACAGCTGACGTCAACAACGAAGCATGAGCAAGCCTGATCATGATTCAACTTGGTTGTCAGCCTGACTCCCTCAGAAAATTACTATATCAGCATCACAAATTCATTTCAGTGGTGAAAACAGGAGGTGTGGAACTGAAACAGCAGATGTTTCTGTAGTGCTGGTATTTGCTGTATGCGGCGCCGCAAGTTGGTGCAGACCAAAGCTCAAGCATAGCAGTGAAGTTTGGTGGCAGCACCAAATCAAAAAAACCAAATTTGCCTTTGCAGAGACAAACTGTCAGCTGAAATCAAAACGCTGTGTGCGATATATTGTCAGGTGGTGCATTGAAATTGTCAATAAGTCATTGACAACGACGCACGCATCTACGCTTTCATCTCCTTACTGATCTGAGCAACCCATTTTTTGATGCGGTCAGCACTCAGATCATCCTGATTGTCCTCATCCAATGCTAAGCCACAGAATGTGTTGTCATCCAGCAAAGCCTGCACGCCGCAGAGCAACATATGACCAGTCTGCTGTGTCTGACAGATACAATGTATAGCAGTCTGCTGTGTCTTTATAGCAGCACACGCACCCCAGATGCTGCATGCAGGCACCATATAGATCACTGTGACAACACTATTCAAAGTTTGCAGCAAGCTGCTAAAGCCAGTGAGCGTGTTTGATAAAGCCAAGTGTGTGCTGTGCATTGTCTCAACTCACGTCAAGAACAGGTCTTTAGGTATCAATCTTTGACCTAACTACCTTGGATCCCTCATGGTCATAGCCTTGTGTGGGCCAATGCCCCACCATTCTGGCTCCAGTAGCCTTGAATGTGTTGTATATCTCCTCCATGGCATCACAGAAGTAGTCTCCGTATCCGACAGAATCTCCTAGCCCAAAGACTGCCACTGGCTTGTCTTTGAGGTCCAACCCTGCATTTGAGCCTCAGATGTCGTAATTAAAGAAGGGAGCGGACAGGAACTTCCTAGAGCAAGCCTGTCGGCAGTACAGAAACTGGTATAATACCGTTCCTTGTTGCAGGGCATAGTCCAGCATGCAACCGCCATCCACTGTGACACCAAGCTGTCACTGCAGATAAATTGCATATGTTGCATTTCAGCGTGAGCTGCCTCTAACCTTTGATGTCTTCCAGCACCCCGTCCCAGTTCGTGCCACTTCTTTCTGTGTCGCAGTCAGTGTTCCATGTGGGGGCTCCAACCACGAGGCCATGAAACTCAGGCAGTTTTTGCAATTCCGTCTCTCCAATATCAGCAGGATCAGAGGCATCGTCGCCAAATTCCTGCAGCAGCGTACAGGCTGACCAATACAAGCAGAAAGAAACCAAAAAAGGGTCTACTTGTGCTTCCGACTGGTGTTTCTGTTCAAGTCATCACGAGTCAGATCACGAGTCCCTGCAAAATTTCAAACGACTCAGCGTACCTCTTTGATGAGGCCAGCAATGTCCTCTGTATGGCCAGTGCTGGTACTGAAGAAGATGCCAAGTTGAGCCCTGCAAGTGTTGCAACTTTGATGACGGGGCAGACGAGCGCCTCCTCCTCAGCGAGCTGGTGAGAGTTTTTGTGCTGCCGAAATAGGCCCTGTTTGACTTCAGACCAGCACTCCTTGTACGGAGCCTGCAGGTACACATCGATGACTACAGCACATCCAGTGCTCAATACTACCGCATAGGTGAAAAGCTGGGGATGAGTAGCCACACAAGTGCAAGTCGCCTCAGTGAACTGAACGACGCATGCTGTATATACATATATGCACATGTGTTCAGCTCGCGACGTCAGTACGACACCCCAATATTGACCCTAGCATATGTGCCATGTCCCTGCCAAGCAAAAAACCCAGATTACCTCGTCACAGGGACAGTGACTTGCACCTTCCAATTGGCCGCTGCCTGCATGCCGTCGATATATCAGGGACGTAAACAGAAGTATTGGCGCGTCCCGGTGAAGGTCAAGCTGTATGCCGGTCTCAGTGCGCAAAGCGATACTAGTTGCAGGCATCCTGCACCACCTGGCCCGACACAGGCCAACATCGTGCTCTGCTTGGGTAGCGCGTGCTGGACTTACGAAGCACGCGCATTGCGTTTGCAAATAAATGCCTCATTGTCAGCTTCAAAATACGAAATATGGTTTTCCACCAGATGAACCTGCATGCCCTTTTCGCGCTGTACACGATACTTATGAATGCTATGCGTTGACATGACCGGCGGGGCTGCTTTAAGATGCACTATGTACAGACTGAGGCATCAAGCATTACAGTGCAATGATTGACATAAAGCTGAATAACTTGAACAACCTTAAAGCATGCTGCAGATCTGGACTTGTGTCAGCGCGTGCCAGCATGCATGCTATAGATGTTCTGCACAGCTGAGCTTGTTTACATGCGAGTTGAAATAGTATGTGGCGCTATGACAGCAGACTTGCGAAGCTACAGTGCATGATTTGGTGGGTGTCACATGTGTGAACATCACTTAGTACTGTATACTGTGCTGTATTGAATGCTGGGCAGTACTGTTGTATACAGTAATACAACAGTTGCTGCTGCTGCTGCTGTTGCTAGGTCCATGCACGTTGCCATTGCTGTGCTGTTCGAGCCTGCACAGCATGGCAAACAGATGTCTCTGAGAAGAAGTGGGTGTGAAGTATCCTCTGCTCAGCTGAAACCATATGCTGACAGGTCACATTGGGTGCACGGCATACATTTCATAGTCTAGCATATACATATACAACCATAAGACTCACAGTGCTCCAAGCATGTCACATAATTTATCATTTGAACCCAGCTGCAGCTTGCTGCTGCTGATAATCAAGCATGTCAATATGAATACAAATGGCGCTTTGGATGACGCAATGCTGATTGATCTGTGTCGCCAGTCATTGCATGTAGTTTCTTGCCAAGCTCATGAAATGCATGGCACAAAGTGATCATGGTGGTGTCAGGGACAAAGCAATGTGTAAGCTCTGACTCACTTGGGTTGGCCACAGTAGCTTTGCTAGAGCTAGTGTCCACTGCAATGCTTCCAAAGCTGGTCCCAAAAATGATGGCTGCGTTGCCAATTTTTAGGGCAGACGTGTAGGTGGATGCACTTGCGCTGTCCTCGCTCAAGAACGCCACTGTGGTAGCAACTGTGACTGAGCCAGAAGTGACGCTGTCCACTGTCACTGTGACTGGACTGCCTGACAGCTTCTCAGTGTTGGTAGTGAGGGCAGCCACTAACTGCAGAACAAAGACTCAGGTGTAATGAGATAAGCGGTGAATGCAGTGAGCAAATGCCAGCACAAAGTACCGCAACATCATAAAAACCTGGCAGCCACTTTGCAGCGGTAGCTGCAGGTTGAACATCATGGAAGTTGCTAGGGTGAGAGCTGCAAAATTTGTGGCCATACCTGATTTTGGACTTCTGGAGTGAAAGAGGCCACTGTGTATGCTGACAAGGTCTGTGCAGAAGTAACTGCCGGCACCTATGCAGCTGATGAAACCTTTGCCGCCACTTGCAACCAGCTTACACCAATAGTAAGTACTCAGTTGCTACACAGCATTCTCAACATCGCCAGCTGCAGTGCGTCATGCATACTGGTACCACTGCGCACGGCATCAAGCTCCAAGCCAGAAAGTGAGCATGCATACAGTGGGAGATGAGCATGCATACGGTGGGAAATGACAACAAGCTGTCAGTCACAAGCAGATTGGGGCAGCAGGCTTACCACGGGTGGAGGTGGGGGTGGGGGTGGAGAAGGGTAGGGTTACTTCTTCAGGCGAGGGTGACACCCCAGCAGTGGGTGAGGCCTCAGGTGAGGGGGACACCTCAGGGGTGGGTGAGGCTACAGGCGAGGGTGACGCCTCAGGCAGGCCTGCCAGTAGTCAGTAACATAATCACTGGCAAAACCTTGTGAGCGAAAGCCGTCCTGTTATCTAGTCTGATACAGCATGCTACAATCACAACTTGATGCAATGCGCTGACGTGCATCACCAAGCTTGGCTGAGCAAGATGTGAATTGTGACTTGTCGCCTATCAACGGTCTCCTATCAATGAACCTCAACTCTGCATAGAGAAGAAAACTGCACGCTTTTCAGCGATCATAACAGGAGCCTTCTGAGGTGGCAGCCCAGAGCTTCAACTCAGCATACATGTTTGCTGCTTACAATCAATATCTACATGTGCAGTGCATGTGTCTGTGTGCGGGTAGGATGTTCATGTCAAGGCATGTGTTCCAGAAGGCGCTTTATAGTGAGACATGACATTCCATGCCCAAAAGACAGCAGCAAAAGCTCACTCAGGCATACAAAATCATCACCTGTACTATTGCAAGTCAAGCCTAGTCCCACAGCCAGGGCGCACTGTTAAGGTGGTCACAGACGAAGCCACTGCCGTAAAATTCGGCATGACAAGTACAGCATTCAACGCATACTGTAGACTTACACGTTGTTACCAAGGTCCCCAGACCTGCTCATGACGACATTGATGAGCCCAAGTGGCTGCAGCAGTTTGGTGATGATCGTCTTGGTGTCAGCTGAAGCATGACATAATGCTCTTGATGCTGTGCAAACACTTCAACAGCAGCAAAGCATTGCAATGTGTCACTGTATGTGAGTTTTACCTGTGCTTGAACATGCAGCCTATTTCGCAAATGCGACGCGCTTGCAGAACACAGGATTGCAGGATTTGCAGAACACATGCTTTGCTGGACACACTCGACTGCAGCAACAAACCAACTTTGCTTTTGTTCAAAATGCAGATAAAATCTTGAGCCAGCATATAAGCATGTCAGTTGGGCCAATGGCAGCCATGCAAGAAGGACAGCATAATGCAGCCATCAAGTTTGCAGCATGGCCACAGGCAGTTGCCAAGCTGCGTCAGCTGCGTCTACCAACTTCGTACCTGTTGCAATGAGCACCCACAGCCTTGCCATCAAGATTGTGACAGCTGCATATCAAATTCCCGACGTCATCTTTGGTTTCAAACCATGTCAGCTATAATGTTGCACCAGTCATGAGCTCCCACATCGTCTCAGTGTGGCGTTATAAGTCAGAGCATTGCTGATCAATACAGTAACCCAGTGCAGCATGCAAGCAGACTTGAGCGTAATGACAGAACGGTAGGTCAGTGGTGCAGCTTGAGCTCCTGCAAGGGGGGGGCACACGCTGCTCAACAGGATACAAAACAGAGAACACAGCAGTGATTCAGACAGAACGCATCTCTAGCAACAAGCTGCTTTTTGTGCCCAGTGTTGCCTTGGCAAGCACAGAACCCCACAGGCTCTCCACTCTACAGCTTAGTTGTCACATTTCCCTTGCACTAAATGTTTAAAAGCAAAAATTGCCAGCGGTTTCCTCGCGCAAAGATAGGCAACTGCTGGGCCGGATACATGCGTGGACCGGACCCAGGCTCAAGCACTGACCATCAAACGGCACATTGGGGCTGCACAAGTGTAAAATTTTGCACATCATGGCTCTGTTGCATTCTTCTGTACATATGACTCTGAGATGGACTGAGGAACTTTGACTTGCCTGAGTTGAAGCCTTCCGATCGGGGCCGCAACCTGACACGCACTTGATCAGAAGCCAAACGACAAGCATGACTTGAGGGGCATTCTCACGACGTTCAGCAGCATCACATGATTTCGACGAAATTGGACTAACAGCAAAGCAATGGATGACGGCGCTACATAAGCTCCACGACCCCTTCATTCTGCAGGAAGATCTTGTAACGCTGTCACTGCAAAGATCACAATTCAGGCTCGAAATCAGTCAGCCCATTGCAAGGCTGTGACTGATCAAACATACACGTCCTCTCCCTGACAGATGTTATCATTGGACACAGAGCATCAGAAAAGCTGTGCTTATATCAGTCAGTTCGATGGGGTCATGAATGTTGTCTGATGTGCGATGGTGACGTCTGAAGCCAGCTTTTGGCCCAGCTGGCTTAACTGGCTTGGCTGGCTGAGTGACTCTTGGTCTGTGCCAGTCACCAGGGAAACACAGGCTAAAAGATTGCTGCAGCCGTAATGGTGATACGTGGCACATCGCACGCTGTAAGCCAGCTAAAGACGTCTGGTGACGGTCAGGCTGGGGCTTGGAACCATGTTCAGGTGCCTTGTTTGCATGAAGCTCCATGCAGCGTGTCTTATAACAGACACGCTTCAGTTCTTGAGTTCTGTCTCGTAGGCTACAGCAGCCCGGAAGGATTTTGAAGCCAGATATGCCCCTGATGTCTTGCAGTTGAAGCCAGTCAAGGCAAGTTGTGCAGGAGCTGGTGGCAGCCAACTGGCCAGCATTGACCTTGTTGTCGTCTTTTGAAATGCCACTGGATATGGGCGTGCTTTCACTGTTGTCCCAAGCACATTGGCCTCATCTTGCTCATTTGACCCTGCTCAATGTGAGTCTGCCGTCAACCCAAGAGAGGAAGGTGCAGGAGACTCAACATTTTTCTTTGCTGAGCAATGTATTGAGCAGTTTGGTCTTGAAAGCTGATCCAGGACGGACTTCGTCTAGCAGCTCTGCGACAAGTGCAACATTAGACTGGGCTTCACTAATCGTACTGACCCTGACATGCCAGCAAATTGACACACAGATGCTGCCAAAGCTCCTGCACACAGGAGTGAATCGGGTTGAGAAAATTGCTTTTCTTTGTGTTCAGCTGGATGCTGCACTCATGTTGCAGCTGACTCAGTCAGAGTGCCCAAGACTGCAGTTTTTGATTTTGAGCCATAGTGTGTTAGGCAGTGCGGCCATGTCGTGTCTGGCACAGGGCAAGTGGCCTATGCTGAAGCTTTTGGATCTTGAAGGCAACGTACTTGAGGATGAAGCTCCAGATAAGTTGATCACAGGGGACTGGCCGTTGCTTCACACCCTGAGGCTAACTTTCAGGTCACTGCATGACAGGGCTGTCAAACAGTGGCTGGGACTTTCTTCTGACTGTGTGCAAGAGGTGCTCAGACATTCTGAGCAAGATTTGCAGGTTAGGGAATTGGTTGTCAAATTCAGTGGCAGCAGTGCTGACATGCAACTACCACTGCAACACATTAGACATGTGTACCCTTGCCTTGCCACTGTGACCCTGTGCCCGCCAAGCACATGGCCTCTTTGAGCAACAACCTAGGCTGGATCTTCAGGTCTTTTTAGTAAGCAGCAAATTGTATTACTTTGTGCCAACTGCTGACCAATGTCACCTCAACCTTTTGTGTTGTGTGTACTCTTGCATGTCAATTTTGCAACTAGACAAGTGCCTCAAGCAATTCAACGACCCTGATGTCTGGAAATTTGTCCTTAATAGCTGCCTGAATGCTCATGCTAATGGGCGCAGAGCCCTCGTACTTGACTTCACAGATGCCACCACCCACAGCAAGCACCTCAACACTACCGCCATAGCCTTGGATGGCAGGTCTCAGCATGTCAAGGTGACTGTTCACTGACTCAACAAATGCTGATGTGTCAATCTGGTCGACTCGCTGCACCTCAAGCAGCTGCTCACCAAAAGTTGCCTGCATACACGCACATGTTTGACAAAAGAATTTACTTGAGACAAGCTGTTGATCAACCTCAGCAAGATATACATGCAGTTGTTTCCCATAGCTGGTCAGCAAAAACTGCTGGCAGAAAAAAATGCTTGCAGCATGACACATGCAGATCAGCAACACTGCCAAGAATTCCATGTGTGAGGTTTATCACCATTCTTGCTGCAGAACCCTTTGACACAAGTCGCAACATTGCCCAGACACATTGAATATCCATCGAAACACAGGTTCCTTGCAGAATAACCACAAGCCATAGCATACTGTCATGCTCTTTGCTTGCACCCGAGTTCTGGGACACAACCTGAGAAATCTCTCAACGACCCAGGTCAGCTTAGCTTAACTATATGACTCACACATATTCTCATCACATCATGACTCACCTCAAAAATTTGTCAATGCCCATTTTCATGGTGGCTGTGGATGAGGGGCAGGTGCCACAGGCTCCCTGCAAGTGCAGCATCACAGCGCCATCTTGAACTGCAGCCACCTCCACATTCCCTCCATCAGCTATCAAGTCGGGCCTTGTCCACCAGGTAGGGTGTCAGGGATGGTAGCTCTTCATCATTGTCGTAGTCATGGCTGCTGCCTGTAGGGTCAACAGGATGCTGTGCTCATTGCTGGCAGCGTAACACCGACCTGCTGATGTTCAAAAGCTCAGTGCCTTCTTGCACTCATACTCATACTGTGCCAGTTTTTGGACTTAGCATGATTATTGCAACTTGTGTGCAAGGAACGCTAAAGCCCAGTGCCTTGTCTGCTGGACAAGGAGTGAAGAGGGGGGATCTGTTGACCATTGTAGCTACTTGCTTGCACAGCATGATTTGCTGAGGAGTGGTTGCAGGCATGACCTTGCGGCACGCCTAGGCCAATCTGCTTATGCACGGTTTCTTTTGTGAAAGGGCTGCAACAGCTTGGGCCCTCTGCAAGCTTTCTTCCCTGCTGCCCTCATCCTGTGCCTTCTGCTCCTGAGCCTGGTCTGTGTTCAATGTACTCAACTGCATTATGACAGCAGCTCTCAACACTACACGTTTGATACAACAGGGCACACACTACGTCAACTGGACCAAAATACACAACCAGGAACACTTAAACCATGAGCTGATAAGTTCAGCCGCAGCCACAGCAGCTTTGTGTTAACACAAAGCCCTGTATTGCTTCAGACACCTCAACTTAAGTGCTTTGGCAGACCTGTTGGACCTGTTAGACCTGTTAGACCAAATATGCTGATGTAAGGTTACTTTGCTGTATGCAGGCCGCATTCAAAATGTGTTTTGATGCCCCTGTCAGACCTCATCCACCAGGTCCCAAGGTTGTTGGAGCTGATGCCTTCAGAGTGTCTTGCAGCCTTGATAGCAACCAGCACAACTCTCCGCAATCAGATTCACAACTATCATGCCAGCGACCTTATCAGCTGTAGCTGGCCTCGGCTGGTGAAGTGGACATTAGCAGACCAGGAACGCCATGGGATGCAAACTATGTGTGTCACCTGTGACACGACAGTTGCTGCTGCTTCGGTGCTTGCCAAGGCCAGCATGCTGAGCAGATGGCAGTTACAGCTCCATTGCACTCAGCTCAGTGCTGCTGACGTGGCAGAAGTTGCCAAGGGGGACTGGCCATTCTTGGTGGGACTGTACATTGGGTGTGTCAAGATGACAAGGGCACTTGTGCAGGAGTTAGTGGCAGCTAATTGGCCAGCATTGACCTCTTTGTCATCTCTAGAAATGCCAGTGGACATGGGCATACTTTCACTGTTTTCCCAGGCACGCTGGCCTCAGCTTGCTTTCTTGAACCTGATCAATGTGAGGTTGCCGTCAATTCAGGAGGGGCAGGCGCAGATACAGCGTTTATCTGATTTCAGCAAAACCTTGAGTGAGGTGGTCGATCCAGAACAGACCTCATCCAGCAGCTCTGCAACAAGTGCAACATTAGACTGGTCTTCAATCATCACACTGCACCTGACATACCAGCAAATCGACACACAGATGATGACAAAGCTCCTGCACACAGGGGTCAACCGGGTTGAGGTTCTTGTGATTAACTGCGTTCAGCTAGATGCCGCAGTCATCTTGCAGCTGACTAAGTCAGAGTGCCCAAGACTGCGGGCATTAGTATTGTGCCATAATAGGTTAGGCAGTGTGGCCATTTCATATCTGGCACAAGGCAAGTGGCCTTTGCTGAAGCTGTTGAATCTTACAGGCAACGAGCTTGAGGACACAGCTCTAGATGAATTGATCAAAGGGGAATGGCCACTACTTATGGACCTAAAGCTGACTGTAAGGTCATCGTTTGGCAAGGTTTTTACACAGTGGCTGGGTCTGTCTTCTGCTAGCGTGCAAGAGGCACTCAGACAGCCTGAGCAAGATTTGCAGGTGGAGGTCAGCTTCAGCGCCAGCAATGCTGACATGAACCCACCACTGCAGCCCATTAGACATGTGTACCCTTGCCTTGCCACCCTGACCCTATATCCGCCAAGACCATGGCCTGCTTTTTCAACAACCTAGGCTAGCTTTCCATCAAGCGTCAGAGTGTACTTCCTTGTGCCAACTGCTGACCAAAAAATGACAGCTGCTGTGTATGTTGTCTAATGCAGAGGTGTGGTGAAGAAGTGTGCGATTGATTACAGGATGAGTCATGTTCACAGTACATCAGTGGTACAATGATTCATTGTATAAAAGCTAAAAGGTTTTACCTGCTTTGCACATGTCCAGTGTTCACGATTGCAAGGTTGTCTGTGGCACTGCAAGCAGTCTGCCGTTCTAGACGCAGATGCGTGTATTTGCTTGTGCTGTGTGGACATTTGCTTGTGTTTACAATTGAGTGCATGCCCGCTTGTGTAGACTGTGTAACTGTACTTGTATGAACTCGTTGATACACAGCGCATGCACAGGTATGAAGTACATCACAGTTTGATTGCATCACATTTAGCATGTGTCATGTTGTAGCTGGCTAATGACATTGACTGTGACTATGGGCATTGTCCACGTCCATCGCTCACACGCACTTAAACTCTGGTACAGCTCCAATACCCTCATGTCTGGGAGCTTGCTGTCTCGCCGGAATGTATTTGCTTATGCTGACAAGTGCAAAGTACAGGCAAGCTTAGTCAGCTTAGAGACCAACGTGAAAGCCACTTCCTGGCCTGGAAGAGCTGTAACGTCTTGTCGGGATAGCAGTTGGGGAATGAATGCCACTGACTCAGGCTGGGGTGCTCACGTGCGCGCTCTCGACTTTTACAACTGCTGCTGACAGACAACTCAGAAATGGTATGCCTGTGTCAACTCAAGCATGCCTGTTGTGCAAACTAACGTCTATCAAATTTGCAAATATAAAAATTCAATGCCTAAAGCAATTCAACGACCCTGATATCTGGAAATTTGTCTTTGATAGCTGCCTGAATGCCCATGCCAATAGGCGCAGGGCCTTCATACTTGACTTCACAGATGCCATCATCCACAGCAAGAACCTCTACACTACCGCCATAGCCTTGGATTGCAGGTCTCAGCATGTCAAGGTGACTGTTGACTGACTCAACTGACGCAGATGTGTCAATATGGTCGACTTGTTGCACCTCAAGCAGCTGCTCACCAAAAGTTGCCTGCATGAGACAGACTGATGTTTGAGAATTGATTTCAGCCAAGACAGGCTATTGATCAATGTCAACAACACATATCTGCAGGTGTTTAAGGTCCAGTAGCTGTTTAGCAAAAGTCGCTGCTAGAAAAATATGCTTTTGACAGGTCACGTACAGATCAGCAACATTGCCAGCAAGTCGTGCGAGCTTCATCACCTTTCTACTGTCTGTGACATGCCAGCAACATTACCCAGACACATTGAATATCCATCAAAACAACATGTCTTTGCAGAACAACCACAGCCCATGGCAAACACACCAGCGTGTCCTTTGCTTGCAACCCAATAGTTGAGACCCAATCAGAGAGAATTCTCAACGACCCATTTCAGATTTACACTACATTATGACTTGCACATTCTCACGTCACATTACAACTCACCCTGAGAGATCTCTCAATGCCCATTTTCATGGTGGCTGTGGACGAGGGGCAAGTGCCACAGGCTCCTTGCAAGCGCAGCATCACAACGCCATCTTGCACTGCAGCGACTTCAACATTCCCTCCATCAGCTATCAAGTAAGGCCGCACCTCATCCAGTGCCTTGTCCACCAAGTAGGGAGTCAGAGGTGGTAGCTCTTCATCATCGTCGTAGTCATGGCTACTACCTGCAAGGTAACATGATGCTGTGCTCACTGCTTGCAGCATGACACATGTTCATAAGCTCAGTGCCTTCTTGCATCCACACTCACACACTAACTTGTGCCAATTGCAGACTTGGCATGATTGCTTGGGTCCAAATCACATGCAAAAATGCTAAAGCTCAGTACCTTGCCAACTAGATGGGGAGCAAAGAGGATCTGGTGACACTACTTGCTTGCACGGCATGGTTTGCTGAGGAGTAACTTGCAGCACACCTATCTGCCTATGCACAGTAGCTCTTGTGAAAGGGCTGACAACAGCCTGGGCCCTCTGCAAGCTTTCCTCCCTGTTGGCCTCATCCTGGGCCTTCTGCTCCTGAGCCTTTTGAATGCTGTCTTGCCTGTTGGCCTCAACACTTTCCCTTTGCAGCTCTGCAACAATGGGACTGGCTTGCCCATTTGGACCACTGACTTGCCCACTAAGGCCAGTGATTGCCTTTTGCTGCTGTGCCTTCTGGCGGTTGTCTTGCCTGATGGCCTCATCTTGCTCTAGGTGTGCTGTTCTGAGCACAGTATCAGACTCACTGGTGGAAGACTCTGGACTCAGGCCATCTGCATGACAGGACCGGCCCAGATGAACAGGCTGCGATTTACGCTATATGACTGTTTTGTTTGTGCAGGGTTTGGAATCAGCTCACTCGCATCAACTTGCATACACAGTACAAACTGATACTGTGATAAAGCTGCAAGCAAGGCAATGCAGCGGGCTCAGCAGGTGCACAGATGCATCTAGAGTGGATGAGTGATATGCCCTCAGACCTATCTAAGTCACATGTTACATAGCAGCAAGACATGACTGTAGAGTCAAGTTGATTGCAAGTCAGGAAGCTTGAGCATCAATGTCACAATTTACAGACCGAAAGGAGAGAATCAGCAGCAAGCACCTTCTATCGTCTGTTGGGTTTGGGAGTCAATGACTGCACTCCAGTCATCCCCTTCAACAGCCTTGATCAGGTTCAGCCTCCTCTGCTTTGAGTCTGGCTCCTCGCCTGCATCACCGGACTAAGTCTGTTCACCAGCGTGCATGACAGTTGCAAATCCGTTTAACATGCATTGGGCAGCCAATGTGTTCAGACAATTTGAGCCTTTTCTGCTGTGCTTTTCGCTCCTTGCCCACCTCAACTTTGCTGTCTAAGCACACAACAAGCCAATGACAGACAGCAAACATGAGGTTTAGCATCAAGTGATCCTTAGGGTGGATGACACAAAGCAGCCAGGAAGGCTGCAGAGACAACTGTGGCAAACACATCCACAGTGACCACAATAGCAGGGGTCTTCCATGATGTGTCAGTCATGTTATCACACGATATCAAATGATCACAATTCTTGCACAAGAAGCTCTAGCGCAACACATAATCAAGCACATTCAGCTGCATCACACCTGCACATGCCTGTGAGAGCATGCAACTCGCAGCTTTGGTCTATGAATAATTCATTCAGACCTCTGGTGATAAATGCCATGAGAATTCTAGTCAAGGCAAGGCAAGAACAACCAGGAATGCAAGCTGTATGCTACCTGCAAGTGGTAGACCAAGACTGAGATTGCAAACTGCTTGCCATTCACACAGAACATATCTCTAAGAAGACAAACATGTTTGCTGCATGCATCCTGTGTATTGAGTCAGTGCCACATGCGCATGGTTGCATGGACAGCTGAGGTTAGGCAACATGAGACTGCCTACCTTGGACATCATCATGCAGGTTTTCTCCCATGGCTTTGCGCATCTTCAGCTTCTTCTCCTCATACTCTGCCATTTCAGCAGGTGACATCACCTTTGCTGCTGCTTGGCCCTGTGACAGACAATGAGTCATGATATGCTGCAAGACTGCTGATGCATGCGCTGACATGGAAGAGCAAATGGATAACATGACCTTTGCTGTTGCTTGGCCCTGTGACAGACAAGGCGGCGAGTCATGATATGCTGCAAGACTGTTGCTGTGATTTGACTGCCTAAAACATCTCCGCAATGTAGAGTCGCGTTTTTACTGTCCCCAAGCGTTTCTGAGTTTAAATTTGCAGTGTAGGGATGTCGTTTCTGAATTAAAACAGACGTTTCGGGATTGAAAAGAGCTGTGGGCAGCTGCTGCATGTGCTGACATGGAAGAGCAAATAGATGATAAGACATGCGTGTTGGCATGCCAGCTTTAGACTGCAGTCATTGGTAACTGCATGCCACTGACAGCAAGACCCATGGACGGTAAGTTTGATGACTAGCATGCTGTTGATGCAAAAGACTCACATCCCACAGATCCTTTTCGGGGCCGTTGCCTGGAGGAATGACGCCCTCTCTATCAATCCAGCTGTACATCTCCCTCTCAAGATTTGTCCTAGAGGCCATGGCTGCATTGGCAAAGACCATGGCTCTGACAAAAGCACATCTTGCTTCACCAACCCTTTGCAGATGATTCTGTAGAAATACAGAGGAAACGATTTGAAGTGTTTTGAGCCACACGTCTATAAGCAACTTGTGCACGGCGTGTATGGTGCGGGATCATGATGGCACAGCTGATGATGCGTGATGTGACAATCTTGGTTGAGAGGTACAATAGAATGGCAGCTGCAACATGGCGAGTAGAGTACCTTGACAGCCAAGACCATGTTACGGGAGTAGCCAATATACTGCACAGCATTGTGAGCATCGTACAGAGCATAGACTCCGAGAGGCTTCTCGCCATCTCGTGTCTGGAGGTATTCCTCCACTGACATGGACGAAGTCCCATCATCTTGACCCTGCAGGATACAAGATCAACTTTCACACAGCAGTTTGGGGACCATTCAAGCACCACGTGGAAGATCAGCAGCAAAACTGGTACCTCTCTGAAATTGTATCGTGACTGAGAGTCGTGCTCTTCAGCTCCACCCTCACCATACAGAAATCCGTGCAGTCCCTTGTGACCTTCTGGTACAGCTTGATCAGTGACAACGCCCCCAGTCGTCTCAAGCCGCTGACGAACTTCACTGTCAACTTGAGCAGCTTTTCTCACAAGTCTTTCTGCTCTGCTAGAATGGTTTTGCGCTCGCAGAGCCGGCTGTGCAAGGGTATGCAACAGGCATGCACGTTGACCGCTGCTTTGTGGAGGAGCACGGTGTGAATGCAACATGGCTTGTCCTGTCGCCATCACGCCAATTGAACTCATAAGGCGCGATGAAGCTCTACGAAGGACAAGTCAGTGCACGGTCAGTCAGAGTGTCTACCAAAAGCGCTGGTGCGCTGGTGACGACAGCCGGCAGATCTGACGACACTGCTCTGATTCACAGTGTACAACTACTTGAGATTGCTGAAGCTGTCGCGCTTGTCGGTCTTCGCTTTGTGAGATCAATTTGCTATCTTGCCCGTGCAGCTCTGCACCTTGGGGCGATCTGCAACATGCCTGGGGCGTTTTAGAGCAAAGTCATCATCCAACTACACCTTACCGTCACTTGAAGCCCCTGGCGGTGCTTTGCTTCAGTATGGGAAATCTGTATTCGCCACCGTTTCAGGGTGGATAAGTAATAAAGAATGCCCAGCCACCGTTATCTACCCCAGCGGTCTAGGCTCGCAACTTGATAACTGCCAGAAGAAGTGTCTGCAAGCTGTTGTTTGCAATTTGTTGTCAAAAATGGTCGCCACAATGCTCGCCCAGACATCATCCTTCCTTGGCACCAAGACTGTCGTGCCCCAGAAGCAGGCACGCGTTGCAAACAGAGGCGTTGTTGCTGTGAGGGCTGGTGCTTATGATGAGGAGCTTATCCAGACGGCGGTATGTTTCCCCGCTGTGTTGTGTGTCAAACAACAAGGCCCAGCGTGTGTGGTCTTCACAGCCCTGTCAGTTGCTGGTATTCCAAGTCCCGTCAGCCACGATCTATCCAATGCCTGACCTAAGCTGCTGCATTGCAGAACACCATCGCTAGTCCAGGACGTGGTATCCTTGCTATGGACGAGTCAAACGGCACTTGCGGCAAGCGGTTAGACAGCATTGGC
>JAABUK010007268.1_pt1 | contig 16061 bp, 16 predicted proteins | sample 5559141 | NCBI WGS metagenome assembly JAABUK01 (sample SAMN10711869, study PRJNA513367) | rock metagenome | isolation source: Antarctica rocks | place: Antarctica: Victoria Land, Pudding Butte nord | collected 2016-01-03
ATGCTTCTTCGTTACAGGCGAAGTGAAATAATCTGCATCGATTTCTTCGAGTGCTTCTGCTAGTAGTTCTTCAACCCTCTATCGACTTTGGTCTAGCGGCTTGCGTTCGTGCAGCAGCACTCACCTTCCTTCTCTCGTGAGCTGATTCAGCGAGAATAAACAAAAGATTCGAACTCGTGCGCTGGTCAGCGAGTATAAACAAACGATCGAAACCATTCGACTAGATCAAAGATCAGCGAATTAACCGTTCATTTAGATTCGCAAGAGATTCTTCGAATTTGTTGAACAATCAAACGAGGCCAGTCTATGACTGCGTGAAGTCTCTATCTCAAAGAGCAATCAAAGAGGCCAGTCTAGAACTGCGTGAAGTCTCTATCTCGATGAGCAAACCTCAACAGTGAGCCTGCTTCAATGGCACCCACCGTCAATGCGATGACCCACCTACCCTCATCGCTCTACCCACCAGTGAACCGGTTCGCCTACCCGTTCATGTGCAACTAGTGAGCCTGCTACAATGGCACGATAATGCCTTCGGCAACAAGCAAACCTTTGAGCTTGTTCCTATACCGAAACCTCAGTGAGCCTGCTTCAACGGCACCCTCAATGCGATGACCTATCCACCCTCATCGCCCTACCTACCAGTGGACCTGGCCCGTCATCGAGTTCACGTGCAAATAGTGAGCCTGCTACAAAGGCGCCTTCCGTCAACGCGATGATCTACCTACCCACATCGACCTACCTATCAGTGAATCTGGTCAAATGTTCACGTGCAACTAGTGAGCCTGCTTCAATGGCACGGTCAATGCGATGACCTACTCACTCTCATCGCTCTACTCACCAGTGAACCTGATCATACGTTCATGTGCAACTAGTGAGCCTGCTACAATGGCATCATTCTACCTCGCATAGTGAGCCTGCTACAATAGGCATTTCGATTCTACACAAGGCTAAGGAAATACATTCATGCGAACATGAATTGTTGAAGAGGGGGGGTAATGTTACGATTCTAGCTACGCACCTATGTTGGTAGCTATGTTGATGACTATGTTGATGACTATCGCCGGCCGCTCGCCGCTAGGCTATAGGATTGTTTCGAGACCAACCCTATTCAGGGTTAGCTTATGTTCTTCTGAGTCATATAGATAGTCAACTCTTCTCTTCTAGATACTTTTCTTCCTTAGCATTTATATACTCGTTACATTACACTCATATGACTCGCTCTATGCTGGCCCCTAACAGTTTTCGTCGTACTTATATGTCAATACTGACTTGAGATGTCTAAGCATATACTCTAACAGAAGCTCAAGCACACTATCGCTTAAGACTTCAAAATGACGAATAGATTCATTCTGTGACTTGAAACATGCAATTCGAAAGTGATTTATCATATAAATTCTCTTCGAAGTTGACATGTTTTCTGACGTTGATACAGTGAACAGAACATATTCTTTGAAGAATTGCTTCAGATTTCAGACTCATTTATGATTCACGACATTTATCATCAGAATCATGTATTTCTGTATAATCTTGTTAATATGATGATAATACTTAAGCTATGATGATGCTTTACTTGATCTTTCAGAAAGTATTTCTTCGAAAGAAGAAGCATCAAGTCATCACTTTTAAACTTTAATTTCTTAAGCAGAATCGTCTTTGTGCAATCATCTGAAATCACTTCGTCTTGTCAGATGATTTGACTCTTGATTCTGTGACTACTTTGTGTCAATAAAGTGAGACTAAGATCATTGAAAAGCTCTTTGAGTATGCATTCATAGTACAATACGATGATAGCTGCGATTCAATTTAAGCTATCATCTCAAGCAAATTCTGAATCAGAAATTTTGATGTTCTGTGAACAGTTAAATAATGTCAGCAGAGATGAGATATACTGTCTATCTCAAATGACAAAGTATCAGCGATAAACTCATGAGACTCAGATTCTCAAAGATACAAAACGTTCTCAAGTGACAACTTGATTTCTTCTTTTGAATTAAACATTGATGTATGTGATGTATGTGATGAATATGATGATAAATGATGAACAGTTTTCTTACAAGTAAACTGTTACAGATTTTACGCAGAATATGAATAAGTCTGCACGTTTAATAGCAGTGACAGTAATTCATATCTTACTATAGATAAATATTGTGTCGTCTTTCAGTGTTCAAGCTTGCATCGCTCTCTCTTATCTGCAGACTGCAAGATTGTTCAAATTCGATTGTTGATTCACATGTTTATATGTACATCTGTCATATAATTTGACTGCGTTGATTTGCTGCCTTCTCAGATGTGTCAATGAAAGTCAAATCACAGTCTGAGTCAAAGTTGTTTTTCTAGTGACATTACATCAGAGATGTGAGATTGCACAGAGCGTTAAGAATGATTCAGAGTCTCAAACTTCACTTCGTCTGTGTTATCTTTCTGTCAAAGATCGTGCAGCTTTAGTCTCGTAAACAAGTATAGCGCTTCTTGAAGATCTGAATAAGTCTCTGATATGCTCAACAAAGCAAAGACGAAAGAGCTAATCAAGCACGACAAGATGATCAATAAATTTGTAATAACAAAGTTCTCTTGACTCTCAATCTTGACACACTTCAACTCATGCTTTAGATCATGTTTCACAAGTTGATTGACATCGATAGCATAAGCTTCACTGAATTGATAAGAAACTTGAGATCTGATTCGTCTTGACAGATTTGACTCTGTTCTCTTTAAATTCAAAACTTTCGATTTTTTTCTCTGACTTTGCACTATTAAAATCATGCTACTGACAGATTATCTTTTTTCATTGATCTAGCATTGAAAGTCTGCATTGCAGAGAGTTAATGCATTATGATTATAATCATAACATCTGAAGATACGCAAAGATTAACTCTGCATCTTCACTATCGATTTTGAGAGATGTATGTCTGATTAGAATGATGAAGTAGTTCATCTCGACACTTCAATCTTGTAAGCAAGTGAATACAGTCTCACTTTTGACAATCAATTTCTTCTCATCTTGAGTATTAAGTTTGATTGAATGCAAACACGAGACTTGAGTTCAAGCAAGATGAAGATGATTCAGTTGCACATTCTTGAAGCAAGCATTGACAATGCAATTTAGACTTCATTGAACAACATAGCTTGTGATTGACTTGATAAAATCAGAGTATCTGTAGACTTTACATGTATCAAAACTGATCTGAATTCTCATATATCATCTTAAAAAAGAACATAATCAAAACATTCTTGAAAAAAGTGTATAAGACAGCAGAGTCAGAAGATCAATGAAGATAAAGCAGCTAGTCAGTTCAAGTGCTGTCATCACTAACACACAAAAGTTCTCAGACTTTTTTGCAAAGTCGTTGAAGATTAGTGTGAAGAACTCTCTGAAAGATCAACGACTGACATTGTCATCAAGTCAAGCGTACACAATTCTTCTTCAATGATGTTGATGCTCAAAAATGTTGAAAGTCTTACGACTGAATTCAACTAAGTACAGCTTATCGACGTGAAACTTGATACAAGTGAAAAATTCAAGACTACATCTGAGATGAACGTTGAGATCAACAATCTAGAGTCTTTCAAGAGCTGTGCAGCTGAGCTGATCTGTGCATCAGATCTACTTGAATCGAAGTCTGTCAAGAGTGAAAACTCTGAGACAACACTCACATCAGACTTGACAATCAACAAATCAGAGTCAATCGAGAGTTTGCAATCAAAGTTCAACTGAACGTTTGAGATCATTTATGATAGACTTGAAGATTCGCCTCATTTTCGATTTTTCAAGAAAGATGAATGACACAATGTTTTTCATCTTTGTCATTCATCTCACTTCTTGCTTTGAATGTGCAACTCGCTCATTGTATTGTGTCAACATATGTCATGAAATGATTCTGATTTGCACGAGTCAAATGCATTCTACTTTCAGAAGTTGAAGAATGTCTATTTCATTCTCTGAGCGACGATAAGCTTCGTCTTCACTCGACTCTATTATCAAGAATGAAATCGACTTTCAACATTTTTCAGCCACGATTTTCGCTTCTTGTCAGACTACGATGAGCATGATCGCTGTGTTCATCAGCTTATCATGAACATTGAAAGAAGACTTGTATTCGATGATCACGTTCACGTTCTCTTGATGATATATTTCGATAGAAGACAATTGATTAAGCTGACGTTACTTCAACGCGTTGACGAACGAATGCATCAAAAATGAGTGAAACATGTTGAGTTAATAAGCTTGAGTTCAGACTTTCAGCTCGTTGACAATCATTACAATACGTCAGAACAGACATTCACTCGTGAGTTAATTTCTTCATCGTCTGAACAAAAGAAGCAGACATGAGCTTTTTCAATTTGAAGCATGAACGAGCTCTTGTTTAGAATAGCTTCGTAGTATAGCTGAAATGTTGAAAGATAATGAAACACTTGCTTTGAGCGTGATACGAGTACACTAGAACTTAAAGTATACTCATGAGTGATTGACTAATACGATTGTGACGATGATCATATCAATATTCAATAATCTTGAAAAATGACTTGAAAGAAACATAAAATTCTGTATGTCTTCAAGATCAATTTATTCTCAAGTGAAGTTTTAAAAGATCATTTGAGAAAGAGAGAATCGAAGTAACAAGTCTCATTGAATCTTTTTCGTCTCAAGAAAGAAGTAAATAGTTATTTGAGCACTTGATCTGATGTACAATTTGATACATGTCATTTGTGACATTCTTACTATTCTTGTCTTCTTGACTTTTCTCATTTGCATTAGTATCAGTCTACATACTCTTCGTCTTAACATCATGCTCTGACTCGCTTGCAATATTCAATGTCAATCTTTCTCTGCACATCAAAGATTGCTCATTGAAGTCTTTTCATTGCATTCTGCGTCTTTCTTGCAAGATCAACAGCTTCATAAAATCAAAAGACTGATTGATCAAGCTTCTTCAATGATGAAACAGAAAGATTCTGATAATGACAGAGAGTCAGCAAAGAATAACATCAAACATTTTCATCTTTGTCAACACATAAGCGAAAGCATGAACTAGCAATAAATAAATCGTGCAAAAGCACGAAGATTAAGACGATATGTTGACAAGCAACGTATTTAGAAGAATTTCTCATCACATGACAAGCAAAGCGATGATCATCAATGTATTCAATCAAAGTTCTATTTAAGTCATAAGCAAATCATATATTTTCAATGATCACAATAAATCAGCTATTTCTCACGTCAATGTAATTCATTCAGAAGACATTCATCATTGAATTCTTAGAAGCTGCTAATATGCGCTGTGTGAAATCATCTTACTTGCATCGCTGATCTATTCGTGAATACGATATCGCGACAAGTAATGATGATGTCGAAGCTTGCGCGAAAATGAAAGCAGTAATGATGAGAAGACGATTCTTTCTAGAAGATGTGACTCTATGTCTTTAATTTGCATACGTTCAACATGTTGTGTGTTATTTCGTTTAAATTGTCATGAGAGTGCTTGACATGATGCATCAACGCAACAAGAAATCAAGATACTCTTGAGATTGCTAACATTGACATCGTTATCATTCGAATAGATGTAGACTGCTTTTGCACAGACTGCGAAAAATGATGAAGTGAGTTCATTGATAATATTCTGAGCGAAGTTCAAGCAGACAGAATCGTCGACTTGATCATTACATGAAATATTCAACTGCTTGAATAGATCAACGTTGCAATCGAACACTGCTGTGTCTTTGAAAGAGCACGTTATGAGTATAGAATAGTCATTCACATAGCTAACATTGATATCAGATGAGCTTGTATAACTGTCTTCAATCTTGCTGTCATTGAAGTTGAGATTTGAGTCTACATATACTCTTTCTGCTCATTCAGTTGAAAAAGCATACTGAGTAAAGACATTATCAGAAAGTATGATGATTGAAGAATTATTTATCGAAGAGAGATCATCAGCATTTGAATCAAAGAAAAGAGACAATTGATTGTTGTACATATTGATCATTGAGATCATCATGTAATTCTCTGAGTCATTCGTAGTTGCAGTACTTTCAGCGTCTGAAGCACTCGTAACTGAAATGATACTTGAAATTAATGTGAGATTTCGATTCTTGAGAGTTACTGTCACAGTACAAGTCGATGAGCAGTTGAATGAAGTTGCAACTATCAGAGTTGCAAGTCTCAAGAAAGCGATCTGATAGAAAGTTTTCATTCTGATTTCAGATTGTTCAGAAAATGACTTATTTCAGAAAAAAGTTGAGCTTTCGCTCTCTTTTGTGATGCATAGAGAACGTCACTTCTTGAATGTGTATGAGAGCATTCTTGTATGAAGTCATATGATGTCATTCTTTCTTGATTTAACTTGAGTTCTCTAACTGCGCTTTTGAATGTGAATGTTCATAAATTCTCACTTGTATGAGTGCTGTGTCTTCTGCAATCATTCAGTATCATCTCAGCTCTGTCTCTAATAGTCGATAAATCATTGTCATGTGCTTTCTCTTTGATCTCATACTTCATGACTTTTGCAATCTATTATACTCTCAATCTTTTCATTCTTTTTTGAAGCTTCACAAATCTAGCAAAAGAAACTGTTTTGTTTGATTGCGTCGCGATTTGTTTATGTTAATTTCTGCTCAGTGAATGCTTTCGTGACTCATTCGCTTATCATTGTTCTGCAACTTCTCTCTGTACTTGAAGTTTAAGTAGCGTTTGATTGTCTTGTTGCTAGTTGTGCTTCTGTGCTTCATACGCGCTTGTATACTTCTGTACTTCTGTGTTTCTTTGCGACGATTGTCTATCTTACAGCTTTGCTTGAATCTCAGATGAACATGAACTTCTTGAAATGATTCATATATCAATCAATACAAGTGTTTTGCCTTTGTGCATCGCATGCTTTGCAGAGTGTTCGTGACGTTTCTCATGTACTGCAGTCGAGAACATATATTGACTGTAGTACTGATTGATCATCTGAGTTCGCGCGCATACGCATGCAACTTGAAGCAAGTCATCAAGTCTCTTGTCAGAGACTCATCTCATAAAATAGAGCAGAATTGAATCTTCGAGAGATTTAAAGAGTAGTTCAGAAGAACAAGGTAATATTCTAAGTCTTGAAAGATTAGTGCAAACACAGTCATTGAAAGCTCACAACGCTAGATTATACAAAAAGTAGCTACGTAACAGAAATATATTTATGCAAAGAACAGTCAGAATGAATCTTGTTCATTCTCAAAACGTCAAAAGTATTGAAAATTCGTACTCAGCACTTCAGCGATCTAGTACATAACTCACAATCAGATTTTGATCTAGCGAACTTGTCTAGAATACAGACTTTCGCTCGTCAGTCGCTAGAAAAATGCAGAAGACAAGCTCTATTGCAATTGTGACGAGATGATCACGTTTAATCAAACTTGTGAATGAAAGTGAGTAATTCTCTTGATTCTGAGCGTGAATCATCTCACTAACGATGATATTAGAAAGCATGTTCACAAGCATGAATGATCTTGTAGATGCATGAAATCGAAATGTGCAGAAGTTAAAGATTTCACATATCTGAGCGAACTACACAGGCATGAGAAAGATGTGCATCAACAACACAATCTGAACAAGAATTTATTGTTCTGCTCTCATGTAATCGACAAACGTAGCTTGTAATCATCTCTCTTGCGACGAAAGAATCTCAAGAATCACATGCATCGTCTTCATTTCAACGACAAGTCTTCAGCTGCTTTTCTCATCTTGTCGAGTCACACATGATACTGAAAGCAAACGAAAGAGAGAGATCACAGAAGTAGCTCAAAGATGCATCAGATTGCGTCGTACAAGTTGAGCTGAAAAGACTACGAAAGAAGAATAAGCGAATGACGTTAAAGAGTGAGAAAATTTATGAAGAAGATTGACACTCTCAGATCATTTTTCAGATTCATTGACTGAAGTTTTTAAATCAAGAGTATCTTGAAAATTAAAGATTGATAGTGTAGACAGCATGCTTTAGATCGTAGACATCATTTGACAAGTCAATCAGTAATATCTTTCGCTGCAACACTTTGATCAACAGATGCGTTCATTTTTTATATCAGTTGCATGCTTTATTTCATCTACACAGAACGATATCAGACTTTCAGCAGTTAATCAACAAAAGAAATCTTTATTTATTTGAACAAGATACATACTTCAAGACATTCTATAAATAGCTTAATCAAGAGAAGAGAAGTGAGAAGGTTAAAACTCATTTAAGAGTGAATGCAACTTTGAAACAGTAGCGATGTTCTTGATCTTGCTTGAATGTAAAAAGCTTCATATAAATAAAACTAAAGAATTGTTCGCTAGACTTTGATAAGCAAAGCTTTAAAGCTTCATTGATTTTACTTCTGAAAAGTCACTGATGATTTGCGTGATTGTCACTCTTTTCTTTTCATCTAGATCTGCATGCTCGTTAGTAATTCTCACATTGTTGTAGCGTTGTTTGATGTGCAATATCTCATCATCACTGATTTCGAAATGATCATCTGAAATTCATATCACAGATCTTTGAATGCGAAAAGATTCATGTTGAAACGTCAGCGAAGCAAGATCATCACGTTTGTTCGATGTAAAATTCTTCATCTCACTATGCATATTGAAGAAGATTTCATTGATAGAACTTGATTCTCTCGTTTGATCAAGTCAATTGAAACATTTTCGTAAAAGACTTTGAAGATGATTACTTGTTCTCATTTTGCAATACTTCAATTCTTTCTTCTTCTTTCTCATTTCAGTCTGAGACATGAATCGAAGAAGTGAAGCAACAACGTCATTCAAGATCAATTGAAAGACAAGTGTTATCATCATAATAATAATCATGATCACAGCTTGATCGACGCAGATTGCTTTATTATGATTGTCGCGCACTAAGAAGAACAGATCTATCATGCAGAGCTTCAAAACGTAAACACTCGTGAACAGCTAATTCAGAGTCATTGAATAGAGTAGATCTCTTGTATTAGATCGAGAAACTGTGACGTAGAGCAGATTGTAGCGAAACATCACTCAAAAAAGATCAAAGATGATGAAACTGAGCAAGAGAATTAACGAAGCAATGATCAAGTAGATAAGTTCTGACATGATGTTAAGATTATACATGAGTGATACAAGAGCGACTTATTGATGCAAGCTAAATTGATATAGATTGAGAAAAGAATATCTCACTGCATCTGAGACAAAGCTGTTTGCTTTTCTCATTTCTATCTTGACGTAGTATTTATGATTGAGACGAGAGTATATCAATTGATTAATCATTTCACTTGAAGAATGAAACTTGCGCTTATCAAGAAGCATTGCAACATTAAATAAGAGAAAAAGTAGTTACTTGTCTTGAAAAGATTTGTGACTAGCATCATTGATACAGAATCAAGGTCATGAAGTACTTCTTGAATAACGATCATGATGCTTGAAGACAGAAAGATCGTCAGAAAGACTTGTATAAACAAAAAAGTGAAATAATACTTTTGTAGAAAAAGCTTGATGATCATCTTCGTCAGCAGATCTCGACGTTCTGTGATGATGTGTAATACGTATGACAGCAGCGTGATAAGTGCGATCAGAATTAGCTGTGATAAAACATCTTGAATGCAGTCAAACAGTCATGTCGAGAGCGTATCAATTCAATGCAGTCAAGGCAACAAAGTCGTAAGATAAGCAATCTGAGATACAAGATCAGTGAAGGCAACAAAAATAAATCATGCTAGAATAAGTGCAATGATGAAAATAATGATCAGAACAGTTCATGTGTATTGACTTCATCAGTTCTTAAACAAGTTTTTTCATTTGACATTCACTGACGAAGCTTCAAAATATTGAGATCTAAAACACAAGAATGTACATTGAATGATAAATTGACAAATCATATACGTGATCTCTTAAATGTTGAATTGTATAAACGCTGAGATCATTAGAAAGTATCTTTCTGACTCTCGCTGATTCTGATCAATTTCATTGTTCAAACGAGTCATCTTTTGTCAACAGTGATAGAGAGTATCAACTTTTGTTCTTACGAAAGATATTGATGACATTCAGATGAGATTGAAAATTGAAAGATGCATGTAATCGCGATTCTTTTCGCCTAAATATCGTTTTCAGAGAGATTCTTCACTTTCAACATACGTGTGACTTGAATTGCTCATCTCGACTTTCGTAAGATCATGATCTTTTCGACCATCAGTGAATTTCATCGTCAATTGCAAAAGCTTCGTCTTTGCGACCTTCAGTGTGCAGACTATCTTTCTTCGCTCTAGAATCTTTTTGAATAGCTTGAAAAGATTTCTGTTGATTCATATGACGCGTACTTCGTCAGAAAATACGTTGTAAAGATGAGTCAGAACGAAAATAGATAAGAATCTTCTGAGAATATTCGTCACAAGAATAGTGTTTGCAAAGACTTGAAGACAATGCTTTGATGATGCAAGATACGTCTGTCAAATACGAATATACTCGATTAATTTTGCATATATTGTGTGACATACAAAGATGATCACGATCAAGATCATTATCAGATGAGCTCAGTAGAAGCTGATGTGTGTCAGTCTCACGTTTGCTCAACTGAGTCTATTCAGATCTTGAACTTCATTTGATGCATTTTTTTCATAAACAAGATTCAAAGACATCAGAATGAGAATTATGATTAAACTTAAAGAAACAAATATTTTCAGAAGTGTATGAAGATAGCAAAGAAAGAAAAAAGCGTCAAGGTTGAACTTCTGAAGAATGACTCAATCTGATGTTCAAAATACAACGAGAATTCAGAAAAATAACTCGAAAGAAAATACTTCAGCGCGCTGTTTTTCAGATACAAGATATGTTCGAGACTAACTGACATTCATTAGTCAATGATTATAGACTTCAACATGATGAAGACTCACTACAACTGCGTAAGTCTATTCTTTAATAAAATGAAAAGAATAATCTCAGCGTTGAATGTCAATGCTGAAACGGTAAGAGACACTATAAATGAATGCAATGACGTTTTCTGACTATCTTGAGTTGCTTCAGAAGACGCATTGATTACTGCGATGATACTGAAGTTAGAATTAGAAATCATTGATGACAGACTTCTGAAATACGTGATCAAAAAAACAATGATATATTGAATCAACGAGACTGATCAGAATTTTATAGACAGAAAGAAGCACAAATCAATCATGATCTTGCATGTTTTGAATGCTCGAAAATTCAGTTCTAACCTTCATTGTTTTCAGAATTTTTACCTAGAAAGTGAAATAAAAAAGAGCGACAGCAATACAATCGACGCAAAGATAAGAGCTGAGACAGAGATGATGCACAATCGATGCAGTAATTTGTGAGCACTATCTGAAAAATCAAATCAGAATTCTAGATCAATTCAATACAACAAAATATGAATGATAGTGACAAGACAGTTTCATAAATGATTGTCAAGCAGAATAGAATTTCTTCATGATTGATAAAAGAATTCGTAGTAATCTAGTAGTTGAAAGAGCGATGCAAAATCATCGCTTGAAAGCGTGAATCTTGCACAAGTCGTTCTTTTCAATGTTTTTTGCAATGAGCTTAACAGAGATTGTTACAGAAGAGAAGATTAACAGTGAGAGAATCATGAGAAGAACAGCAAAGAATGAAACGCAAAAATAGAACTGTTTGAAGCATATGATCGCGATAGCAGAGTGAACACATTCAGAACAATATCAGCATTTTATTAATAAACATATGCATAATTTCATTGACTTTTGTTCTGTCGATCAGCAATTCTTTCACATTCTCTTTTCAAGTGACTGCGCATTGAGACGAAGTCAAGACTGAGTCATAAACTTATTGTTCTCTGCTCAGCTTCTCTCAATGAAAATTCAAGCTTATCGACGATGAAGTGAACTTTTGCAGAAATCTTACAACTCTCAAAGTACATGCTTTGATATCTGATCTAGAAAATTCATACATTCACAGAGACAAATTCAGAGACAGACAAGAGAGTTATGAACTCGTTGACATAAATTCATCATTTAATGATCAGATTCAAAGAAATTCTGTCTTGCACAGTATGAAATCTATATCATGTGACTGATAATGTGCACACGCATTATCAATCACATGTTTCTGTATCTCTTTTCGTGAAATCAATCTTCGTTTGATAATGACACAAATGAGTCAGATGTTGAAAGATTCATCTCTGATATGCTATGCAGTCTGAGTAATTCTCAAGCTGACTCGTATATAAACATTGAGCGAGATAGTGAAGCTTCTCTTCGCATACTCGAAGTTGAATTCAAAGAGAAACTATGTCATACTTCTTGACAGTCTGAAAAATGTGACAATGAAACTTAAAGAGCAAGCTCAACAGAAACAGCAGCGTCAAAAGAAGAAACACAAGCAGCTGCAGTTCAATCATGAGATCACTAATGTTTCACTTCAGAATTTTTCAAACATGATCACAAGATCATGCAAGACAGTATCAGTGAACAATCTATCATCTTTAACATTAAGCTCACACTTGAAGTCAGAAGTGCTTATGTCAGAAATATTTCAGAAATCTTTCATCTTTGAACAGAAAATCATTATCGTTGATCAATCATCAGCATCTGATAGTCAGTTCAATGTGACTGCTGTTTCTTGTGAAAGCTCTATTATGACAACTGATGTCGAGATCACTAGAACGAATGTTGAAATTTCAACTTGAGACAAGCTGAAGCAAGAGATTCAACGCTGTGAATATCAATATCGCGAAAAAACCTTCGTTGTCAACGACAATGAACGCTCGAAGATCGTCAATTTGAATGAAATCAGTTATTTCTTCTTTCGTTTTCAACAGAAAGAATGACTCACTAATTTCAACCTGATGTCGTTATTATTCTCATTCAATTGATCAAAAACGACTTTGATATTACACAGCTTCTATGCATCATTTAAGAGCAGCAATCAGCAATTCAATCTGAAGATGCAATGATCATTGAGTCGCAATCACAATTGCATCATTCTTTCATGCTGCTTTCAAAGTCACTGAACGCTGTTTGATGTGAATCTCGAATGTGTCATCATTCGACAGTATAACTCTCTTGCTGAAGACATATCAAATTCAGAGATGATGTTGATCATCAAAGAGTAATTGATTCACGTCATGACAGAATGAAAGAATCAAAATCGAGAGTTTATTGCAGTCAATGAGATAAGTGAGAATTTTCATTTCTTTCGTGTTTTTCTTTATGATCACTAAAGGTTTGCAATCATCTCAACAGCAAGAAAACGATTCTGACTGTGAAATATACATGATGTACAATGCAGATTGTCTCGTCTCAAATCGAGACACATTAAAGAAGCAAATAGACAATGTTCTACTTTGATATCATTATCTTGAGTGTCTAGTCAATTTAGAATGTCGAGAGAGAAGTGAACAACAGATAGTAAATATGATTCTGTCATCAAACAAGAAGCTTAAAATTAAAAAGCGTCATGTATCTGAAGACATTTCAGATGATGAGTCTGATCAAAATCAAGAAAAACTCAAGAAGAGTCGAAGGTTAAACTGAGAGTCTTCATCGCATTTAGACTCTCAAGATGCTTGACTTAAGAAGTGAGATCATCTCGTTGCTATCAGCTTGAAGTATGAACAATCTGAGTTGAAACACTTGAAACGAGCGAAAGAATTGCTTTGAATGATTGAGACAGTCAAGTGTGAGAAAGTAATGACAGCTTGAAATGAAGCAATCGTTCGAGAGCAAAGTCACATCAAGCTCGAAACATCGAAAATCGATTCAATGACTAAAGTCATTTATCAACTTATTGAGAAGACTCAGATCAGATTGTTCAAGAATAAGATTCTTTTACGTATTAACAAATGAATTTTTACAATGAAGATTTTGCAAGATGTTGAAATCAAAAGAAAACGTGTGTCATCTGAGCAAAGTACATTCAAAATTGAAGTCAACAATAAAGAAAAAAAAGCATTGACAAAGACATTCGCAAAATTCATTAAAGAAGCTCATTCTGAGCTTCAAGAGTCAAGTTTAGCGAAGAAGTGAGAATTACAGTATTGCAAGTATCGAAGATGATAACATGACAATCAGATATGAGTCTATTTGTATAATGCATTTGATGCTGTCATTCTATTACTCATCTCAGAGAAGTAACGTATCAAAGAAGAATGCGCGATCTACAATGAACAGTAAGAACTTATCAATCTCTTTTACGAAGACTCACTATTGATATTGATGCAGATTCGTGAAGATAAAATCTAGAAAACGTGAATTCTTCATCAAAGCTCTGCAGAAACTGCGATCAGATTTAAAGAAGACTGTTTCTGAGTTAGATGATCATCTTAAAATTCTAAAAGACGACATTGCAGACTTGCTAAAACGACTTCAGCATTTGAGCATATCTTAGAAGTCAAAGATTGAAGCAGCGTAATGAGTATCAACTCATCATCAAAGATCATGAAGCAAATTGCTCAGTTATCAGATCGTAGTCTTTCACAATGTCAGCAAAACACTAGACTGTATATGCGACGCATTTGCGCAACTACATCATATGCACATAGAATAGATACAAGTTCAACATCTTTATATTAATTCTGTCTATGATAAAGAATCAAATTTGACAGCTCGTCATTTACTTTACACAACGTTGTCATCGTCATTTACTACGTCGTTTCACGCAAGTTGAGCATCATCGACTCAAAAGAATGAGACGATACAGAAAGAAGAACATTTTAGTGACAATTTCAACAGAAACGTGACATTGAATTGAAAGTACAACAGATTATCTGAAAGCGACTTCGAGAATTCTATGAGTCACATTCAACAGTGTATTTTGAAGAAGCATCGCTCACGATCTGTTTTGTAGCAAGACAGTAAGTCATTTCAATTCAATAATGATTCATCGATCTAATGTCTTTCAGAAAAGCAACGATGTTAAGCTGATGAAGATGACTTTCATGATTATACGTCATGAATGAAGAATCTGATGACACAGCATTGATCAACTCAACAATACTTCTGATGATCTTGACATGACAGCGTTCGTGACGTGACATGATCTCAAACAGCGCGACTAATCGAAGACAATCTTTGTCTGAACAAGAATTCAAAAAGAAGAAAACTTTGACGAAAGAAAATGTAAGCTCTGACATGAGTTTCGTCTGTCGTACTATGTATGCAGCGCGACTGTCACACAATCAGACGAAGTCAAAGATTGTGAAAGAGTAAAGAATGAAAACTTCTAGAACAGTTCAAATATAAGAGAAGAGAATTTCATCGTTTTCGACAATACATATCTTTGTCGTGAGCAAGATGATAACGAAGAAGAAGATCTTACGTTCAGAAACAGATAGTTTCTGTAACATGTTTTATAACTGTGCAACATTTTTATTTTCTTGACGCAGCAGTTTTGCTGATGATGAGTCTGTCAAGATGAAATGTCACTTGACTGTAATCTGATCTTTGCGCAGAAGAAAGTGAATTTGACGTCGAAATGTGAACATGACAAAAATGTGTCTGTATTAAATGATCTTGAGAAGCATCTTTTAAAATTGATCGAATATAATGCAAGTCTGTGATTAGATCTCGAAGTTATGTTTGATTCAACAAACGATAAGAAAACGTCATATTCAAAAATGTTTCTGCAACAGTCGAATTTGTTCATCTGTCAGAAATCATGCAAAGTCTTGCGCGCAAAAATGAACGCTCTCAGTTCAGAACTTGAACTGTCAGTCAAAAATTCAACAGTGACTAAAACAGAAGAGAAGAGAAGTCAGAATTTGAGATCTTCACAGATCGACTGATCGACGCAAGCTTAGTTGAAGGTTAGAATCTGAGAGAAGAGTCATATGTTGAGATGCTCAAGACGTAAGTCAGAGATCGATATGAATTCAACAGCATTTAAAGAGTGCTGAATTCTCAAAGTCTAGCTATACAGATACTTGAGTCTCAGAGAAAAAAAGGTATTTTATCTCGTATGAACAGTGAAGCGATCGTGCTGACTGAAACTCAAAGTTCTTGTTTTACAGAAAAATCAGATTCTGTATTTCTGACCTAATACGTCTCACTGCAAAGTTTCACGATGATGTGCATCATCGTATTTCCGAAAT
>JAABUK010007269.1_pt1 | contig 16060 bp, 20 predicted proteins | sample 5559141 | NCBI WGS metagenome assembly JAABUK01 (sample SAMN10711869, study PRJNA513367) | rock metagenome | isolation source: Antarctica rocks | place: Antarctica: Victoria Land, Pudding Butte nord | collected 2016-01-03
GTTTGGGACACAGCGCTCTGAAACTGACGTAGGAAAATTGACTGCTGAACCTATGCTAAGCATTTACATCTTCTCAATTGATACGGGTAGGTTCACAGAGATCACAAGCCTAGCCCAGAGTCATCTGTCTTGTCACCCCCCAAGTCCTTCTGTGATGCGTAGTATGCTGCCCAGATGGCTGTGAATACACCAATAATGGCCCAGCCTTCAATACCTCCTACACCTAGAATCTTGCCAGTGCCCTCTCCTCCAAGACGGTCATCAACCTACACAAAAGCAGGGATTACATCTGGGTCAGGAAGATGCACAAAACACAGAACAGCCTGAGTTGAGCTGAACCTACCAAGGCGAAAGCTGGGTGAGCTGCAATCAGAGAGGTCAGAGAGGCTGCTGCTGCTGCGATTGGGGCCTTGGCAACTTGGGCCTTGCACACAACGCGGGCTGCAACACATCAAGCAGTGGTGAGGCCCTCGGAACAGCCCAAGACGATATCGACTTCAAAGCAGACGTCGCAAGCAGTTACCTGGTACGCAAGTCCGCACGCTCCTGCCTACATAGCAAACAAGGACATATCTCAGAATTATGAGTGCTTGCAACAAAGCATTTGAGCGACCGTGTATGTCCGGAAGGTCCGCGCTGCAACGTATATTTCGTGATCGGTCACGAAAACTCACCTGCACTGCGTGTGACAGACAAGCTCTTGACGCCGGTGGCAGAAGTCGAGCACACAGCTTGCATGATGACTCTGCTGACAATAGCAAGATTTCGACCTCGGTTGGCTAAAAGGGCGCTGCGCTTATAAGTGCGTGTCTGCGAAGGCCGTGATAAGGGTGGCACAGATTCTGTGAGGCCAGATAGCGAGTTTAGGCTAAATCGAATACTAAATATTACAAAGTATTTGCGAAATAGGGCTATTTGGCTAGTGAGCGAATTCTCCGGGCCAAATCTGGCCCGGAAATAGCACCAAATAGGTTAACATTTTGTGACTCACGAGCAACTTTGAGATCAAAGCGCAAAACATCTGATTTACATGCGAAAACTTTGTAAGCCGTGCAATCGTCCTACGTCTGCCTGCACTGCCCGCGAACATTTTGCACTGGCTGCCTCCCATCACGGCAGCCGATACGGAGAGATCACCTGCAAAACGGGGCTGCTGTGACCTGGGCACCTCTTATTGTACAGTTAAGGATGTCTGTGAATGCATCAGAACACTTTGGCAGAAGAGCGGACGCCGTTTTTGGGGCACTGGACAATATAGCGCAATGTTCAGTGGCTTCTGGGCACAATCAGTCCTCAGGTCCAAGCACCCAGTGGTCTATTGCCCGTCAACAGGTCTACAGGTATGCCAAAGTAACTCACAAAGCCCAGAGCAACTGCAGTTTCAGAGCTGAAAGCTCAAATCTGGACTGTGGTCAACCACGCGGTGGTGCAACTGCAGAGCAGGACATGAGGAAGCTGACAGCAGCGAGGAAGAAGATGCAAAGAACAGTGCTCAACAGCAGTTGCTGAACACAGTGCTTGATGCACAAGATGGCAATGTACAGCTTGATCAGCAAGGAAATATCATTCAGCCAAGCCTGGCCTTCTGTCAAGCCCTTGACAATGAACAGGAATACGACGATGTTGATGCTGTTGCTGGAACAACTCTGCGTGGAGTCTCTGATCCAGCAGATGTGAAGCCTAGCCGTTCAACAGAGGTGCTGGTTGCACGGCTGATGCATATCTGTGGTGAATGCTGTAATCTTGTATATACAACCACATGTCCGCTCATCAACCTATGGTTTGGCATGCTTCAAATGCAAGATTGCTCTGCATATGCTCACGCACAAGGCAACCTACAACAGGTGTGTCATGCAGGTTCTGGACAATAACGTCTTTGACCAGCGCATGAGGGCTCACAAGTCAGCACAGCCCAGCTCAAACCACATCATTGTATCAGATATGGACATTGACAATCAGGCAGCAACAAGCAATGGGACTCAGAAAGACAGCTGGACAATGTACGAGTGTAGATGACAGTGTGCATCATGCACCTTTGTGACGGATAGTTTGTGTCATTCCTGGACTCAGCATTGCTAGGTGACTGCAGCCCTGGCTTCATTGCACCCCTGGCTTTAATGCACAAAATTGGGCCAACCTGACAGCTTGTTACCTTACCAAATCATGCCTTGCAAAGCTTTCTGTTGTAGTGCATCCTCAGTGCACCATGCTGTTGCCTGATGAGGCAGCTCACAAGTATCACTAAGAGCCAGGTCCAAGCAGTTCATGATGACATCAATGGATGCCTGCATGTCTCACAAGGATTGGTTCATGCAGGGGTGGCAGGCCTCAGCAGGGGAGAGGTGGGCGGGCCCCGTTGAGTGGCAGACGGCCCGGCCATAGCCGATCAAGGGTGCCTCTTCATGTCCAGCACCCTGAGAAGTACACCTGCTATGTTTTGGATGAGCCATTGGTCGTGGGTGGCGGCGACAAGGCAGCAGGCCTCAGCAGTCAAGCTGAACTAGAGAAGGTGTGAATGCCAGTGATGCTGCACTTCTGATGGCATGAAGCACACAGACGCCATGCATGCAGCAGCCATGCTTAGCAGCATTTGAGATCTGTCAGAAGTCAATTTTGTTCAGCGGTATGCCCCTGTTCTCTTCACTGTGCTTGCACCTAATGAAGCACAAGTTGATGCAGTTGCGACTGCGTGGCAACTTGATAAATCTTGGTTGTTCCAACACAATGCAAACCTGGGGAAAGGAACATCACGCTGGCAACAAAAGCTGCACACTCTTGTGTAGGCTGCAAGGGCCGCATCCAGTGCTGCTTTAGCAACACAGCAGCAGATGCAGCATCAGGAACCAATCGAGCCTTTGCCAGCCTTTGGCTCAGGCATACAATTTGTCAGGCCTAGCAAGAAGGCCAGGCAACAAGGCAGCGCAGTGGCTCCTGTATCTGCTGTCTCTGGTGTCAAGTCAGTTATTCCACAAAGCATGGATGATGATGATCAGAACAACGAGGAGGATGAACTACGTCTGAAGAAGTCTTATCCTGTGAGTGGCACGACAGTTCCTTGCTTCATGAGTGGAACTCTTGTTGCGTCATGTGCGGGTGAAAAAGTTGTCCTGCCTAGCATATGCGCCCTGCATGATGTTGACATGGGCTGACTCACAGCGTCGCACTTTGCAGGTGGAAGCGTCTTGCATGGATGATGACTTTGGTGAAGGTGCCCTTTATGCAGCACCTGCAAAGCCACGCCGGCGCCAGTATCGGGTCAAGGCAGTTTAATACAGCATATTGTACAGTTGCACTCTAGCTTGTACATTACAAAGTGTGGCACATGAAGGCGGTTTAGCTGGAAGCCTAGGAGTGTGCGCAGGTTGCATAGTTCAGTGATGCTTTCAAACACCTTTGCGTAAAACAACACGGCACATAAGTAACAGAGTTCGAGGACCGTTCTGTATGATAAGTAAAGAAACTGAACATTCTGGCCATAGAGAGGTGCTAAGATGAGCTACACATGTGCTCCCCATAGTCGTTGCAGCTGTGCATGTATATCATAATCAGTTTGGCTGGATAGCTTGATGCACAATAGGTGCCTGCCACGGCAACTACAGTTCATGGAGTCACATCAGCAATCGAGAGGCATTCTCAGAAAACTTGCAACTGTCAAGCATGCTGGGCTTGACACACCAAGGCATACGCAGTCTGACTGGTTTACCACTGCCTGCACAGGCTGCCTACACAATGCTGTGATGCCCGGATGATAGTCGGTGAATTCCATCACACCGTATACGTATGCCTCATAGCAACACAGCACAGCATAAACAGCCAATCATCATTCATTGTACAATAAAAGGCAACAGTTCTGAAAAGTCAATCGTTAAGCACAGTCCGCGGGGTCAATTGAGTACCGCACATGTAGCAAACACAGCAAACACTGCACAGCCTAGAAACTATGAGAAAATAGCTTCTATTGCTCAATTGTGAGTCCTGATGCCTTCTCCACGTCAATGTCTCCCATGCCCTCCTCAAAATCATCTTCACTGTCAGAGTCACCAGCAACCTCCTTGTTGGCATTCTCAGCCTCTGTCATCTGCACAGCCACACAAAACATCATGTCAGCACGTGCTTTGAATCCAGCAAGACTTAGAGCCAACGCTGAGTCAGACTTGAAGCACCAAGAACTGTCAAGCAAATAGCCAACAGCTACATCCAAGCATCTGATATATACACATAACACGTCTGCACCCATGTGCTTCTAGTGTGGGCTGCACAGCGCCCTACAAAGCTTTACAGCTGGCAGATATACAAACTGAGCTGCATGCTGTGTGAATGCAGAGCTAGAGTGCAGATGGAGATGCAGACCTTGGACTGCAGCAGAAGGTCATCCCTCTCGCTGACTGTCCTGGGAGCTTCCTTGACCTTAAAGTTGCCCTTATGACTCTTGATAGTCTGCTCTGCAACCTCAATGGCATCATTCAGCACCTGGATGCCCTTGGCCTTGTCTAACGTCTGGGTGGTGAGGACATACAAGGGAGGTGCTACAAGCTTCATCTGAACAGGACAGTCCTCCGTGCCTGATCTGCCAGCTGCACGCATTGCATCCTGCAACAGCAAGGTAGCAACTGTTGAGCATAAAGCTATGACAGTAGGCTTAGCGAGGTGCAAGTGCTGCAGAGGCTCTGATAGCTCAGCTGACTCTTGCAATGGAGCCTGCATAGCCTGCTGAGCTGCCAAAGCTTTTGATCGTGCACAATGCAGACAAGCTGTGCACAGTGCTGCACTTCACAGGGTACTTGTAAACAGCGTCAACTGTGTGGAATGCAGAGCCAACACGTGCGGCACTGTATACTGCATTGTATTGCCAGATGCATCTTGCGTTCGGTCATGGTTGACTGCGCAGCAAGCAGGATAGCAGCTGGAATAAGAGAACCACCCATGCAAGCAGAACAAGGTAGGACACCTGTATATGTAGCACGCCATCGTATGCAAAGCATGTCATGTCAATGTCAGCTCTGATCTTGAGCGGCTGAGGTGTCATTCGCCTTGTGATGTTCTTCATGATGGCTGTCCTCACATTGTCTGTCAGCACAGACAAAGGCTCTCCACCATTTACCTCCTGCATGCCATAAAAACAAGTGTGCAGCAAAGTGCCAGCAATCTGCACAACTACATGAGCAATTCACTGGACAGGTCAGGCCGCAAGCTGTATGACTTAAGGACAGCTCAACAAGCATGTATGGTGCTCAAGAAGAAGCTGTGTTAGTGGGATTGGGAGCATGACACACAACACGGCCAGAAAGGCAGCAAAACCTGAGCAGCCCATCCCCCGCAGTCATAATTCACATTCAAAGATTGCAGGGCTGATGTGCGTAGTACAGGAGCCACAGTTATGATGCAGACCTGTAACCTTGCAAAAATAGGCTCTGGATCCTGAACCATCTGCTTGAAAGCTTCAAATGCATGTCCATACATCTTATATAGTGGCCATCCTATCTGAGTATACAGCTGCTCAAGATCTTGCCCTGTGGTCTCTGCTACATGACGCATGATGCTATGGACCATTTTGGACTTGTTGTACTTCTCCTCTGCAGCCTACAGGCAGGGCAACCAGGTCAGACTGCTGCCATGAGAACATACAAAGGAAGCACTGCACAGACAAGCAGCTTCCTCAGCTAAGAGTGCACAGCAGTGTCAATGTATGCTTGTATGAGTATGTGAATGATGTATGCCGGCATAAACAAATGTCCAAAGCACGCCTTCTGGAGCTGCCCACCTGAATGTCCTCTGCAGCTACACGTCTTTTGGAAAGATCAATGTAACCCTTCTCTTTGTCCACACGCAACACCATGACGGGCTCTTGTCTGCCCACCTGTTTTCACCGCACATGTTACAACGAAGTGACGCTATCGCTTTGAGCCAGCAAGCGTTATACACAACAGTGATCACCTTGATAAGCTTGGTAATCGATCTGATACGCCTTCTGGACAACTCTGAGAGCAGTATCATTCCCTCGATGCCATTGTACTCCAGCAGACCAACATATGCACCCATTTCTGCGATAGACTTGACTTGCACCATGACCACATCGTCGACTTCCGGGTATTTGCTCTCGTACATTCGTGCATCCTGATGGGCTGACATTCTGACAGGCGTACGAGGAAGTTCGAAAGAACACCAAGCTGACAATAAGCAGGGCTTGCTTGCAACAAGCTGTGAGTCTAATGGTTTTTGCCTGATGACTAAACTGAGCCGCCTTAGTGCCTGAAAGGCCCAGTGAGCCGATTGAGGTGATCCGAGCCGGCACTTGAAGGGAACCCTCTTCTGAAAGACGGGGCGGCGATAGACCTTCTGTTTGAGATTTTTTGAAATCATCTGATTTTATGATGCCCCATGCAACTGGCACAGGTGTCCCTGCTATTCTCTGTCATGCGCTCATGCTTGGCCTTCTCACACATCAACACTGCTGCCTTGGACATGTATGACTCTTAAGAGCAGATCTGCAGACCTAGGTACAGACTTTTGGCCGACGTACCTGAGACCTGACGCATGCTGCAGACACTCCATTTGGGATTGGCTCACGCTTAGATTTACATGCATATAAACACACATTCGCTGCGTGCTCATCAACATGCTCAAAGCAAGGTACAGCATTCATGTCTGGCAGAGAAACCCCGGGGCGCAATGCAGAGCAGGCATGCGCATTGTAGCCTTCAGGCTACTAAATGCATCATGTAAACATGTTGTGACACAAGAGCATGCAGCGAGCATATGCCCAAACATGCAATATGAGCACAAGGTGTCATGCCTATGCCTCATACAGTAGAGTGAAACTTTGATTGTTGCAACCAATTGGCTAGCGTTGCATGCCGCCATGTTGTTTTTTATACGTTGTCTAAAGTAGGATGCAAGGAGCACAAGACACATTTGTCTTGATGACTGCACTCATTTGCATGAAAACCCTGAAGTCATGGCGTACGGTAGTACCAAGACCAACAGAGATAGTTCTGAGATTGCAAGCTCACTTCTTCACATGCTTCAGCACTGGACAGTGCCAATGAAGTACTTGCACTTTGGATCTTGGAAGCTGCAAAACATGTCAGCAGGCACCAAGCCACTCTCATATAAGACCTTCCCGTCTGAGCACGTAATTTTGAAGTCAAGTGGGTTGTTTGGATCAAGGACTGCAGGAACTGTTGCATAATCATTGATTTGCCAATAATCTGCACCAGAACGTGCCATGTCCAGCCAGCTGGCATTTGGAAACAGGCGGACTTGCATTGCGGCCAAGGGAATGCGTTCCCCAATTGCTTTGAAGGCAAGGTATGCAAAGGGCCTCTCATCTGCCTGCAAAGCAAAACAGGCAAGCACTTGCAGAACGCATAATCACAGCTTCACTGTCACCAATGCACACAGTTGGTACAAAAGTGAATAATGGGTCCGCAGCAGACCTGCATGCACTAAGAACAACATGCAAACAATGAAGATCAGTCTGCACTGCAATATGCTTGTTTGAGACTTGTCCAAGGTGCAGAGCACTGGTCTGTGAGTCTTGCTGTCAGAACCTGCATGACCCAGATTATGAAGTGTTTGGAAGCCTGTCACTATTGCATGTCTTGCTCTGCAGCCTTGCCCAGATTGACAGGCACATGTAACAGCAATTAAGTCCTTTAGCTTGATTTGTGTGGCATACGCACCTGGACAGTGCCACAGGGTGCATTCAGCTCATTGTCACAAAGGCTGCTGTTTGCAGTGCCGATCTGCACAACAAATCAAATAGGTAAGTGATGCCAACATGTCCATAGTGCATTCACGGACCCATCCAATCCACAGCCAATGAGTGAAGCTCATGCAGAGGATGCTAATCTATGTGCAATGTACCTCAAGGTGAAAACTTACCACTGTCGATACATTCTCAAAATGGTACTGTAGTTTGTAACTGCCAATAGGGCATTCAATGCCCTCGTAGATGATTGGCCAGGTGCCAAAAGCATCTGTAGACACATTCTGTGTGGGATATGTCACCTCATATGGAAGTGTTTGGTTCCTGCAAATCAGGCAATCTGCAGCTTACACTTCACACCAAAACAAGACATGACAAGCAATGCAAATTGCCACATGGCACACCTGTCAAACCATTCAATGATGACAGCTATAAAGTATGGTAGAGGATTGTTTGCATCAGCTGGGTACACTGTTGCATTCCATGCCCATGGCTGGTTGACTCTTGTATATGGGGTTGTACCACTTCCAGGACATGTAGCTGTCTGAGCGGTGCTGTCTGTGCAACTGGGGCTTGGCATGCCAGGCGAAATTGAAATTTTTAGGCACATGCCACATACAGCACTTTTTGTTGGCTGAAACCACAGCTCGTCCGCAACAGCTGCGGGCAATAGCATAACAGATTTGATGTGCAGTCTTGAGTGCTTGCGGCATAAGCATCATATCAAACATGATGACCAAGGGCAATTTCAGCATGCACGGGGAGTCTAGGCATGAACACATTCTAAACACTGGCAGGTTGCTTCAACACCTCCTACCTATCGGACCCACCCCAGCAGCTTGTGCATAGGCAGGCATTGCCTGCGAACAGGCCATACATGCTACTGAATCCGGCGCTTCACTACAACTTGTAGAGCGAGCTGCCCATTCCAATATGTTGTACCACGTTCCACTGCACGCAAAGTTGCATTTACTGGACAGTCTCATCAACTGATCAGAGTGACGAAGACTTGATCGCTCAGTTGCTGCCGGCATAACTCTTGCCAACTGAGAGGGTGCACTCCCGCACCACATTGCTTCAATGGGTACCCAATGAAACTCACCGCGACTGCCAAGGTCCGCCTGCGTTTCCAGTGACATACGCGTTGAGAGTCGCCACGCCGGTGCTGTTCAATACCTCGTCCGCCGAACAGCTGGATGTAAACAAGACCAGGATGGTCAGCATCGCAGTTGCTGTCATCGAGCCAAACGGCCAGACAAGACCTTTGCTGGGTTTGGCAGACAGAACCGGCATGGCCTCCACCTGTGCAAGTCACGGTGTGTTGTTCGGGCCGCGCAGCAGCAGCGGCGAATTCCACTCTCACAAGTCGCCTGCATAACCTTACTTCATCGGAGCGCAACGCCAACGAAGCTGCGAACGAAGCTTTGCGACGAAGTTCTCGGAAACTGAAATTGCTGGTCACACCATTGGAAGTGTGTCACAGTCGACACACGCACGCACGTGACAAGCACTGAGTTTTGTAATTGCTGCCTAATTGCGCCGTCTGCTGAAACCTTCAGAGCCGTGCGACCAGCAGACAGGCTCACCTGCCAAAGAGTATCTGTAGCGCAAGGCAAAGCTATAGTTAGCGTGTTGTCAAAAGTAAAAGGTCTGGAGGCTGGATCGTCGAACGGGTTTTTTGAAAGCTCAAGTTGCAGCTTTGGCTACCGACGATCTCGATAAGCTACAAGTCACCTTAAGGCGCTGTTGGTCGACTGTTGACGTCACCGGATTGGCCACAATCTGCTACCAGCAATGTTGACGGCTGAGATGCCAGGTAAGACTGCCTGTCCCAACAGTTCTTCAGACATTGGACGATTCAGCTCAAGTGGCAATGTGTTTTAGTCAATCTCGCACTGTATAGGTGTTGGAAGTAGGAGGCAGTTTTGTGGCAGCTCTGGTAGAGGGCCATCTATGGTATGTTGCTTATTGCCACCGGTTCTCTGTGCTGTTGCTGTGGCCACTGTTGCTGCCTGGCGCTACACAATTTTGCGGCAGGGCGCTGCTTAGTCAATCTGCGTACATAGGCTGGTCCCATCAGCCGAAGGGCGCCTCGTCAGTTCTCTTGTAAAGCTATTGTGGCTCCAGCAACCCACACCAATGGGGCTGCTTTGGGTGCTGGCAAGCCTGTGTTGGATAGCCCACTGTGGCGAAATACTTTCTCATCGGATAGTCAACACAATACAGCAAGTCAGCTGTACAGGCAGCCCAAGAGTATCTTACCAAATCGTCTAAGATTGTTTGCTGGAACAGCCAACCCGGTACGTTCAAGAACTCTTTCCCAGGCAGCACATTGTCCTGTTTGTCGCTCAGATGTTTTGTGATTGGATGCTGTTTGACATGAAAGAAAGTGTCTGGTTTCACTGAAGACTGCTGTCAATCTGATCTGCACATTGGTGAAGTTATAATGGCTTGCAGGCGCTAGCTCATGAGGTGGCTTGTTATCTTGGACTTGATCTGGGTGGCATCAAGATCAAGCGATTTGCAGACGGAGAGATCTATGTGCAAGTACAGGTGCATTCTTCCCTTCTTCCTGCTCGTTGAGGGCACTAGGCTTGCTGCAAATTGCCCAGGGATTCCGACAGTGTTGGATTCTTTACCCAGTACTCTCTGTGTGTCTTCGTCCTGCAATCTACACACCAGCTTTCATGACGTTCTCTGGGTGATGACAGCATGCAAGGTCACTCAGCCCTATGTTGACTATCACAGGAGTCCATACGTGGATGTGACGTTTTCCTCATTCAGCCCACCTGTCCTCCAGTCAATGATTCCTTGATGGAGCTGCTCATCATGATCGATGCCTGCAAAAGAGCATCAGCGCGCTCCATCACAGCTGTCATGCCCTACTTTGGGTATGCCAGGGCTGACCGCAAGACTCAGGGCCGTGAATCCATTGCAGCCAAGCTCACAGCCAACCTGCTCACAGAGGCTGGTATGTTGTCCAGTCCAGCGTTTACTCATCAGCTGCTAGTGTCTTAGGGGTTTGCGCTGCCAGCATCTATTTTGATGCCTGCTGTGCTATACATCAAATTGTCCTGCCATGGTAGTCTGCATTTTGTCTCTGTCCTGTCTCTCAGAGGTGTGTCAATGCTGACAGAGGCTGCTGCTGATAGGGCAGTCAATTGTGCAGGTGCTGACAGAGTTCTTGCCATGGACCTTCACTCTGGACAATGTGTCGGGTACTTTGACATCCCAGTGGACCATGTGTATGGCGACTCAGTCATTCTAGACTACCTGGCCAGTAAACGCATTTCAACAGGGGACCTTGTTGTTGTGTCTCCTGATGTTGGCGGCGTCGCCAGGGCCAGAGCTTTTGCCAAGAAGGTACTGCAAGCCTTCAGCTTGGTTTGCAGAGGATATTGTTGAGCATTGTGACTTTTACCCACATGAAGCCCCTCAAATGCTGGATGTTTCAGCTAATGGGGTGCTGACTGTATTTTACGCCACCCATCGTACATTCTCTTGCGTGCTCAATGAGGAACACTGCTTGGCTCATACTGCGCAAAGGCTGCCGCAGCTGTGTTTGTGCCACTGCCTGGGACGGCAAATTACCATCTAGGGACGTCAACTTGTGCTTTCTTGGCTTGCAGCTGAATGATGCTCCTTTGGCCATTGTGGACAAGCGGCGGTCCTCTCACAATGTATCAGAGGTCATGAACCTCATTGGTGATGTCAAGGACAAGGTGGCTGTGCTGGTGGATGACATGATTGATACAGCAGGCACCATCACAAATGCAGCCAAGGTGAGCAGCTAGCGGCACGCTGATGCAGCGCCTCTTACTGACATGTGACACAACTGTATGACCATGCGATACCTTTTTTGTGTGAACTTTTAGCTGAAAGTTTTTAGTGACCATAGTTATGACAGACTACAGCACGAAGTGTTGTGTTTCAGCCAGTGGATGCAGAGGAATGAGCTCATTGGAATTGGTTGACATCCTCTCACCAGCCCTTTTTGGTACAATGGATGGGAGCTCCTATGCTGGAAAAGTTTTGTGGCCTGCAGGTGCTGCATGCTGAGGGGGCGCGAGAGGTGTATGCCTGTGCAACTCATGCAGTTCTCAGCCCCCCCGCCACCGCCAGACTCAGCAGTGGCGTCTTCCAGGAAGTCATCATCACCAACACCATCCCCGTCAAATCTGAGGATCACTTCCCAGAGCTCACTGTGCTGTCAGTGGCCAACCTTTTAGGAGAGACCATCTGGAGGGTATACAATGCCTCGTCAGTACAATCCATCCTATGAACTGGACTCTCCTGATGCTTCCTACAGTCTATCATTAGCTTAGCGGGCCAAGCTTATCATCATCACCAGGATAGTGCATCAGGTGTTGGTGACCATAGCCACAGGCCTCCCATTTGATGTTAGTCAGTATGCTGTTTGGCCTGGCCCTTTCATCCTTACATTTGCATAGGTGATACACTCATTTGTCGACAGCCATGCATAGGATTATATCTTTTGTCCACATCTAAATTCAGCTTGTATTGTTTGTGTCTCCAAAAAAGTTTCTGAGCAGACCTGATTATGCTGTGTGTGTCCTGCAAGTTGTCTACAATGCACAGTCAAAAGTGCTTCTCACGCCGGTTTATTTACTGCTGTTTCCTGAAAACAATCCTGAGAACATGCCCATATTAGATTGCACAAAGTGTTAGTAAGGCAAAACGCCAACAGCAACCCACATCACAGTAAGGACAAAGTGCCTCACCTTAAATGAACGAACGGACAAGTCCTTTACAGCTTAGTGCAAGGTGTCATTCTTTCAAATCACAGTGTAAGGCCACTGAAATGTCCTCTACAATGCTGCCTCCTGTCCACTTTGCATGATACAGAATAGCAGATCCTGCTCGCTGTGTTGCATACGCACAGACTGCATGCTTGACAAGTGGCTTACAGGCGCATCGAGGACCATTTGGTGAGGTTTAGTCGACGAGGAACAACACCGCTGAATGGAGAATTAACCAGCAAGTTATTTCTGGTGCTGTTTGTGAGGTGCATTGATTGTATCGTGACAGACTGAGGTACAGAAATGCTGTGCGTTCACACTAGGAAATTACTACCAGTACGAGTCAGAATATTGGATCAGAGCAGCAGCAGAGACATGTAAATAAGAAGGCCAAAAGGGGCTTGTAAAGCTTATGCCAAAGAAGCAAGGATATCATTCTCCTTCAGCACAACATACTGCCTCTCGTTCTCTCCCTCAAAGTCTACACCACTGTACTTCTGGTACAGCACAGTGTCACCCTTGCTTAGTGTTGGCTTCACAACATCACCCTTCTCATTGGCTTTGCCACTGCCGACTGCAACCACCTGCAGGAAAACAAACCGTGCCTATTGAAAACAGCATGGAAGAAGCACGATCACATGACTATGTGCATCCGTTTGCAGACAAGCTATTGCCCAAAAGTTGCAGCTGTGCTCTGTTTTACTACCCAGCCTCAAAGCCATAAGGACGCATGTGTACACTCCATGTTTGAACATGGGCAACAAGTGAGAACAACATTGTGTCTTCAGGGTGTGAAGGTGGACTCACTGTGCCCAGAGTTGGCTTCTCTTTGCTGGAGCCTGCCATCAGCAGACCGCCCTCTGTTGTGTCCTCTACATCTGCAATCTGTGAGCCAGCAAGCACTCAGAAATTGCACGCAGCACATCATTTTTGACCCGCACCATTGAAAGCTAACAGGTGGCCTACATCTGCAGTCTGTGGGCCAGCAAGCACTCAAATACTGTATGCAGCAATTCATTTTGACAGCCATCTCTCTTGCCATTGAAAGCCGACAGGTGGCCTACCTCAATCAGTATTCTGTCTCCCAAAGGCAGAAGCTGTGCAATGTCGGTTGAGTTGAGCACTCCAATGACATCATCTTCCTGCATTTGCGGAGGGCTGTTTGACTGCAGTGAGCTGTTGTTTTGCCGCAAAGGGATCCCTCTGATGTCAGAGTGGCAAGCTTCCAAGCATGTGTGCTCATGCCCTTCTCACACACGTACAGTTATGCTGTGTATGGAGTGTCTGTGCTCAGAGACTGATTTGTTCTACTGCACATTATGACAAGACAGCCATCAGCATGTGCATAGTCCATGTCATGTGGGGTGCGTACCTTGAGCAACACGTAGTCCGCCCCCTCTACCTTCAGCTCTGTGCCCGCATACTTGGAGTACACAACCTTGTCACCATTCTGCATGGAGTTATTGTTGGTGTCAGGAATCCACTCCATTGTCAACAGCACAAAGTAACACAAAGTATGTACACTTGTTGCTGACCTTTACAGCTTTTGCAGTACCAGCTCCTACAATCTCTCCTTGTGTGGGCTTTTTCTGAGCTGAGACAGGTAAGAGCAGTCCTGAAGATGTCTTCTCTTCGCTGACGTCCACCTTGACATACACTCTGTCACCCACTGGTGACACTGTCTTGTACTGTAACAAAGTAAAGACTGCATCAGTATGAGGCCAAACACAATGCTGATAGTCAACAGCCGATAAACACAACAGAGTGCCGTTTACACACTTCAGCTGGTACTGCAGTGGCCGCCCTGATCGTTGTGCACCTGCGCCCTGTCCTAGCTTGTACCCTTCTAGACTGTAGTTGACAGCCGCAGACCTGAGTCTGACCAGCCAGGTGACGCGCGCTCATCATTGCAACCCCAGTAATTCGCTGTCGAAGACAGCAGTAACGTTCGGCGTGAGAGCTAGACCTGCGCAATCGATCAACGCACTGCGGCTTGCTGTGCTCAGCTTGCACTGCAAATGCAGTGGTTTCGGAGACGACAAGGGTTTTTGCAGACAGAGCAAAAGCCCTGAAGCCAACACTTATCCGGATGCAACCTAGAAGAAGCTTGATGAAGCTGCCAGGAGATCAGGGATCAGAACGTCACAGATACGCAGTTGGAAGGCTGTGCTTCAGGAATCTGATCACGGTCCATCATTCTGTCATGGCTTAACACTGTTTGCATGCAATCTGCGTATCTCAACAGGTCATGCTTGCATATCTGCGCAGAAGGCATGCCTTCAAGATACGTCGCGCCTTTGGTCATGAGACAATTCGCAGGGGCAATGGTGGGTGTCTCATGTGAGCTAGCCCTGAATCCAGTTCAACTTGTCATACATATATATCCACCAGCCCATGAGTCCTAGGATGGAGGCAGACCTGCGCATGCGTATCGCATGTCCATGCATGTTGCAGCCAGTCCTGCCTCCGAGGAGCTTCCTAACTCACACCCACGCCTCCTAAGACACTTACAAGCTTGTTGTACATCTGTGTCCATGCTGTCGTATCTATACACAGTTTGAAGCAATTTGGTTTGTGAGGCACCACATCAGAAGACCACAGATTCTGTACAGATGTGTAGTTGCTTCCACTGTCACTGAGTGACTTCTGTTTTGAGGAGGGCTGACAATGCTTTAGTTGCCCCTGGTGCATTTTCCTTGCCCCTTGTTTTGCATGATTGAGCATTTAAAACTTCTGCCATCCATAGATAAAATCTAAACCCAGAATATTTGCAATCTGGTCTCGGAGCAGCTTCGGAGTCATTCGAGTTCTTAGCTAATTCGGGTCTCATACAAGCCTCCCGTGTCATCTCAGCGTCCGCACATGCGCGTATTCTGTTCCCTGACTTCGATCTGCTGTCAGGATCAGGGCCTGCACATCGATCTGAGCAGTGGCATATTCGAACTGCTGACTCTACCAATTTCCTTATTCTTGCACGAAGCGATCGCGACCAGCAGCATCCAACCTGTTCGGTCAGCCACAACGTTGAGGTCTGTACCTACGATCAGGTGCTTGTCGGCTAAAGTGACATCTTTCACTAAGCCTGAACAAGCCGCAAATCAAATTCGGAGTGTGTGCTGGCAGCGCTGTTCCTTTCTGAGCGTCAGTGCTGAAGCAGATGAGCAGCAACGCAGAAGCGACTTTCGATGTCGATGTTGCTGTCGTTGGAGGCGGTCCAGGAGGACTTGCAACGGCAGCTGCCATTCACGCTGCATGCAATCAAGATATCACGGTCGAGGTGCAGGCAGTGCACGGCATGTGACAACCTTGTGAAGCTGATACATAATTGACCTGATGTTCGTGATGGGCACAGGTTTATGAGAGCTACAAGGCCTATAGACTGCAGGGTGCAGGAGTCCTGATGCAGCCAAATGTTCAATACGCTCTTGAGGCAATACACCCCAAGCTGCTCAAGAAGTGCGCTCATCACTTCAACCAATTTGCTTCTTCTCAGTAGTCAGAGCTGTCCTCCCTTGCACAACTTGCCCACTATAGGGTATTGAGTGTAGCGTTTTGGCTGCACCAGCACATAGTGTGGCAGTGCACTGTTTGA
>JAABUK010007270.1_pt1 | contig 16060 bp, 14 predicted proteins | sample 5559141 | NCBI WGS metagenome assembly JAABUK01 (sample SAMN10711869, study PRJNA513367) | rock metagenome | isolation source: Antarctica rocks | place: Antarctica: Victoria Land, Pudding Butte nord | collected 2016-01-03
TCCATGACGCAGAATGGCACATCAACGACTTTGGTGCTTTTAGCAGCCGATTTGGCGCTTCTGCCGACCGGCTTGGTGGCAGGAGCCGCGAACGCCACGCTGCTCACGCAGGCCGCAGCGGCGCTCAAGACACACAATTTGCTGACCCTGTTTTGGAACATCTTCTTTCCTCCTGTGAATTGGAACACTTCAGACAGCAATACATTTGCTCTCGTGCTTTTTATTCACTTTTCCTGCTTCTGCAATGCAGCGGCGATTCTCTTTTGCTGTTCAGCTTTGGACAGCTTGTTGAACTCCGGCTGGTAGCTGGCGCAGCAGAAGTGAACGCGGTTCTTACCAACGACTTGAACGCCGTTGCCCCGCCCGCGCACCGCTGACTGAGTCATCGGGCAGACCATCACATCGGTTTAATTGGCCGGCTTCTGCGCCGGGGCTTTGGCTGGGGCAGCGAACGCGGCGCTCGTCAAACACATAACGACAGCGCACAATGCAAATGTTTGCTTCAACATGGCCTGCTCCTTTGCTATTTCTTCTCGGATTTGCTCTTTTCCAACTTGTCGTAGGCCGTCTTCATGATCTTCACCATGTCATCTGGGCCGGCGGCTCCGACAAACCCCAGTTTCGGGCCGCCATCGCCGTGGAAGAATCCGGTCGTCGGCAAGCTTTGAATGCCATATTGCTCAGCGATTTTCTTTTCCTCGTCCACATCCACCTTCACAGCGACCCAGTGCTGCGCTGCCTCGATGACTTTCGCGTTCGTCAGCGTTTGCTGTTCCAGCATCCGGCACGCGCCGCACCATGTCGCGTTGAAAACCACCATGACCGGCTTACCTGTCTGTTGCGATTCCTTTTCGGCAGCCGCCAGCGACGGCTGCCACTGAATCGTCTGGGCGGCGCCTTTGCGTGCGGCGCTTTTGCGTGCGGCCTTCTGCTCCGTCTTCGCCCCAGCCTGCATCGCGCCAGCGGTGAGCGCCACGATGGCTGCGGTGGCCAAAAGCCCACGCCACTTTGTTTGTTGCTTCATTGCTTTTCCTCCTCGTGTTCTGTGTATCCCATCATCTGGCTATACAATGCGAAACGGGATCTTTATTCAACTTGGTTTTCTCTTGAATAAAAAGCTGGCGGCGCGCTGTAATAGGCTGTGATCGCAGAAGAAACCGAGGCCAAGGGAATATTTGTGCTGAGCCTACCGGATGAAGAATTAGCCCGACTCGCGGCGGGCGGGCGCTTGGATTGTTTCGAGGAGTTGCTGGCGCGCTACCGCGACCGCGTCTATCGCATCTGCTATGGTTGCGCGGGCAATGCCGATGACGCCGAAGATTGGGCGCAGGAGAGCTTTATCCGCACTTTCCGGCAACTCGGTCATTTTGACCCATCCCTGCCGTTCGCGCCCTGGCTGCTGCGACTGGTTGCCAACACCTGTATCAACCTGGCGAAGGCACGAGCGCGGCACGCGGAACCCTGCGAACCGAATTTCCTGGCAGAACGCGCGGGCGCGGACTTGGAGCCGGATCCGCTGCAGAAGCTCGTTGCCGGAGAAGAGGAGAGAATTGTTTTAGGAGCGATTGCCGGTTTGCCGCCCGCGTTGCGTATTGCCGTCACCTTGCGCGTGGTGGATGAGCTTTCGTTTCGTGAGTTGTCCGAAGTGCTGGGCGTACCGCTGCAAACGGCGGCCACACGCGTGCGTCGCGCATTGGAGCAGGTTCGACAGACCCTTATGGGTCAGAACCATGCCCCTAAGAGTACTCAGGGGCGTGCGGCAGAGGAGCGGAGAAAGCACAGAGGAGGAGTGAAATGATGAAGTTCATGAAGTGCAGACACATTCAGGCCAGGCTCCCTCTCTTTCTGGGGGAAGAGTTGGAGCCACGCGAAGCCGCCGAACTGCGCGAGCACCTGCGGGAATGCCCGCATTGTGGCGCACTGGCCGAAGCATTGGCGGAGACGCAGGAGCAGGTCGAAACTGTCCTGCGCACAACCATTCCCGCCCCGCCAACGCTGGAGGCGCGCGTCATGGCAACGGTGCGCCGGCTTCCAGCGCGGCGTCTGCAATGGCCCGCTTTCACGCCGCCCTGGAGTTGGCAGCGGCGTTTGGTCACGGCAGGAGCGGCCCTGTGCCTTGTGCTGGCAGGCTTTGTGGCAGGCCGCGCTCCTTTCCATCATGCCACGACACCGCAAACCCCGTCGCAGCGATCTCCTCGCACGACAGTGGCGCGAGCGCCGCCGCAAGTACTTCAATTGGCATCACTGCGCAATGACCACTTGCAATCACTGACGAATCCACATGCCGTGACCGTCATGGGCAATGATCCCCGACAGGTTTCACAGCGTTTGGGCAAGGCGGGCGACTGTATTGTCGTTCCGGTGAACTTGTCGGCTGCGGGCGCGAAGTTGCTCGGAGGGCGCTGGCATCATGTGTCCGGTGCACCGGTGGCGTTCCTATGCTACGAGTGGAATGGTCAGCGCATCTCGCTTTATCAGGCGGATGGGCGGCTTTTAACCGTGCCCCCATTGCGTGCCTTGGGGCAGCGACAGAACACACGCGGCGAACGGTGTTATGTCGTCGAGCAGGAAGGCAGCCTGACTTATGTGGCATGGTGCTCCGGCATGACGAATTACGTTCTGGTAGCGCAGGCCGCGCCGGAGCGGTTGCTGCACTTGGCCCAGAGCGCGGCAATCGTCTCCCGCAATGCCTGATCGAAAGGAAGAGTCTGCCTTTTATCAGATGCAATCTCCGGCTGTGATCAAGATTACAGAAGCCACGCACTGCGACTCCGACACTGTACGTTGTTGAACGAAAGTCAACCAAAGGAGAACAACCATGTTTAAGTCACACCACATCGCAAAGTCATCCATGCCGTTCGCCGTTGCCGGTGCATTGCTGGTTTCGGCCGGTGCGCTCCACGCGCAGCAGCAAAAATCGCTGCACGAGTTGGTGCAGGAATCAACGCAGCGTATGACCGGCGCAACCGCCATGACGGTTGCCATGCCGATGCAGCCGATGTCGGGCGGTATGATGAAGATGCCGATGATGTCGTTATCCGCCGGCACCGTGAGTACTCTCATCGTGGCCTGGCCGGAAGAATCGCGCAAGGCCGCCGCCATGACCATGCAGAAATACGGCGCGCCGCAGGAAGGCAGCGCCTCGATGCTGGTGTGGCACAACAACGGGCCGTGGAAGCGCACCATCCTCTACCGCGACAGCATCCCGCACGATTTCCCCAAGCCCCATCACGATTTGCTGGAACAGTTCATCGACTATCAGGTGCCGGAAGCGATGTTCTCGACGCTGGCCGCCTTTGACGGCAGCGTCATCGCCGAGCGCACCAAAGGCGAGATTTCCGCGCGCTGCGACAAGGAAGAAATGAACTTCCTTGCGCTCAATCTGGCCAACGACATCGCAAGCGGCAGGCGTTCCGTTCAGGACGCGCGTCATTTTTATGCGAAGACGGCGATGGCCTTCATGATGGGCAAAAAATCGCCTTACACGCAGGGTTTGGTCTTCGCGGTGCGCCGGGAAACCAACGATTCCGACCGACCGATGATGGCGCCGCCACCCACTGTTAGCGAGATGGTGGCGATGTGGCCGCAACCGGCGCAGGAAGTCGCCAGCACGACCATCGCCAAGTACGGGCAGCCGGACGAATTCATGCCGACCATGCTGGTGTGGCACAACAACGGCCCTTGGAAGCGCACCATCGTTTACCGCGATGAGTTGCGGCACGACTTCCCCAAGCCGCACCGCGACTTATTGGAGCAGTTCATTGACTACCGGGTGCCGCCGGCGCTGTTTTCGCAGTTGGCTTTTTACGACGGCAGCGTGATTGCCGAGCGCACCAAAGGCGAAGTCTCGGCGCGCTGCGACAAAGAAGAGATGAACTTGCTCGCGCTCAACCTGGCCAACGACATCGTAACCGGCAAGCGTTCTATCGAAGACGCGCGCCAGTTTTATACTCAAACCGCGATGGCCTTCATGAAAGGCGAGAAGCCAGCTTATACGCAGAGCTTGCAGTTCACGGTTGCTAACGGCGGCACCGCTGACCCCGACCAGCCGATGATGAAGTAGAGTCCGCGCGACAACCGCTCAGAATGCCTCGGCATTGAACCGCCTCCGCTGGTCGCTTTTTCAAGGAAAAATCATGCACAAAATCCGTTGTTCCGCCTTGGGCCTATTGGCCCTGTTCGCGTTGCTCTTGACGCTGCAAACGTCACCGGCTCACGCTAAATCGCCCGCGCCAAAGGTCGTGGCCGCCGTTTTTTATGCCGACTGGTGTCCTCTCTGCAAGCAGATGGGGCCGAGCGTCATGCAAACGATACAGGCCTACGCGGGCGACAAATCCGTCAAGTTCGTCAAGTTCGACCTCACCAACGATGCGACGAAGGCGCAGTCGGCGAAGCTGGTATTGGATTTTAGTGCGGTGATACGGTGAGTTTTTCGAGGCGTTTGAGGCAGAGCAGGTTATGTTGATGAATCACCATCCACAAGCGGTTTTCAAGGTTTGTGAGCGACTGCACGCAGACGGTTTTTCGCACCAGTGCCGATACGCGGTTACGCCACTTGTTGTTCAATCCTTCAACCAGGCAGGTTTGACCCCTGTCTTTGCCACTGGGTCGATGCTGCCAGGCTCGAAACAGCCTGGCATACGCCTCATAAAAGTCGGTGTAAACCAGTTTTCTTCGATACGGTGCGGGCAAAGAAAACCACAAAGCCCACAAACTCTTGAAAGAGCGGTCGCCGACCCAAAAACCGATGACTTGCCGTGTCAGGCGCGAAACTGCAATCCACAAATATAGATAGCGGCGCCTGTAGCGATAGCGAATCACCAACTCATCCAGTTCCAAAGCGTCGCCCTTGACTGTGCCCAAAAGCGTGTCGGCAAAACTCAAGCGCGCTTGTCGGGCTTTTTTTGGGACAAAGCGCGAATCGTGGTGCGCGCCACCTTGAAGGTGCGGGCAATGGCACGCTGCGAAAGCTGCTCGTGCAAGGCCGCCACGATCAAAACTTCTTTTTCCGCGCTCAAAGCGCGCGTATTAGGTTGGGGCGTCCAACTCTTGCCACAGCTGCCGCACTTCAAGCGTTGAGAACCGCCCCGATCAGCAATAAGTCAAAGTCACCATGCATAAAATCTACAATAACACCGCGCTAAAATCCAATACCGGCGAAGCTGGCCGCGCACAACAAACTCACCCTAATCTGGAAAGCCAACCAAAAAACCGGCATGGTGCTGCTCGTGAACGGCAAGACTCACAAGGTGCTTGACACCATTGTCGTCACCGATTCCGAAGCTGACATGAAGCGTAAAATCGAGGCTGCCAAAAGCGGCTAAACGCTCCTTACTTAAAAGAACGGCGGCAACTTCATTCTGTGGAATGTCGCCGTTCTTTGCAAATCTCAAGGTGTGCCCTCTGCAGAGAACCCCAGCGTAATGCGCGGCGCCTTTCGGAGCCGTGGCTTGAAGACGCCATAAACGCCGCCGCCTGAAAAAGGAAAACATTATGCCCGCCCGTCCCCGCATTGTCGCTTTCGACGTAATTGAAACTCGCTGGCTGCCAGAATGCGCCCGTTTCTCTGCACAACGCAAAACGGATGGCACTTGTTCGCTGACTCGCCGCAGTTTTGCAGCGCCGCCCAGAGGGAAAAATGCGGCAGCCAGAAGCAGCCGAAAAGTGGTGCGACAAGGGGTTTGAGGAGGTGTGAAACATGCGCCATAAATGCCTCGATAAATACGCTTTCCTGCTTTGCTGTCGTTTCAATGAAAGCAAACAACAAAATAGGAAAGTCGAAGCGCGACGGTGTTCTTTTGTGAGTGTGATGGCCGCTCGCAGGGCTTGTCGAAAAGCCATTGGCGAAGCGGTTTTGTGGTAAAATTGAAAGAGTCCGATGCGCTTCAGTGTTGGATTTCCAAAGGTGATGCTGCTCTGCCGCCAAGCTCTTGCAGCATCACCTTATCACCTTTTCGTTTGTTTCAGGTGTTCTCTCCTCAGCTGTTCATAGGTCGGAACAGGCCGCGATAAGCGCCCGCGATGGTGACGTCATCTACTGGCACCACCAAGTCGTCATAGGTCGGGTTGGAAGCGCGCAAGCGCACTGTCCGGCTGTCTTCCTGAAAATGAACGTGCTTGAGTGTGGCGCAACGTGTGCCGTTGTTTGTGTCCACCTGCACCGCCGCAATCTCGCCGTTTCCAATATGAACTCCAGCTCGCACGAGTACTCGATCTCCATCGAAAATGCCGTCGCCCGTCATCGAATCGCCGTCAACGATCAGGAAAAAATCGCCGTTCTTGATCGGCAGAAGCGACTCGAGACTTTCCACCCACTCCTCGCAGTTTTCAATCGCTTCGCGCAGCGGCCCGGCAGTGATGCAGCCCAAAACCGGAATGCGCAACGGCAGCAGTTCGCGGCCTTGCGGTGTCAGCCCCAGCAGACGAGGCCGCCCACGTCCGCCGCCTTCGATGGCGACCAGGCCACGCTTTGTCAGAGGCTCTAAAACGCGTGTCACGCTCGACTCGCGCGCCAGGCCCAACTCCTCCAGCACTTGCGTGACTGTCGGTTTGTAGCCGTGCGCTTGCGCTTGCGCGACGAAGCGCAAAAGCTGCTCTTGCCGTGAATTGATGGAAACGGACACTGGCACTCCACTAAGATACACGCAAATTGCATGAAGTTATGCAACTCTTGCGTGTATCGTAACCCGTGACGTGCCTGTTGTCAAGATATTTCGGGTGATTTTTGGTCTTGTAGTTCGCGCATTACGTTGCGGCGCATGGCGGCAAACCTTGGCGAGTTTTTGCCTTCTTGGAGCAAAACGCCCAGTCGGTCGCGCGCCTCGGTTTCGATATGATCGCGCGTGTCGTTGTCCATTTCTTCCCATAGCGCGTCAAGACGGGTCGCGTCCGCTTCATCAGTGGCAATTTCCTGACGTTTGGCGGCCTCTTGCTGCGCTTTTTTCTGATCTTCCGTCTCTTGGTGTGCTTGGCGCTTTTTTTCACTGGTTTCGGCGACTTGGTTTTTGGTGTATTTTGTCGGTGCCGCCCAATTCTCGCGCACGGCTTTGACAAACGTCGCGGCGGCGTCTTTCGGTTCTCGATCCAACAGGCAGTCGAGTTGAAGACCCAGGGTTTCGTGCTTAACCGTTTGTAGAAACTCTTCAATCGTTTCCGGCGAGACGCCGATTTGCCTCATGCGCTCGCGCGGGTCGCTTTGTGGCTGCTCGGTAGTCGGATCGTTGAAAAGCAAGGTTCCCGGTGTGCTTGCGCCCTCGTTTCGAGTACTCGATGCCGCGTTTTCTTCCAGGTTGAGGTGATGAGCGTTGAAGCTGTAGCACACTTTGATGCTGCGGTGCTTTTGCAGCGGTTTCTTCATTTGGCCGTAGGACACTTCGCGCAGAAAGTTCTTTTCTTTGAGTTCGTCATGGGCTCTTTGCAAGCGTTCTTTCAATTTGGAAGGGTATTTTGTCGGCTTCATGCCCAAGTGTTCGATGCAGAGCGTGAACAGTTCGATCTCGAAGGTATCGCGGCCATTGTAGGCTTTTTTGTCCAGGTAGCGATAAAGCCTCATGGCGATGTCGCCCTTGAGGCCGAAAGCGAAAGTCAGGTCGAGCGTGCGGATATATCCCGATTGAAACGAGTCGAACATGACATCCGACCATTTGAACCACGAAAGCGGCAGCTCGATTTGCTCGCAGCTTTTGCGGCCTGGCGGCTCGGCGTTGATGTCGTAGTAGTCGATGATGTTGAAACCCGTATTGCGAAACGATTGGCTTTTGGGGTTCCAGAACGCGTTTTTGGCGGTGATGTTGACGCCTTTCAAGCGGTCGAAGGCGCCTTGCAGCATCGTGTAGGTTTTGGCGCTGATGCCCCAGCCCAGGCGCTTGCAAATGTCATAGCGCGAAAAGCGCACGGTCGGAGAATCGAAACCGGCTTCGCGCGTCAGTTCCAGCAGGACGAGATAAACGCGCTCATCGGTGGGTGTCGGCAGTCCGAAATCGGGGTTGCCGGCCACTGTCCAAGATGCGGGAACGACTTTGCCGTTTTTGGGATGGCGTGCGTCCCATTCCAGCGCCATGATATTGTCGTTCGGCTCCTTTTGCCACAGCACCGCGAAAGGATGCTCGATGAGATTCATTTCGTCTTTGCCCAAGCGCAAGGAGTCGGTGTGGATTACACGCTTCTGCTTTCCCGCTTTTCCTTGCCTGGTAGAAACGCGTGCGCCTTCTAGGTTAAAAGATTCGACAACTTGAGAGAAATCAGGTGCGTCTTCCCGCATATCTTGTGGTTTTTGCTTTTCGGGCTTTTGAATCACGTTGTCTCCCCGCTCAAACATCGAGTACTCGATGTTCCCATTTTCTATTGAAAACGCGCGTAGTGCAAATCCTTTTGTCTTAAAAGCACTTCCGCGAGAAGTGTGAAACGTCGCGCCCGCGTACAGTTAATGTTGTTGTTATAAAGAATAAAGAGTTACAGTTGTTGTTACGCAGATTTTTGGCACCTGGAATTTGGCCCTTTTTCCGGCTCTTTCACGCTCAAAACACTCGATAATTATAGGAAGACGATTTTTCGTTTTTTCCGTAGAATGACAGTATTCCTTCCTTAGAATCACAGTATTCCGGGCCTTTTTCTTCTTTAGAATCACAGTATTCCTTCTTTAGAATCACAGTATTCTTCTGCATAATTTCTTTAGAATCACAGTATTCCCGCGTTTTTTCCGTAGAATCACAGCATTCCCAACGTGGCATTTCTTTAGAATCACAGTATTATTTGCCAAATCTCTTCTTTAGAATCACAGTATTCCGCGCTTTTTGCTTGTGAAAACGGCCCGAACCTCTTTCGAGTTTTCAGGCTGTTTTCGTGCTGGGTTTTCAACTGATAATCTTGCGGATCTTGCCGATTTGCTTTTCTAAAACGTCGAGTTCGCCCGCTAATTCGCGCCGATAATCGGGTGTCAGATGCGCGGTTTTGAGCAGCCTTGCGGCTTCGGCAGCGAACGAACTGGCGGGTTTGAGACATTGCGCTAAGGGGTCGCGCAGTGTCTCGTTTTGATTAGCTTCGCCATTTCCTGAAGTCTGAGATCGAGTACTCGATGTGCCATTATTGGTGTTGCCGTTTTGAGTGCTTGATACGTTGCTGCCCTCAGTTTCACCGCTGATGCGCCGCTTGACTTCGCGCTCGCTTAGGTCGTCTTCAATGACGGCGCGCACTAATGCCAAACGCTCGGCTTCGTCTTCGACAGCCGCGATATGGCGCGCCGAACGCAGACTGTCCGCGCGCGCGGACACCATGTTTTGAACTTCGTTTGGGTAGCTCAAAAGGTTCAGCCGGTCTTCGATGTAGCCTTTGCCTTTGCCCAGCAAGCGCGCCAGATCGCGCAGTGACAGCTTTTGCTCGTCGCGTGTTTCTTGCAACGCCTGGGCTTCTTCCAAAATCGGCGGGTCGCTGCGTTGCGAGTTTTCGGCGAGCTGCAAAAGCCGTGTTAAACCCTCGCTCATCGCGGCAATGACGATGCACGGCACTTCTTCCAAGGTTTCGGCGATGGCGGTGCGCAAACGCTTTTCGCCCATCACGAGTCGGTAGCCGTCGCTGTCGGGAACCACAACCAGCGCCTGCACGAAGCCGGTTCCTTCGATGCCCAAGCCTTCTTTGCGCAGTTCGCGTACTGAAGCCGCGAGTTCATCCATTTCGTGCTTAGGGAAAGTTTTGCGAACTTGTGGCCGTGTCGTGATGCGGCTGGGTGCCAGCATTTTGAAAGCGTTCGACACGACGCGCTCGCCCTGCTGCACGCCGAAAAGCGCATCGAAGTTGGCGGCAGCGGATTGTGCCTTACTGGATGGAGTTGCGGTTTTTGCCATGATGAAGAGTGAAGAAAAAGCGGGAGAAAGTTTTGCTGTCCGCGCGCGCGGACACTTTCTATTTTGACAGGAAGCGCCAGGTTCGAGTACTCGATTGGCAATGGCGAGGGCTATTTCTTGAGGTGTCGTACTTCTTCGGCGAGGGCGCGATAAGCGGCGGCAGCGGGTGTGGAGGGCGCGAATTGCAACACGCTTTGATGCGCGCTGGCGGCGTTCTCGAAAGTGGAAGTGCGCGGGATGGTGACTGTAAACACTTCGCGCCCGAACGCCCCGCGCATTTGCGCTTCGTACTCGGCCTGGAGGGTTACGCGCGCGTCGCGCATGGTGACGAGCAGACGCAGTTGAAGATGTGGGTTGCCGCGTTCGCGGGCAGCGTCCACAGTCTGGCGCAGCTTGGCGAAACCGGAAATGTCTTGGAAGCGCGGCGGGACGGGTGCAATCACGAGATCGGCCAGCGGCAGAGCAGGGGCAGCTTCATCGAGCGAGGGCGGGCAGTCGATGATCGTCCAGGTGGCTGTGCTTTTCTCGACGGCTTTTTTTAGCGCGGCGTTGGTGCCGGTAATTTGGACTTCGACATTCGGCACTTGGAAGGTGGTCGCTTGCTCCTGGGCATCGAAATCGAGTACTCGAACGCTCTCGCCACTGGCTGCCAATGCCGCCGCGAGATTGACTGCTGTGGTGGTTTTGCCGACGCCGCCTTTTTGGTTGAGAATTGCGAGAATCATGAGTTTGATAATTCTCCTGAAGACCCGCTTTTTGTCAAATCTTCAAGGCCGAAATATCGAGTTAGTTTGTCGATGGTAAATGAATTCGACAAACGGCAAACGCTGTTTTGATTGGCGAACATCCCTTTTTCGCGGTAAGCCTCTTCTCGCGGGACTGTTTTAACCCAGCGAATGGGTACAACATATTCACACTTTTCTAGATCGCCGGGATCATGCCCCATATCCTTAGCTTTAAGTGGCAACGACAGAAGAGGTTTGTCGCCGTCCGGTGTAGGTACTTTCCACTGTGTGGCGGGTACGGCCTCGCCAGTTACGATTCCGACACCGGCGTAACCGCTGGCATGACCATCATACGAGGGAAGGTAAGCAAAAACGCGCCCACCAGGGGAAAGTAGCTGAAGCGACCGACTGTACCACTTGCCGCCGCCAGCCGAAATAAAACCGTATTGGCAGCAATCTTCCCAGTGGCGAAAACTGTCTTGCAGAACATTCACATAAAAATCGCTGCCGTTCCAAGCCTCGCTTGCTTTGTTCTTGCTACTGCTGGACTTTGTGGCCTGCGCTTCGACGTGTTGCGGATCGAGAAGCCAGGTGCGCGCCAGAAATGTATTGCCGTTCTCCTTGAAAAAGCCGAAGAAGACGGCATTGATGGGAACGCCATAATTATCCGTCAGATAATTAATGATGCGCTCGGTTTCGCTATCCAGCCGCGCAGCTACTACAATGAGCCGGTGGCCCGCGTTAAGCGTATCGGGAGGTGCAGCACCAAAGGTTTCCTCATAAGTGCTTTCAAAGGCTTTGCCGGCATTTTTTTCGGCGAAGATTCGCACAATGTCATCGTAGGACAGACTCTGAACCCATGAGCCATAGTCGAGAACCTGAGCCACCACTTCGCGCGGTGTCTTGTCGCGCTTGAGTTCAATTACGATGAGATGACCATCACCATCCAGCGCCAGAATGTCGATGAATTTGCCCCAAGCGGTCGGCACTTGGCGACCCAAGAACATGAGGCCAGGCGCAACGATAGAAAGGTCTTGCACAATAGCATCTTCAAGATGACTTTCTAATTCCGGGGCGCCGAAAGATACTGGCTCGGGTTTTAATTCGGTGCCCTCAAGTTTCCAAATTTTCAGTTCAATAGGCATGATGTTTGAATATTCCAATTGATTTTACTAACGTCCAAACTCTTCCAGTCGCTTTTTGCGCTGCTTCCAATCGGGAAGATGGCGTGAAAGCAACTCATAAAACTCTTTGCCGTGATGGGGTGCTTTCAAGTGACACAGCTCGTGGATAATTACATAATCAACGCACGGCACAGGTGTTTTTACAAGTTCGAGATTAAGTAGGATTTTCCCATTGGCTGTACAACTTCCCCACCGTTTGGCCATGCGACGTATCGTAAAGTTTGGCGCGTTCTCCAGCCCCAACCCTCGTGCTTTCGCGCAGCACTCCTGCAAACGTTTTGCAAATGTCGTTTTTGCATGAGTTTCGTACCAGCTGTCGAGTAACTTCTTGGTGCGCGCCGTATCTTCACGGTCGCACGTATGAACCCAGAAGAATTGACCGGACAGCTTGACGCCTTCCGTTTTTTCGACTTCCAGAGGCTGAACTTTTAAGCGGTACTGACGGCCTAAATACAAATGCGTCTCGCCGCTCACATAAAGTCGCGCTGGTGTGAGTGGTGGTGCTTCCTGAAAAAAACGCCACTGACGCGCTATCCATTTCGCGCGTTGATCAACACGCGTTAGTACAGCTTCGGTCGTGGCATCTTGCGGCGCGAGTACTCGAAGTCGTCGTTCGGGAAAAACAGTGATGGAAAGGCGCTTGCGTGCCCCGCTTTCGATTTGAAAAGGGATCGCCAACTTGCCATAGCGGAGACAATAGCCATCGCTATTTTCTTCGATCATCGAGCATACCTCGCGCGCGCGATTCCAAGACAGCGTTCGATAGCTTCGTCCATTTCCTCAAAGGTCAACTCAATTTTTTGCGCATCTTTGACCTCATAAAGCAAATTCTCGATAGCGTTACGCATTCTGTTTTCGACATCGGTGTTATGCACCCAGTTGACAATTATTTCGCGCTGGAACATTGCATCGACGCCCAACGCCAAATTCGCGGCTACATTCTTGACCGTTTCGCCTTCAAGATGTCCTGCCAAAGCCTCATGTAAAACGCCATAAAACGCCTGTGCACCATCTTCGTTTTGCAGCATGGCGGGCACGGCGTCGCCAGTGCGATTGAGAATGCCTTCTTCGGCCTCGATTGCACGAGCCAAATACTCGCGATCAGAGATGCGCTTTTCGCGGAAGGCTTGAATCGCGGCCAGCAGCATTTCCGAGAACTTGGTGTAAAACGCAGGGTCTTCCTCCATGCGCTCCGAAATCGTGCGTTGCGTGCGATGCGCGATGGTGTCGGCCTTCGATGAAGTGCTGCCCAGCTTTTCAAGTTCTTCCTGGAATGCCTGACGGTCGAAGATGTTAATAAGTGATGTCACTTTCTCAACTTCGCCTGTTCCAACGTGCGTATCAAGCAGCTTTTGAATCTTGCCTTCATACTCGGCGAAGTCCACGACTTCCGCGTAACGACGACGCACCGCAGAGCGCAAACGCGAGAATGAACGCAGGTCAGCGCGATATTTCTGAATCGTCTTTTCAGGCGTTTCGCTCATGAAGCGAGAGGATGAGAGCGCAATGCCAAGCGCCTTACTGAACTTCAATAATCGCTCGTAGAACTCGTCACGCAATGATTGCTCGTTGAGCAACAGTTCAAACGCTTCTTCGTCTGGCGATTGGCCCAAACTTTTGAAGCCTTCCCACAAATCGGAATGAAGTTGCGGTAGTTTGGCGATTTCGCTGGCGACATCGGTAATGGTGCCTTCGATGTCGCCCGCCTCGTAGCCCTCTAATTGGCCGTAAAGGTCGAAAGCGCGATTGAGGTTTTGCAACACACCCCGATAGTCGATGATGTAGCCAAAATCTTTGCCCTCATACAGTCGATTAACGCGCGCGATGGCTTGCAGCAAGGTGTGATCTTTGAGATTTCGCGTCAGATATAAGACGGTGTTACGCGGTGCATCAAAACCCGTAATGAGCTTGTCCACCACAATAATGATTTCCGGTGTGTCGCCATGCTTAAAGGCGTTAATGACGTTTTTGTTATAAGCGTCCTCGCTGCCGTGACGCGCCATCATCTTGCGCCAGAAAGAAACGATCTCCGGCAAGTCTTCCTCGTCAGCGTCGACTTCTTCGTAGCCCTCGCGCTCATCCGGCCCTGAAATGAGAACTTCCGATGACACCATGCTCCATTCGTCCAAATACTTCTTGTAGAGCAACGCAGCGCGCTTGCTTTGCGTCACCAGTTGCGCTTTGTAGCCCTGCGGTAAGCCTTGCCAGTTGTCGCGCCAATGCAACGAAATGTCGAGAGCGATTTCACGGACTTTCTGCTCGGCCTGATTGAGCTGGTCGGTCGTTGCGAACTTCTTTTTGAGGTCGGCGCGTTGCTTATCAGAAAGGCTCTCGGTGATGAGATTGAACCAGCGATCCACTTTGGCGCGATCCACGTTTTGCTCGACATCGCGGCCTTCATAAAGCAACGGCACAACGGCTTTGTCTTCGACCGCCTGACGAATCGAATACGAATCAATCAGGCCGCCGAAGCGATCTACGGTGTCGCGTTCTTTATTTTTTACCGGCGTGCCGGTGAAGCCGATAAAACACGCATTGGGCATCGCCTGGCGCATTCGGCCATGCAGCGCGCCATATTGCCCGCGATGGCTTTCATCCACCAGCACGAAAATGTTGGGACTGGCCAGACGCACTTGCATTTTGGCGGCAGCCGTCTCAAATTTGTTGATGACGGCGGCGATAATTCGGCTCTCTCCGTCCAACAAATGCTCCGCCAACTCTTTGCCCGTATTAGCTTTCACAGGCTCGGTATCGCAGTTTTTGAAAGTGCCGTATAACTGATCGTCCAAATCAACGCGGTCGGTGACGAGCACGATTTTCGCATCGGGCAAAGTTGGTTCGAGCGCAATGGCTTTAGCGAGCAGCACCATCGTCAGCGATTTGCCGCTGCCCTGCGTATGCCACACCACGCCGCCACGCCGCCGTCCGTCCTCATCGCGGCGCTGGATGCGCTGCATAATTTTCTTCACGCAAAAATATTGCTGATAGCGCGCGATTTTCTTCTCGCCGTTGTCGAGCAAGGTGAATTCCTTGGCCAGTTCGAGTACTCGTTCGGGGCGCGCCACCGAGTACAACGCACGATCTTGCGCGGTGATTTCGCGGTTCCCCTCCAAAGCATCAAACAACTTGCGCTGCTGCGGGCGGCGCAACGTCATCATTTTGGCTTTGGCATCGGCGGCCAACGGCTTTTTCAAAAACGGCAAAAGTACGGCGTCCACATCTTCTTTCCACTCCGACCAGAACTCCGCCGAGGTGCCGACAGTCGCGTATTTTGCCTCGTTTTTGGTGAGGCTCATCACAATTTGCGCCGATGTGAAAAGTCGCGGGATTTCGTCTGCACGCTGGTTGCGGATGTTCTGTGAAATGCCCTCACCCAAGGGGTCTTTGAGGCTGGGACGCTTGCACTCGATCACGACAAACGGCACGCCGTTGACGAACAACACCAAGTCGGGGCGGCGCGTTTCTTTGGAGCTGGTGCGTTCGACCGAAAATTCTTCGGTGACGTGAAAAACGTTGTTTTGCTTCCATGTCGCGGGGTTCCAGTCGATGTAGCGCATCGAGAAACTTTTGGTATCGCCCTCGATGGTTTGCTGAAAGCTGCGGCCCAACAACAGCAAATCGGTGATTTGCGCGTTGGTGCGAATCAGGCCATCGAACGGCACGCTTTTCAGGGTTTGAACGGCGCTTTGAATGTTGGCTTCGGAAAACTCCCACTCGCGGCCTTTGAAACGAATCTTGTTGAGACGCCGCAATTGCTCATCGAGTACTCGATCTAAGAAGACATTCGATTTGCGGCCACCGCGCATTTCCAGCGCCTCTTGCGGCGAAAGATAGGTGTAGCCCAGCGATTGCAGCAAATGCAGCGCGGGAATTTGCGAGATGTCGTCTTCAAGTTCGGCGGGCGAGCGTTCGGGAATGTAGTTGTCGGAATTGTCGTCAGGCATCGCAAGGCACCTCCACGCGCACGGCGCCGGTCAGCAGCTTTTGCATCAAGCCGCGCTTTTGTTGCTTCAACGCCGCGAGATGGCTTTGTAGAAGTTCGATTTCGCGGTCGAGTACTCGAAACGTTTCCACGATTTTAATTTGCTCATCACGCGCCGGAATGTTCACTTTGATGCGGGCGAAGTTGCTGAACTTGAGATTCATCGTGTCCAACACCATGCCTTGCGAATGACGATGAAAAAGCGTGACCATCGGTGCGTACTTGAAAAAATAAAGAATCTCCGCCGCGAGCAGCGGAGTATTTTAAGGAGTGTAACTTTTTGGCTTTGCTAATTGTCTGGGGCGGTTGAAGGTTGCGCGTGAAGTTGCC
>JAABUK010007272.1_pt1 | contig 16058 bp, 21 predicted proteins | sample 5559141 | NCBI WGS metagenome assembly JAABUK01 (sample SAMN10711869, study PRJNA513367) | rock metagenome | isolation source: Antarctica rocks | place: Antarctica: Victoria Land, Pudding Butte nord | collected 2016-01-03
GACCTGCTGGATGAGTACATTGGCCGCAAGAAGCAGCTGAAGAAGATCAAGAGGAAAAAGGTGACACAGATGCTTTTGTTTGCTGATGAAAATTTGCAATCGAGTCAAAAGGGCTAGCTGGCCCGCAATGACTGTACAATCTCTGACTGTCTGACTGACTGACTGACATACAAGCTACTCCTGCTGGAAAACCCACTGCTCTGATGGGCAATATATTTGACTGTAACAAGCAGCTGATGATGATTGCAAGCAGGCCAGCCTCCTTTGATGTGCCTTGATGCTGATGATGCTAATCACAGTATTGTTACACGACATGATTGGTCACAAATCGAGAGCTGCTGCCAGAGCCATAAGATCTGTCGCAGTCTGTGGTGAGTCAGTCACATGACTGCTGGATGTCCCTGTCTGTGAACCAAGTCAGAGTCATGCAAAGACTCATGTTCTTGTTGCAATGCCATGGCCCCTGCTCACAAGCGATTCCTCCCCGGACCATGATTCACATGCTGTTCAAACGAAAGTACACTATGCCCAGGCATGCAGTAACAATACCATGCATGCAGTAACAGTATCATGCATCTTGTCAGGTCGACCGCAAATCAGAGCTGAAACATCTCTTCTGTAGAAGCGCATTTTACTGTCTCCAGTTGTTTCTGAGCTTAGATTTCCATAGTGTAATGGACCTTTCATGGAGATATAGACTTTTGGGGATAAAAAAGAGCTGATGATCCTGAGCATTGACTGGTTCCTGCACGTACCTAGCTCATCATGAGCTGGAAAGTATTATTATTGTTGATGTTAGCATTGTTGTCATTTATTTTATAATTGTTATTAGTATCATTAATATCATTGTTATCATTGTCTGGCTGCAGGTCAAAGTGGTAGGTGCCAAATATGGCATGTGGGGCCTGCGCAAGTACGGCACTACACTCACCAATGTAGACGCCCTGCTCTTCTGGCCCGACAGGCTTGCCTGCCTGGCTGACCAGATCAAGACGGAACAGCGCAGGGCGCTCAAGCTGGCTGTGCCCTCAGCCTTTGTCACCTTCAAGTCAGCTGCTGTCCCCTCACTCTGCCTGTCCCTTCTAGCTAGAAAAGAAAAGTTTGCGCGTTTCAGCAATCATAACAGGAGCCTCCTAAGGTGGCAGCCCAGAGGTGTATCCCCTAGCTATGATGTGCCCTGCCCTCATCTCAAGTGGGCCTGCCTTTGCTATGCCCTGTGGTCGGCATGCCCTTGCCCTGACTCTGCTGTGTGCTGTAGAGCTACAACCTGCCATGCTCTCATCTGAAGTGACACTGTCCGCCCTGAATCTGCCCTGCCCTGATGTGATCCAGATTCTGCCATTTTCTACTCTGCCTGGTTACAGTCTTGAGATTGTTCTCATATGAAGTGGCACTGTCCAGCCTTACCTTCACCCTGCCCTACCTCTGCTCTGCTCTGACCTGATCCCAAGCTGACTCTGAAATTGCGATTACATACTTCATTGTCCTGACCTGAGTCCCACCATGCATGATCACAATGTGCCCTGCCCTGCCCCTGGCCGAGTCCTGTCCTGTGCCTGTCCTGGCTGCTGACCATAACAGGTGTGACACTGATGATGCATCACATCCTGGCATTGTTTCCTCGTCTCCTGCTGTACAGTCGCAATCGCAACTCATCAGGTGGCTTCAGACAGCGCAGTCAAAGCACATGCCATCCCCAAAACATGCTCTGAATGAGACCCGATGCTGGCAACCCAGCAGCAGGCTGAAAGCAGACAGACATGTGTGGGATTGCATGCTATATTGTATTGTGTTATGCTTTACTGAATTGTGTTACGCTGTATTGTATTGTGTTTGGTATATCGTATTGTGTCATGGTATATTGCATTGTGTTATGATGTATTGCATTGTGGTATGCAGGACGCGGCGGGCGCAGGTGATTGCATGCAGTAGTCTTCTTCACCATGACCAGAGGGCCTGGGCTGCAGATGCTGCTCCCAACTCAGAGGAGCTGGTTTGGGCCAACCTGGGGTAAGACGTCATGACTTTCATGCACCTACTGGCTTTGAAGGAAGAGGCTTTTCGTGACTCTGACAAGTGTGCAACACATGAGCAAGTAAACTACAATGTCGGATGGGATGTGAATGATGTTCTGCAAAACTACGCCATGGCGTTTGCACTCACAAACGTTCCAGGCTAGTTGACTTTCATATCTACAGTGTAAAGTGGAGAGTAAGAGTCATCGCAAATGTCAGTAGCACATGTCATCTTGAGTACGCAGTGGCTTGTATGGGCAGCAGCACTTACACTCTTACAGACATTGTACCAATGATCTGCAAGCAAAACAGTGCAAATTTCGCTACAAAGATTGTGTAAATGCACCATATGTTTGGCAGGTGGAGGAGCTGGGAGCGGCAGTTGCGCTTTGTGGCAGTGTGGGGCGCCTTCTTTGCCTTGGCGCTCTTCTACATCATCCCAATCACTGCAGTTCAGGGCCTCATCAATGTAAGGCCATGCTTCATCCTGCGTCTGTCCGTCTGTCTGTGAGCCTGATTGTCTATCAAGAACCATGCCTGTCTGTCTGTATTTCCATCAACTTCTGTGCCTGTGTGTCTGTCTGCTTGTCTGTCTGTTTGTCCCTCTGTCTGTATCAATGAAGCCATGCCTGCCTCCTCTGTGTCTACACCCCTGTCCTTCCATGCACCAAACCCTATCTCCCTGTGCACAAACCCTATCTCTCTGTGCGCCAAACCTTTCAGACCATGACTGGCTGCTTCAACCATAATTACAAAACGCTTTCATGTCTTCCCAAGAAATATCATGAAAGCCATGAGTGTTGCAACGTCAGGCAAGGCAATCAGTGTGCACTTGACGTGCAGAGTCCTCAACAGCTGTGATTGCTTGCTGTGCCAGCAAGAGCTTAATCCAGAATCTGTTGATGCCATAATGTTCTGGGAAAGTTTTGGACAACTTGAAGGACAAACAATTTTTTTCCAAACATGTATTTGAGAAAGTCTATCTTATTGAAATATTGTACATTGCAGGTGAGCAGGCTAGAGACCACTCCCGGGTTGAGGACTCTAGCAAACCTGCCGGTCATCAACGGTCTCATCACCAGCTTCCTGCCCTCAGTCATCCTGCGCATCTTCCTGAAGCTGCTGCCCAACCTGCTGGGCTTCATGAGTCATGTGCAGGGCATGACCAGCCTTAGTCAGGTCGACTTTGGGGTGCTGCGCAAGTATTTCATCTTTCAGGTGTGATGTGCAGCTTGATGTTGTTCACATGCATGATCTCACAATATACAGCAAGTATTTGATCTTTCAGGTGTGACATGCAGCTTGATGTTCTTCCATGCATGATCTCAAAATGTAAGGCAAGGACAAGACAACTGGTCACAATGCTGTCTAGGCTGTGTGCACACAACAGAACCCAAGTGCTGCTTTCTGTGTTTCATCTCCTTCTCTGCTCTGCTGATACAGTATGCATCAACAGGACATAACAGTACACATTGGGACATGCCAATATACATTATGCCTACCTGACTGACTGCTCTCCCAAACTTGCCTCTCCAGCTTGATGCATGTGTTGGTGTGATGAAGTATTTGTGTGTGCAGGTTCTCACGGTCTTCTTTGGGTCCTTCATTGCTGGCAGTCTACTGAACCAGCTCAACGCCATCATCCATGATCCTACCACATTGGTGGATATCCTTGGGGAGGCTGCTCCTCAAGTGGCAGTCTTTTTCATGACATACCTGCTGCTCATGGTAGGCTGTTATAGGCAGAAAATCCCGCTCTGCATGCCATTTTTGGTGTGTAGGCAGGTGGTATAGAATGTTAGTAAGCTAAACTTTCACCATGTCTGTGATGCAACCCAACGAGCAAGCTGACAGGCGCTGCGAAGGCTGCAACCTCTGCAATTTTGAATACGAGGCATACTGAAGAGAAAAGAACATGATTTTTCCCACAATTTCTTTGTGACGTAATAACACATGGTAACATCTCATGTCACACATCTGCAGGCATTGTCCAGTAAGCCAATTGGTTTCCTACGCTTGGTCGGCCTCTTGGCTTACACATGGTGTTACCTGGTAATACATGGTACCACATGGTAACACACACAGTAACATCTCATGTCATACACCTGCAGGCATTGTCTAGTAAGCCAATTGGTTTCCTACGCTTGGTCGGCCTCTTGGCTTACTACATCAAGTCAGGCTTCGCATCCACAGCTCGTGCTCGCGCCCGGCTGTGGCAGAATCAGCAAATGAGCTTCGGATCAGACATCCCTGACCACACAATGTCCATCCTGCTGGGGTTGGGGTTCAGCGTGGTGGCCCCCCTGATTGCCCCCATTGGGCTGCTGTACTTTCTGGTCATGCTGCTGATTGGCAAGTACCAGATGGTGTATGTCTACACAGAGAGCTACCAGAGTGGGGGCAAGGTAAGATGCAAAGCGTTTGAAGCAGAAATATTAGTTTCCCCCCCCTCCCCCTTCCCCCAAATACTATCTTTATTTTTGGTTTGTTTTGGTGGTTTTTTGTTTTCACAAGTGCAGTTGTCGGCTGTGACCTTTTTCTAGCCTCCCCAACAGTAAACGCCTCCAATCTCTCATTGTAAGAGCAATGCCTCTTAGTCAAATAAAGGAATCCATGATCCTTGATCAAAATCAAGGCCTCAGCACTTGAACAGAGGGACAGTTGCAGTGCCGCTTCGCAAACAGTGTAAAGCATCTGCTGCATTTAGCTATGTGTTGTCAAACATGTAAAATCGTCAGCAACCCTTTGAGGAGGGACTCGACAAAATTCAAGATCACGAGCGTGTGTATGTATTGTAGATCAGACAGCACACGTTTAGACAGAGCATCATGTCAACTCTAGAGCTCACACAATGGCTGAATAGCTAAAAGGTCGAGGGGAAGTGTCAGGCCAACTCGGGATTACCTAAACTATCTCTACATTGCATAGCAGCATTGTCTTTGCAATTCTCTCTGTCACATGATGTAATTACACTGCAGCTGAGGCACCCTTGACCCTAAACATCAGTCAGTACCACAAACATGTGATTGCACATTCCTATTAAGCTCAGTTTTCTGCATTCTGGGACTTGCAGACTTGTCTTGCACATACCTAGCTCGTTATGAGGTAGAAAAGCCTATTATCATTATTACTATTGTTATCAATATGATCATTGTGTGTCTCTTGTAATGCAGATCTGGAGGCAGGCTTTTGACCAAATCATTGTGGCTGTCCTGATCTGGCAGCTGCTCATGATTGGCCTCATAGGCCTCAAAAAGGCCCCCACCCAGGCCGGCCTGTTGGTACCCCTACCCATCATCACCATCGTCTTCAGGTGATGATGATATTATATGTATATAGTTAAATATATGTTCATATTTTGTTTGAGTTATGGTTAACGGTTTAGCAAGGCCAATAGAAGCATATAGGATGAGAACGACTGAGTTGAAAGGCAATGATGCAACGTCAGCAGACTGCTGGCTTGCAGCCACTGTGTAAGTTGTCACAAGCGCTCTGTGTGTGGTCATGACTACATTTTTACGCTGCAGTCATGATCTGACACGTCTGTCATAGTCTGCTCAGACATGGCGTGCAATGACATATCAGCATTCCTGTTTGTGCAAAATTTTCAGGTGTGTTTGCTGCATCATCTGCTTGTAGCTGGAATGCATGGATACCGCCCGGCTTGTCTGCCTCGCATAAAGCTTTACAAAAGGAAGCATAAGAAAGGACATGAAAGAGGAGGGGGAATCAGAATATGGCAAATTTTAGCCTCCTTGCTTTGATGGACACAACAACAATGATGCCCATTACCTCTACCCCCAGAACAAACATTGCTGCTGAGTAGCAAACCAGAGGTTGATCACTTATGGTGATTTTAATGACCCATGGTCCTCTGATGCAAAGTACCTTGCTATTTTGCTGTGGCCCCTGTTTTCCCCTTATCCTTATTTTCTCTATTTTGATTATTTCTGATCATTACTTTCCCTTGTTTTTGCCTTATTCTGTTTTTTTGGTTTTGCCGTCCTTGCCCGCCAGGCTGCTGTCTCAGAAAGCTCATGTCACAGCAGTTTTCTGGGCTTTGTCATTCCTGTTTCCATCCCTACCCTGTCACATCAGTAGAATCAGATGAAGCACCGCTGCGGCCTTGCCTAAAACATGAGTCACAGCAGCTACTCTGCTGAGCTGCACTGAGATGCTCCTTCTGGCACTTGTCAATTCAGAGAATAAATACATACATAAATAGATAAAATGGAAATTGCTTTCCTTGGACAACTTTTGACATGTTTTTCCTTTTCGGCATTAGTAGTGAACAGGCCAAAGGGGTATATTGGGCCTCCTTGTTACATATGCCTCTGATGTCAGTGCATGAACATCATCCTTCAGACAGACTGCTCGCATGCAATGCCTGGCATGCAGAGTTGTTCCAGGCATCTGGTATCTACTTGCTGGCGTGCAGAATCTTTTCATGTACTTGCTAGCATGCAGAGTCATTGCAGGCAACTGACATGTACTTCCTGGCATGCACAATTATTGCAGGCATATCATATGTGCTTGCTGGCATGCACAATCATTGCAGGCATCTGACATGTGCTTGCCGGCATGCAAAAAAACATTGCAGGCATTTGACATGTGCTTGCCGGCATGCAGGATTATTGCAGGCATCTGACATGTGCTTGCCGGCATGCAGGATCATTGCAGGCATCTGATGTCTACTAAATGGCATGCAGAGTCATTGCAGGCATATATGATGTACTTCCTGACATGAACAATCATTGCAGGCATCTGATTTGTGCTTGCTGGCATGCAGGATTATTGCAGGCAACCTGTTCATGAGGCCGCAGTCAATCCTGTCCCTCAGAGGAGCAGCGGATCTGGACAAGAGGGAACAGGTCATCCCCTTCTCATGCCCTCATGTGCATACCTGCCCCTGATGCCTCGCTTTCAGGTTGTTGTTTCACTATGTAAAATAACACAAACAAACAAAACAAAACAAAAAAACAAGCTCAGCTTGCTGGCCTCCAATGTGCATGTTGAATTGGCAATCCTGTCAGAACCTGCTAGGCATGAGCTGCATGACATCTTCACTATGATGTCCATCATGGACTATGCTTCATCTCATGTTTGCACAGCAAATGTGATGGGCATGATTGCCTCTCTGGAAGGAGCTTGACGAATCACCTTCCGGGCAGGCAATCACGCCCATCACATTTGCTGTGCAAACATGAGATGAAGCATAGTGTGTGGTGAAGCTTGACTGGCAGCCAGGGTTGTTTTGGCCTGCTTTGTGATACAAGCAGAGAGCGCCTGCCTAAGCTGGCTGCCCACAAATGTGTTCGGACAATGCACTAGAACAGGAGCATCTGTCTGAGTTGCTCATTCTCAGGTTCAGCTTCTCGGTCAGCCCCTTGATGACTGATGCAGGAGGCGGGTGCCAGGCTGGCTGCTCAAAACCTGGAGAGGCAGGTAGAGCATGAGAACCTGTATGAGTCACCGGCTTTCAGGGTGAATCACGAGGGCCTGGAGGAGCTGCTGGCAGAGGTGAAGAGGGTGGACGCCCTCATCATGTCCAGACCCCCTGGCCACCCCGTAAGTCCTCTTCTTTGGCTCAGACGTTTCTGAGTTTAGATTTCCAGTGCAGGGCTGATGTATCTGAAATGAGATAGACGTTTTGGGATTGAACAGAGCCTCTTTGGCTCTGCATGGCCACCCTGTAAGTCCTCTTCTTTGGCTCTGAACGGCCACCCTGTAAGTCCTCTTCTTTGGCTCTGAATGGCCACCCTGTAAGTGGTCTTCATTGACTCTGAAAGACACTGATAGCTGAAACATTTCCACCATGTAGAAACGCATTGTTACTGTCCCCAGACGTTTCTGAGTTTACATTTCCAGTGTAGGGATGACATTTCTGAATCAAAATAGACGGTTCAGGATTTGAAAAAGCTCTTGTTTGGTTCTGAAAGACACTGATAACTTGTGCCTGAATACAACCTCAGGCGTGGTGGGGATGTCAGCCTTCTTCTTTATCTCTGATAGGACACAAGAACTCCCTGGCTCCCTGTAAGCCTTATATGACATATGAATAGCTGAGTTCATGTGATGTGGTGTGCAGGATGTTGAAGCAGGTGGTGGTGCAGCCTCTGAGGCGGAGCTGTCAGACAGTGAGGAAGACTTCCACAGTCAGGTGTGTATTACTAATACAGTATCAGCGCAGTATGAACAGCACAGAGACACATCAGCCTGTGCAGCAGACTTGCTTGCCCTGCACCTATGGCATGCCATGTTTGCAAGTCCCACAGGCACCATACATATGCATACAATGGCGTGCTGTGTAGCGCCATTGTATATCTCGTTGCATCTGCTGATTGCATGTCTGCAATATCGTTGGCTTGCTTTGCATTGTAGACTGACAGCAGGGTGGCATTAGTGTTGCATTGACCCATGTGGCTGTTACATGCATCGGCATGGTGGCATCTGCATGGTGGCATCGGCTCCATCATTAGTCCAGCATCCTTGTGCAGCATCACATCTGCTAACACTGGCAGTCATGTGTCACTACATCATAACAAGCTACTGTCAGCGGGTTTGGGACTTAGTCTGTAACCCTGGAATGCATACAGGGGAATGAAGAGTTCTTCCCAGCAAGCAGCAGCGCCCTTCCTGAGGAAGCACTTTCACCAGAGGTGCAGGCGTTGACCAGCAACCCCCTGTACAACCCTGTTGCAGCCAGTGAGGCATCAGCTACTTCTATGACTCTGCCGCATGATCTGGCTGCAAATGCAAGCACGAGCCAGGGCTCGTCATGTGGCAATATAGGACCTCAAGGGGCACAAGCAAGCAAACGATGGCCCTGGCAATGGAGCCTTTGACACAGCTATCCCGGGTGGTGTCACCCAGTTGTAGTCAGCTGTTTTTTCAAATGAATCTGAGAATGACTTCCCGAACTTGCAACAGTGAGCAATCTTGGTGAAGTGAAGGGGTCAGGGTGAGTCAGTGTTGGTGCAAGATGTGCCTAAAGGCTCTGACAATGGGGCGCATGATATTGTATTTCTGTACTTTGCTACTTTTGTGCGGCTTGGTGTAGTCAGTGTACTAGGTTTTGACAGTGGTCTTACTATTAATGCAGGAGCAGGTAGTCTCAAGCCAACTAGAGGGCTCCTTTCTGACATTGTGAAGCATGTGATTTACAGCCTGCCAATATTCAAGCCAACACATCTGACAGCCCATTAACCTCCAATGTAGCTCTTTAGGCAGATCAAGCCATGTTTACGCTTCCGTATTTTGTGACATATCTCCATCAATAGTGCAACAAGCAGTGATGCATTTACTGGGTGCTCCTTTTAGCGCCATTAGGGCAGGTCTGGGTTCAGTGACAATGACATGCAAGCCTGGGACTTGCAGGTGTATCTGTTTTGCGATGTGTTTGCTATTGCATACCTGCAGTGCCTTTCAATGTACAGACTGTGAGAGCTACATGCCACACAAGTTTGTACTGGATATAGCCAGGCAGTTGCTCCATAGATAGTGCAACAAGCAAAGATGCATTTTCTGGGTACTCCTTGCAGAGCAGTTTGGGCAGATCTGGGTTCAGTGATGACGTGCAAGCCTAGGACTGGCAGGTGTCTTTCTGTATAGCTGCAGTGCCTTGCAATGTACGTAGACTACTGTAGCTACATGCCACACAAGTCTGTACTGCTTGTAGCCAGGGAGTTGCTAGACATGCTGTTTCCCAAAGATGTCAGCATTCCCACTTGCCAACATTATGGTGCGGCATCATGCAACAGCAGGATGCATGCAAGTTTTGGTTTGGCTGCCTGATAAGCCGTGCTTAAGGAGGATTGTGAATCCGCATGCATGCAAGCCATGTCCATACCCATGTGACAAAGCATTAGATGTGCAAGCATTTTTACGTCAGTCAGCGTGTTACATGCACATTCCTTCACATGCAGTACAATGCACTGAATCATCAAGTGAGAGATGTAAGGGTGAACCCCGCATGTGTAAGCAAATCTACTGATCTCCTAAGTACTAGGAGGTCAGTAGATTCTGATATACACATTGTCAGAGTTCTTTCGAAGTAGCTGCTTCAAATCAATGTCAAAATAGATGCTTCAAATCAATATTGCAGAACGAGAAACTGATCTCAGCTGCTTCATCTGCTACTTCAATTGCTACCTTGAATGTCAAACACACATTAATAAAATCACATAGATAGTGTCACTTCCAGTACGTGCTGATTTGCATCTCACAGACCGTCTTATTGTAATCAGTACAGGCTCCAAGCAGCATGCAGTCGGTGACACCTGTCAATGATGCATGGCGCTTCAGCTCCTGAATATACATATGTAGTGCGGCATTGACAGGCTACTCCGGTTTTGTCTGGGTTCATTCTAGTGCGCTGCCATAGCTGTTGGGAGATAGCCCTTTACTGTTGTAGGCGCCAGCTGCAAATGGGCAATATCAGAACAGCTACAGAGTGCAAACATCAGTCATGAACCGCAGCAGGTTTTGCCACAGATTCATTGTACACCCAACAACCCCCGTATCAGTGAATTTTCACCAAAAAATCATGGTCTGCTGCACGCCACTGTTGTGCCCCACAGTAGTCTGAATGCACATTACTAATCCAGCAGCACATCAGCTTGGAAATGCGTAGCAAAATGATGCTATGCCTTGCCAAAGATATCTTGCGGACGCACTTCATGGGAATCAATGACGACGCCAAGCTGCTGCCCAGCTGATAGGGATAAGCTTGCCATCTGTTGCCCCAAGCTGCCACATTGAGTGGTTCCTGCACCAAATAGCTATTCACTTTGGACTGTAAGTTTCAGTGAGCTGAGATTTGCAGATCGTTGATTTATGGTTTGCACGGTTTTTTTCTTTTTTCTCTTTTTTTCTGAATACTTTCTTGGGTACTTTTTTCTGGGTACTTTTCTGGGTACTGGCTACATTGCAGATTGAGTGAGTTGAGATTTGATGCAACTGTAAGTTGCGCATTCACACAAAACCTTCAAATGAAAAGGTGCAGGCTTAGATTCATCAATCAGTATTGCTGTTGAGACTATATCATACTGCAAAGAAAGCTGAGTTTGTGCCTGGCATCCTCGTGTTTGCAGATTTCGTATGCCTAGAGAACATCCTGGGGGAAGTTAGACAATAACAAGACCGGACAAGAAGACCTTCTTGGTTTGATCAAGAGGGCAGGGCTGAGGGAGGGGGCATTAACGATGGGACTCTGCAGCTGCTCTAGATCTAGACTTGGGGGAGGGGGGAGGGGAGGGGAGGGGAGGGGGGGAGGGGAGACTCACGTGCGCTCAATTGCTGAACTTGATGTCAAGTGAGGCTCAAAGCGGCAAGACTGACATGCAAGTGGCGGCAGGCACAGACGCTTGAAGCATTTGAGATGCTGAAGACGCATACCTTGATCCGCAACAACAGCATCTGCCATGACAACAGCATCTGCCATGACAGCAGCATGCAGCTGTTGCACAATTGGCTGGCCTGCCTGCTCAGCTAGGCAGTTGGCAAATCCGACCACATCTGGGTACAGTGGGAATGTGTGCACTGTGGCTACGCAGGTCTGCCACAGCGATCCCACCTGCCAACACACACAAGGCAAGTCAAGAAAGGAACACATAAGGAAGCAGCTGTCATCATGATGACAAGCAGGGCACACTAGAACCAGCTGCAAGCAGGGGGCACACTTGAAGCAGCTGCCAGCCTTTAAAGCATAACATACCATCTTGTCAAGCTTTGCTGTGTGTTGTTCTGCAAACTGCAATGTGGTACAATGCAGGGCAGGGCAGGGCAGGGCAGGGCAGGGCAGGGCAGGGCAGGGCAGGGCAGGGCAGGTCAGGGCAGGGCAGGGATTGAATGATCACGGCATGGCTTGCCTGTCGTGTTCTGAGACACACCATGATCTGATGCCTTTCTGGCATTTCATGCATGTCGTGAGCAATTGAGAGCTGCAATGTCAAATGCATGCAATGCAGTGTGAGGCTCGAAAGCGCCTCATGGCATCTCACCGAGAGGCTAACAGTGTTCAAGAACTCAAACAACAGCTCATCCTCCTGAGTTACACATTGCTTATTTCATCCAAGACGCTCAGGCGAGACCCAGTTTCACGAGAGTCAATGCCCAGCAGTTGCAGTTGTGTGCTCTGCAGTTGATGCAGTAGCTGCTGCCGCCTTTTAGAGACACGAGCTACATTCTGGAGGTACTCACGCCGCAGCTTGAGAAAGGCCTTCTGGGTGACGGGCTGTACCTGCATGATATGCTGCAAGGCAAAAGCTACATTGAGCACGTGTGTGTGCTAATAACAACAACAACAATAATAATAATAATAATAATAATAATAATAATAATACTACTACTACTAATAATAATAACGCTTTCCAGCTCACGATGAGCTAGGTACGTGCAGGACAAGTCTTGTCTTTTCAAAGCAGTCTGTCTTGTGTGTACTGAAAATATCTTAGTGGTATGAGTCCATGCCTGTCAGCAGGCTCTGCCAATCAGTGCATTTTCAAAAAGCATGTTTTTGGAACTGCTACAGGTGCATAACATGCTGTGATGAGGGTTCTTTTCTTTTCTTTTCTTGCGCACCTTCAACTTTGCCCAATCTGGGGGCGGCAAAGCCATAGTTGCATCTGGGCTGTCAGCCAGGAAGGGTGAATCCACCAACTTCCTCCACTGCCGGGGTGCCACCCGGGCCTTCACAGAGTATAAGCACCAGAACTCGGTCAACAGCTGCTGCAGTCGCCTACCTGCTGTGCTGTCCATATCTTGACCCGTGCTCATCAGGCATTGACCCATCTCTGTGATGTATCTCTGCATATCACAAACACTCTGTTTCAGTCTTCCTACCCTTCCTTGGTAGGGGGTACCAGCTTTGTGGTTCTGTTTCAAAACGATGCAGGCAGTACCAGTGAAAGCATGCTGTTCCTAACCACAAGCTGTCTTTTGGGAGACCTCGTGTTCAGAGCGCCTAGCCATGCACTTGTGATGTGCCCAAGCAGCACAGCAGCAGCGCATTGATGAGCATGCATGTTCAAACATGTCATGTTCACCAAGACTGCGTTGTAGGATTCAACCAACAGCATTGATGGCTGATGTCAGCATCAGGCAAAGATCAGATACTGAAAGATCTTGGAATGATGCAGACTGCAGGTGATCTTTGTTTGACCTCGAGCTTTGAGGACAACAAGTTGATGAGTTCCAAATGCACAACTTGATGCTTCAAATCAGCGCAACAATTTCAGGCAGGCATCTAGGGAGCATGCAAGCATTGGCAGCTGGGATGAGGCGAGTACACGGATGTTGTTGCAGCCCTGTCTACTGCAAACTGTAGTGTGCTGCAAGGCATATTGAATATTTAGTCTTTTCCTGGGGATTACCAACAGGGCTGTCTTTGTGCATTTGTGCATCATGTATTCAGTTCAGCTAGAGAGCTTGTGCTAGTGCTGGTGCTAGTGCTGGTGCTAGTGCTGGTGCTAGTGCTGGTGCTAGTGCTAATTGTGCTAACCCCCAATGTCAGCTGCAGATGTGAATGTCTCAAAACAGCAAGCTGAAACCGTAGGATGGCACAGTACCTGCGACATTACAGCAATTGAGGCACTGGACAAACCAGCCAGCTGCTGGCAAGCTTCTTCTTGGGGTTGTGGCAACTCGCAAATGAGAATAGCCTTTGTTGTCCAGGGAGTTTGCAGCAGTTGACTCAGCACTCCACGGTCCAGAATCACAGGTGCCTGCATTGCAACATCAAACTCCTTCTGTCTGTTGTGTGTTGTCTTATGTAGCTGTACTTGCTGTTTGGAAGCAGGAAAGCTAGCCTTGAAGACAAGCAAGCATTGCATCCTGCTCAGTATATTTGCATGCTAGCTTGCTTGTTCTGCAGAAGCATACACCTGCAGTAACAAAGCAGGCAGACTTACCTGCATTGCGATGTGATGACTTTGATGTATGGATGATGCTGTTGTGCATGCTTGTTTCCTCAAGTTTGCAAGAGCAGGTACACCAGCACTCTTCTCTGACTGTAAGCGCTTCAGTGCTGCTTTGGCCTCTGCCAACTCTGCCTGAAGCCTATCCCATTGGTCCTACAGCGTAGTGTTGATGTGGGAAAAGGGCAACGAGCCGCTTGTGTCCAGTAGCAGGATACGGTGGGCTCATGCATTTGCAAGGGTGTAAACCGAGTTATACTGTTGAGCGAGCAAAACACCTTTCTCCTTTCTCTAAATCGTCTTTGTGACCGTCTGCCGAGTGCTCGTGCATGCTCTGTTCTTTTGCATTCTGTGGAGCGGTCTGGCTCAGCATCTTGGCTCCGTTCGTTTATGTTGCAAAACTCTTGCGTGGGCGTGCACGACACCTGGACGTCGCTGCTACAAGCAACAGTGGTTTCTGAGCTGGGTGGACCAACCGACGGCAAGTCACAGACACAATCGCTCAATGGTACGTCCACTAAGTCGTCAAGGAAGTCAAAAATCCCGTCGTCCTGGAGATCCTGACCAGATCTTTGCCTGTTGGGCATTTCTGCCGGCAGGGCGCGAAGGGCACCGGTTGCCTGCTTGGTAATGCCTCATCCAGCGATGCGACTTGATAGGTCCGCACGCATCAACGATCCGCCCTGGTCAGCGCAATGGCTTCGCACGAGGGCTTCGCACATACGTATGGAGGTCAAACGCGCGCGGTGCGTGCCTAAATTGCCGTACACGTTCGACATGGTTTTCTTCGACAGAAGCCTTTCTGCAAGCTTCCGTGACTTCTGCAGGCAACAACACTCATTGAGCTTTGAGCGGGAGCAAAAATTTTAACGCATGCATCTGTGAAACAACTCGCTCTTCCCTCAGGTAACCTAGCTGTGCAGATCAAGCATATTCGCTGCTCGACAGTTCCGGAACCAGCGTTGACTTCACAAATCACAACTAGGTCGGCATTGCATGCCAGCCACTCAGTCGCGGTCAGGTGTGACCAAATCTCCCTACGAGCCGGGAGTGTACTTTGTCCGCGGTCAAACTTGGCAGGTGATCCGTGTCTCACTTGTCAAGTGTAATTCCTCGCCCTCGCCGTGAACTCAGTCCGACTTTTAACAAAGGGTACCTTTCCAGATTGGAGATCGATACGAGTTGCTGAAGCAGCTCGGCACAGGTTCCTTCTCAGAGGTGTGCTTGGCCACAGATAGGTCAACAGGAGACAAGGTACACAGCTCAAGGCTTCTGCTCAGTCTACTCGACATCCGTCTCACTTTACCTTTACACACAAATAGTGCATGGCTGAGTCTGCCAGTCATGGCCAAGTGGGCAAGTCCAGAGAGAATCACCAGATTCTATTGCAAATACTTGCTGCTTGCCAGGTAGCGGTCAAGCGGATACCTGATGTGCTGAGCAGCCCTGAGCAAGCCAAGAGGGTCCTGCGGGAAATTTGTATACTCCGCAGACTCACACATCCCTTTATCATCGAGCTCAAGAATGCTTTTGTTCAGCCTTCTGCAACTGGTGAGCCAGTGAACCTGTTGGATGATGAGGTTCTGCAGGACATCCATAGTATAAACTGTAGACACAGCTCATGAGCTGCTGGATCTGCAGGGCCAAGCAGACTGATCAATGGCCAGCTGGTGTCTAGCTCTGTGGATGTCTACATAGTCTTTGAGTATTGTGAGCTTGGCGACTTGTTCCATTACAGGTCAGAACCAGATTGATTTGCCAGAATGAGACGTCCTCCAAAACCACTGTGAAATTGCTTAATCATCATGAACAGGCCATGTCAATTGCCAATGTCCAAGTCTGCCTGCAGCATATGCAACCTGATGCAACTTGCATGCACCTGGTGCGGTAGCCTTTTCCTTCCGCAATGTCTGCTTGCTGTGCGCTGCAGAGGTCAGTTGGCATCTGATGAGGTGCAACTGCTGCTGTGGCAGATATTGCATGTCCTCAAATACCTACATGCCAACAATGTGTGGCATCGTGATCTCAAATCAGCCAACGTCCTGGTCAAACTGGAAAATGGGCAGCGCATCATCAAGGTGTGTCTTTTCATGGTCTGTGTACCTATCCACACATCAAAGCGTCTCAA
>JAABUK010007273.1_pt1 | contig 16054 bp, 13 predicted proteins | sample 5559141 | NCBI WGS metagenome assembly JAABUK01 (sample SAMN10711869, study PRJNA513367) | rock metagenome | isolation source: Antarctica rocks | place: Antarctica: Victoria Land, Pudding Butte nord | collected 2016-01-03
TTATTTGACCAGGGCAGGCTATTAAAAAATCTGTGTACAAATCAATTAGCAAATCCATATTCTAATATATTTGGGTAAATATAATGTTTGTAAAACTGCGTAACTTCAGTTAATAACGTGCTTTTTTCCAAAAAAAGTAAACTTATGTGTTTAGTATTAAGGTAAATTTGTAAGAAAACAATAATATGGAAACCACGAATATTCGTAACAGACTTCATAGCTATATTGATACTATAGAAGATAAAAAAGCAGAGGCAATTTATATATTGTTTCAAGACGAGATAGAACATGACGAATGGGAATATCCGGAGGAATTTAAAGCCGAACTTGACAATCGTTATGAATATTATCAAAGCGGAGGCAAGCTGATTGGTACAGAGGAAGCAGATGAACGGATTAAACTGGTTTTACAATCAGGAACTCAGAAATGAGTTATACACCGGTTTTTGATCCTGTGGCGCTATCCGAATATGAAAAAGCTGTTGCCTGGTACAAGGAGAGAAGTGAAACAGCAGCACAAAATCTGGTAACAGAAGTAAATGAGAGAATAAAAGGAATATGTTTAAATCCTTTACGCTATCGTAATACATATAAACACTTCAGAAAAATATCATTAAAAAAACACCTTACTATATTGTTTATTTTGCAGATGAAGATGCTCATGCAGTTATTATTTCGTCTTTATACCATCATAAAAGAAATTCAAAAAAGGAATATAAAAATATTTAAGTTCATCAATCCTGCACATTATTTATTCTACTGTATCGGCCATCCTTTTGTCTATTGCAACTGCCGTTTATACATCTGCACGGCATTTTCATAACCAAGATAAATAGCATCACAAACGAGAGCATGACCAATGGAAACTTCAAGCAGACCAGGAATGTTTTCAGCAAAATATTTCAGATTATGTAAATCGAGGTCATGCCCGGCATTCATTCCTAAACCAATTTCATTAGCTTTTTGTGCAGCGATTATATAAGGTTTCAGTGCAGCTTCTTTATCATCATGAAAATATTTCGCATAGCCTTCTGTGTATAATTCAATTCTGTCTGTTCCGGTCGCTTTTGCGCCTTCTACCATTTCTATATCAGGGTCAACGAAAACAGAAGTGCGTATGCCTGCATTCTTAAAAACAGAAATTATTTCTATAAGATAATCTCTATGTTTAATCGTATCCCAGCCATAATTAGAAGTAATCTGGCCAAGCGCATCAGGCACCAGCGTTACCTGGTCAGGCCTTACTTCAAGCACAAGGTCAATAAATTTTTGCTCCTGCGGATTTCCTTCTATATTAAATTCGGTCGTTATCGCCTCTTTTATCTCTCTTACGTCATTGTATCTTATATGTCTTTCATCAGGTCGCGGATGTACGGTAACTCCGTCTGCCCCAAATCGTTCGGCATCCAAAGCTGCTTTAAGTACATTTGGCTTATCGCCGCCACGGCTGTTTCTTAATGTTGCAAATTTATTGATGTTAACGCTAAGCTTTGTCATGCTGCAAAGATGAAGAAAGCTTTAAGCTTTTAGCTATAAGCCTCAAGCTTTTTTTAAAATATTTTGTAAAGGCTTATAGCTTATAGCTTATAGTTTGCAGCTAATACCCGGCCGCTTACCTTTGCATCTATGTCTTATAATTCTTTAGAACAATGTCTGCTTGATTTAGAAAAACATCATCATCTCATTCGTATAAAAGAAGAAGTAGACCCATTTCTCGAAATGGCATCTATTCATTTAAGAGTGCACGAGGCCGGCGGACCGGCATTGTTATTTGAAAATGTAAAAGGAACAAAATACAGGGCAGCATCCAATATTTTTGGAACTTTAGAAAGAAGCAAGTTTATATTCAGAGATACTTTAGCATCCGTACAGAAACTTATAGAATTAAAAAATGACCCGTTAAAAGCTTTAAAAGAACCATTTAAAAATTTTAATACAGGCTTGGCTGCGTTAAAAGCTTTGCCACTGAAAAATCCGGTATCAAAACCGGTGATGGCGACAGAGATAAAGATTTCAGATTTACCATTAATTCAGCATTGGCCGATGGATGGCGGAGCATTTGTAACGTTGCCGCAGGTGTATACAGAAGACATAGACCAACCGGGAATAATGAGGGCGAATCTGGGCATGTACCGCATACAATTGACAGGAAATGAATATGACTTGAATAAAGAGATCGGATTGCATTACCAGTTGCATCGCGGTATCGGCATTCATCAAAACAAAGCCAATAAAAAGGGACAGTCTTTACAGGTTAGTTGTTTCGTGGGTGGGCCTCCGTCTCATACTTTATCTGCCGTCATGCCTCTGCCCGAAGGCATCAGCGAGATGACTTTTGCAGGTGTTTTAGGCGGAAGACGTTTCAGGTATACATACGATAACGGCTTTTGCATAAGCACGGACGCTGATTTTGTAATTACAGGAGAAGTATACCCGGGAGAAAATAAACCGGAAGGGCCTTTTGGAGATCACCTGGGTTATTACAGCTTACAACATTCGTTTCCTCTCATGAAGGTTAGAAAAGTGTATGCGCGAAAAAATGCGATCTGGCCATTTACTGTTGTTGGCCGTCCTCCGCAGGAAGATACCAGCTTCGGGCAGTTGATACATGAAATTACAGGTGATGCTATTCCGCAGGAAATACCGGGTTTGAAAGAAGTGCATGCAGTAGATGCGGCCGGGGTGCATCCTTTGTTGCTTGCCATTGGCAGCGAAAGATACACGCCTTATATGCCTGCCAAACAACCTGCAGAAATTCTTACCATTGCCAACCATATTCTTGGCACAGGTCAGTTAAGCCTTGCCAAATTTTTATTCATCACTGCTGACGATACTAATCAATTAACTGCTAATAATGTAAAAAGCTTTATGGAGTATTTGCTTGAGCGTATTGACCTTTGCCGCGACGTGCATTTTTACACAAATACAACTATAGATACGCTCGATTATTCGGGCACAGGTTTAAACAGTGGCAGTAAAGTTGTTTTTGCCGCGTATGGAGAAGTGAAACGTGAACTGTGTAAAGAGGTACCGGATGTTTTAAAAAACCTAAGCCATTTCGAAAATCCGCAACTTTGTATGCCTGGCGTTGTGTCTTTACAAACAAAACCTTTTACTGCCTATGAAGAAGCAGGTAATGAAATGGAACTTTTAAACAAACAATTGGTAAACAATCTTAAAGAGCTGCAGCAAACAGCGTTTATCATTATTTGTGATAACAGTAGTTTTATGAGTGACCGTTTAAATAATTATCTCTGGGCAACTTACACCCGGACAAATCCTTCGCATGACATTTATGGCATAGATACATTTACTAAAAATAAGCATTGGGGCTGTAACGGGCCACTTGTAATAGATGCACGTATAAAACCGCATCATGCACCGCCGGTAGAAAAAGATCCTGCTGTTGAGAGAAAAACAGACCGGTTATTTGCCAAAGGCGGAAGCTTGTATAATGTATTAAAATGAAAAAGCCCGGCTTTTGCCAGGCTCTTGTATAGTTATCATGAAACTTTAACTAACCGTAAAGTTAACTGAGTAGCTGCCCCATAACAATGTTACTTTTCCATTTTTATCTATATTAAAAGTCATTTTTTCGGTGGCACCCGGCGCTTTTCCTGTTTGTGTAACTACTCTGAGTGCATCGTCGCCTTCCGTGTATTTTGTGCCCCATTGGTCCCATGTCTTATTAAAAATGAGCGTCCAGTTTTTCTCTCCGGGAATGCTGTACAAGCCATATTTGCCTGCTGGTAAAGATTTACCGTTTATTTTTGCATCCTTCGATATTTCAAAAACAGTTGCTTCATTTGCTCCCGTACGCCAGACTTTGCCAAATGGCGCAATGTCGGTTCCTATTGTTCTGCCTTTAACGCCTGGCTGACTGTAATCAATCGTAATGGTATTGCCGGCAGAAGTAGTTGCAGATACTTTAGCCGGAGGACTTGGTCTTTTGGATTTATCCTCCTGTGCAACGGTTTTCAGACTTGTGAGTAAAGTTGTTGCAATAAGAGAAAACATTAAAATCTTTTTCATAATGATCTTTTTAGTGTTTTTGTAAGCAGTAAAAATACGCAATTAATAACTTAAAAAAGGTATCAGTTTAAAGTTAGCGATGATAAATCTAAAAGAGCTTTACAAATTAACCTTACTCCTTTCGTGCAGAATGTGCGAAGAAGTTTTTACACTAAACACAGGGAATAATTTTTGTTAACGAAGTTTAACAAACTTTTTCTAAAAAAAACCGTCAATAGATACAGATAAAAACAAGGCTGATTTTTACTTCAGCTATTAATAGTACTTTTTTTAAAATTATTTCATGAATTATTTTACATCTTATCAAGGCGTTTCTCCCATTTTCTTCGATCAAAACAAAAGCACCCAGGCTGATACTATATTCAATAGTGATAAAGGTGACGAGGTTAAAGACCGCGAGTTGGAAAACAAAATTAAAAAGCAAAAAGCAGAAGCAGAAAAGAATGCGAAACTGATGCAGAAAATATGGGGCGATAATTTCCAATCAGACTCCTTGCATTAATACGCACCGAATGGTTGGATTATTACATACATATTTTATAGAATCCTGCATTTCATATTTGTTCCTTTTCTTACCGGTTTATATCATTTAATGAAGCTTTTGGTTTTTTTGACTAATTATTGAAATATTACTTTCAACGTTTCATTTTGTTCATTCTGAATTATTCCGCGCATTTTCGTTTTTTTCTTACTCTGTCGTTAATGTATCCTTTGCAGCATTTTCACCCGTAGCTTAAACTGCTTATTTTTGCACCTGTTTTAAAAAAAGTAAGCAGATGAACGGGAAGCTGAAGCAATTAGCACGTGAGCTGGAAGGTGAGTTGTATTTTGACAAAGGAATGCGGATTTTATATGCTACCGATGCGTCAGCCTATCGCGAGATGCCGCTTGCCGTAGCAATCCCCCGCAACGTAAAAGATATAAAAAAACTTATAGAATTTGCCCGCGCTGAAAAAACATCGCTGATACCAAGAACAGCCGGCACTTCACTCGCCGGGCAAGTTGTCGGCCACGGCATTATTACCGATGTATCTAAAAACTTTACCAAAATACTTGAATTAAATACTGCTGAAAAATGGGTTCGAGTACAACCCGGAGTTATTCGCGACGAACTCAACATGTTTTTAAAACCTCATGGACTATTCTTTGGCCCCGAAACATCTACTGCAAACCGTGCAATGATTGGCGGCATGGTGGGCAATAATTCATGCGGCTCTAATTCCATTGTCTACCGCAGCACTCGTGAGCATTTACTTGAAGTAAAAGCATTGCTCAGCGATGGCTCGGAGGCAGAATTTAAAACACTGGACATGGAAGAGTTTCATGCAAAGTGTGAAGGTGATTCTCTGGAGGCAACTATTTATAAAACAACCCGCCGGTTATTAAGTAACTACGAAAACCAGGTTGAGATAAGAAAAGAATTTCCTAAAAAAAGTGTGGAAAGAAGGAATACCGGTTATGCTGCGGATGTATTGCTCGAAACAGCGCCTTTCACTGCAGGCAGTGAAGATTTTAATTTTTGTAAACTGATAGCAGGTTCTGAAGGCACACTTGCTTTTATTACAGAAATAAAATTAAAGGTTGTGCCGCTGCCGCAAAAAGAAACAGGACTTCTTTGTGTGCATTTCCATACAATTGATGAAGCGCTCCGGGCAAATCTAATTGCCCTTAAATACAATCCCGGTGCCAGTGAACTGATAGATCATTACATTCTTGAATGTACTAAAGATAATATCGGGCAGATACAAAACAGGTTTTTTGTGCAGGGCGATCCGGGAGCGATATTGGTGATCGAATATGCCGGAAGCAGCAAAGAAGAAGTCATTGAAATTGCACGGCGTGCAGAAGCTGATATGCGGGCGAAAGGATTAGGTTATCATTTTCCGTTGTTATTTGGAAATGATACAAAAAAGATATGGACGCTGCGCAAAGCAGGCCTGGGATTGCTGAGCAACTTGCCCGGTGACGAAAAAGCTGTTCCTGTGATTGAAGATACAGCCGTTGATGTACATGACCTTCCTGCGTACATTCGCGATTTCAACGAAATATTAAAGAAGTATAATTTACATTCTGTTCATTACGCTCATGCCGGTTCGGGTGAGCTGCATCTTCGCCCGATCATAAATTTAAAAACAGAAGAAGGAAACCGGTTGTTCAGAACCATTGGAGAAGAAATTGCGACTTTAGTTAAAAAATACAATGGCTCTCTTAGCGGCGAACATGGTGATGGCAGATTACGCGGCGAATTTATTGAGCAAATGGTAGGTAAAAAGAATTACCGGCTTCTGAAAGAAATCAAGCATACCTGGGATCCCAACAATATTTTTAACCCGAATAAAATTGTGGACACGCCCCCGATGAATAGTATGCTTCGGTATACACCTGGCCAGAAAACACCTGCGTTTAAGACTGTTTTTCGTTTTCCTGACCAGGATATATTGCAGCATGCAGAGCAATGCAATGGCTCGGGTGATTGCAGAAAAACAGAATTGTCTGGTGGTACAATGTGCCCTTCATTTATGGCTACAAGAAATGAAAGAGACACGACACGGGCAAGAGCAAACATTTTAAGGGAGTTTCTCACCAATTCAGATAAGCTGAACAGGTTTGACCACGAAGAAATAAAAGATGTTATGGATTTGTGCATTAGCTGCAAAGGGTGCAAATCCGAATGTCCTTCCAATGTGGATATGGCAAAGCTGAAGGCAGAATTTCTGCAACAATATTATGACGCGAATGGTATTCCTTTCCGTTCACGGTTAATTGCAAATTTTAATAACTCTGCAAAGCTGGGAGCAATATTGCCAGGCATATACAATTTTATGATGACCAATAAAGGCATTAGTAAAATGGTAAAGAAGTTTTCAGGATTTGCAGTTGAGCGTTCAATGCCTTTGATGTATAAAACAACGTTGAGAAGCTGGTTTGAAAAGCATGCAAGGCAAAAGGTAAAAGGTATAAGGAATAGGGTAGAAGAAAGAAATAAAGTTGAAAGTAATACAGTGAATTCAAACCTTACACCTTACACCCTAAACCCTTTTCCTCCAAAAAAAGTGTACCTGTTCTGTGATGAGTTCACAAACTATAATGATACAGAGATAGGGATTAAGGCAATTTTATTGTTGGAGAAATTAGGATATGAAGTAGACATACCAAAGCATGAAGAAAGCGGAAGGGCATGGCTGTCAAAAGGATTACTTCGCGATGCGAAGAAAATAGCACAAAAAAACATTGATGTGCTCAGTCCGCTCATTAGTCAGGATTCTCCGTTGATTGGAATAGAACCTTCTGCTATTCTTACTTTCAGAGATGAATATATTGATCTGGCTGATGATGACCAGTTGCCTGCTGCCAAAGAATTATCGTCAAATGTTTATTTAATAGATGAGTTTATCACAAAGGAAACAGCAAAGGGACATATCCGTAAAGAACAATTTACCAGGGAAAAGAAACTGGTAAAGCTGCACGGGCATTGCCAGCAAAAAGCCTGGAACGCTTTGGCCGCATCTGAACATATTTTATCATTGCCTGAAAATTATACTGTTGAAACCATTCCGTCAGGATGTTGCGGTATGGCCGGTTCTTTTGGTTATGAGAAAGAACATTACGATATTTCAATGCAAATAGGAGAGTTGGTCCTGTTTCCAACAGTAAGAAAACAAGACGAAAATGTTATTATTGCTGCCCCCGGAACAAGCTGCCGCCACCAGATAAAAGACGGCACACAAAGAAAAGCAAAGCATCCGGTTGAGATTTTATATGAAGCGTTGCTGTAATAGTGATTAAGATAATGTTTTATTCATCTTAAGGAATTTCATGCAATCTTATTTAGCAATCTTCCAATCTGCGATTTTATATAACTGATTTTTAAAATTACCGCTTCGTAAGACATTACCACTTTTGCCATTCCACGATAAATTTAGCCAGTTGTATTGTCCTTTTTCAAAGTTATAATTGATGCTGTTGTCTTCAAACAATTTTACCTTATTTGTTGGATTGCCGTAAATTTTGCAGGAAATATTGAAAACAGTGGAAGGCGTAACATACTCAACCGGTTCTGCAAGCGGCAGCAAGGTATTATCTTTTACAAACATTGGAATTTGGTCCAGAGACATAGAAATAGTATAGCTTTTACCACCTTCATATTTTTTGTTGGTATTGTAATCGTACCAGTTCCCGGCAGGAAGATAAACTGTTCTCTCAGAAGAGCTGTCTATAAAAGGCGCACATAATAGACTTTCACCCATCATGTATTCATCATCAATCTTCCAGGTTTTTTTGTCGGCCGGGTAATCCAGCAATAATGCACGGAAAGGTGGCGTACCTTCAAAATGATACCGGGCAAATGCGCTGTACAGGTAAGGCAGCAGGCTCATGCGTAATTGAATGAGTTTTTTTGCCTTTTGCTCAAGGTCTTTATAGTTTGGAAGCAATTCATTTCTGCTGTTTTTATCAATATTATATTGCAGCCATGGAGGCAGGTTAAGGTACCAGCAGTTTACTACCATGTGCGCTGACATAGTAATGGTCTGTAACCGTCTTATAAGGTCAGCATCGTTTGACGTTTCTCTTAACTCAGGCGACCAGTTAACACCGCAAAATCCTGAATTGACAATCATTCTTACAAAGTCTGCATGGCTGTACATATCAGAATACAGGGCTGAAGTGTATGGAGCAGCAAACAGGTGCGAAGCTCTCACATCAAACATAGTTCTTATATTGTTTTTGTGGTACAGGTTAAGCATGGTTTGCTGGTATAACAATCCATACAATTGCCGCATCTGCTCACCATCAATGCCGGAAGGGAAAGTGGCTATGTCGGGAAAGCTCCATTCACGGTCTGCCTTAGTATAATCTGCTGCGTCACACTCATCAAGCTTAAAGGATGCAATACCTTTTTTTACAAAATTATTTTCGTGGTAATCACCAAATACTTTACGTGCACCGGAAGAGATAAAATCAGGTACAGCGCCTCCCCAAACCGTATAATTGGCTGAATAAGGAGCGATCTTGCCGAAGATAGGAGAAGAGGGATGGGTATAAGCATGTTCCCAAAGGTTAAGCTTAAACCCCTTGTTGTTCATATTGGAAATGAAAGAATCAGGGGCGGGAAAATTTGCAGGGTTCCACTTAAATGAACAGGAATAAGAAGCGGTCTGCCACCCCGGCTCCAACCCCATTATGTCGCACGGTATATGGTTGTCGCGAAAATACTGCCCGGTTTGTTGTATCTGCGTATCTGTAAATGTAGCTTTTGCCCTGTATTCAAATCCAAGCCCCCACATAGGCGGAATGCCTCCGCCACCGGAAAAAAGATTATAACGTTGTATTACCTCCAGCATGTCTGGCCCTGCGAAAACATATATTTCAATTCCCCTTGTACCTTCTGCCTGTATACTTACTTCATTTGAAGGTGTTACAGCCTTACCATATAAATTTACGGTAGTTAACTCTATTTTCTGTTCTTTCTGATTTTCTGTAGGGTTGCGTACACGTTCGTCAAGCTTGCCTTTTGATGCCACGTAAAAAGTAATATACCTTGAAGAGTTTACAACTATTCCGTAACCTTTTGTGGAAATGTAAAAAGGCATTGGGGCATGTCCAAAACCTATATTACCAACCGTCCAGCTATTAGTCCGGATTTCACGGCGCATTCCTGTCTGGTCAAAAGTGTTGGTTTGTAATCCAAACCCGTAAAATCTTTCTGCAGTGTCTATTTTGATCTCAGCCAATACCCCTTTTGCCATTTGTGAAAATTGAATGTCTTTTACATTAACCGGAGGGATGCTTACCTGCTGCATTTGATTGAGTTCTTTTAAAGCAGGAGAATGTTTGAATTGTGTCGGCAGATACTTCTCCGGAGTACCGTAAGTTATCTTCCAGATACCATTAGCAACTTTTAGAATGGTTTGGGCATTGGAAAGATTAAAAGCGATCATCAAAATGGTGGTAAAAACAAATTTTATTTTCATGGGCAGCAGTTATCAAAAGAATAAAGCTAATGTTTTAATGCATTTTCGACTCTGTAAATGGTACAATTATCAAGTTACAGATAAAAACAGTACAAGTATAAAGTATAGACCATTTTGTAATGAGCATTTGAAAAATAATTCGCTAAGCACCGGTTGTCATTTGCACAAGGCCTTTAGTGTATTTCCTCAAAAAGATGTAATATTGGTATTGTGCCTGCTTTGGGATGCGGCAAAAAATTGCGACCCCGATAGCCGACCATTCTCCTGGCAAGCAGGAATATAAAATTTCAACTTCCCGGGAATGTGCCATCGGCTTAACTTTGATAATTATGAATTATACAGTTCTGTTCATCGTTCTGCTGATATATAGCTGTTCAGGAAACAGTAACCAGCAAAGTGAAAGACCTTCTTCTGCTTCATTCACTACAAATGATACCATACCGGTTGTTCGGAAACAAGTCAGAAAATCTCCCGTTGCTTCTTATATTATTCCTATAAATAACCCGCTTCTTCACCAGTACTTTGGCGTTAAGGTTTATGAAACACCGCTTACTTTTCAATTCCTGCTGAAAATGCAATATGAAGGTGTGATGGAGACCGATACATTAAAAATTCCAAACTTTGGAATATGGCCCGTAGTGCAGGTAAACAAAGGTCCTCAAAAAATGTCATGCATTATCGGGTTTTTAGATAAGCAAAAACAATTTAAAGAATATAAAATGCTCTTAGCCAAAGATAACCAGCTTAAGCTGCTGGTATTAAAAAGGTACGGCGTGGGCGTTTATCGCAATACGGAATAATCAGCATCTCCAAGTGTATTGCGAAACACCCTGGCTAAAGAAACCATTAGATTGGATAAATTATTTTGCTTTTATTAATCGTTAAATTTTAAATTCCGTGGTTCAAGCTGAAATAACTTCGATTAATCATCGAACTGATAAACATGAAAAAGAAGCCCCTTTAGCGGTTTGGGGTTCCTTTTGCGTCGCATTTTGTTCGTCTGTATATCTTTGATTAAACCTTCTTACCTCACCTACAAAACCCAGTCTTTAACGAATGCAGCAGGAGCTTGTTCAAACTTATTATACTAATTCGCTGAGTGCAGATGATTTTCCCGATCCACGCATTATTGAGGTTGAGGGTCAGGGATACTTTGCATACGCAACTCATGATAAATTTTCACCGACCATCAATAACATTCTTGTAAAACGCTCCCGGGATTTAATACATTGGTCTGAGTCTGAGGGTGCTTTGCTTTCTCCTCCCGTTTGGGCTACATTGTGTCAGCGTTATTGGTGTCCGCAGGCAGTTAAAGTAAATAAAGAATTCAGGTTATATTATGCAGCCGAACCGGATACAAAAGACGGAATGTGTCTTGCCCTTGCTACTTCAAACAATCCTATAGCAGGGTTTACTGATTGCGGACAACCTCTTACCCAAATTCCGGGATCTACTTACCAGATGATAGACCCTTGCTTTTTTATTGATCCTGTCAGCAGTAAACATTTATTATACTATGGCTCAGCACATGAACCAATTAGGGTTGTTGAGCTTGCGCCGGACGGTAAGACTTTTATTTCTAAACCCGTAGAAGTACTGTATCCGGGAAAAGATACTTTTCATAAATTACGGGAAGCCGCTTTTATAACATACAACAGAGCATGGAAACGATACTTTCTTTGGGTATCCGGAGATAATACCTGGGCGGAAAAATCATACGCAATAAGTGTTTTTTGGTCCTCAAACCCCCTTGAGGCATTTGAGGCAATACCCGGAGAACATGTAATACTGCAACCGAATGATTACTGGGATTCGCCCGGCCACAATTGTATTATTCACGATGCTGTTGGTGATGAATGGATGATATATCATGCAGTAGATACAAAAGACCGCTTTATTGCCGGAACCGATATATTTCTTAGAAAAATGTGTATGGATAGAATATTATATACGGATGATGGCTGGCCTTATGTAAAAAATTTTTCTCCATCTTTTACATCTCAAAAGGGGCCGGTCATAATGAATAAAATATAATCAGGCTGCAAATAGCGCTTACTTATCCTTTAGCTATTTAATACAAACAGCTTTCCGCATATTTATCCTGCAGCACTTACCAGTAACGGCGCAAAACCAAATGCAAAATTTTTTTATAGTTCGTGGGAACGATGTTAAATTCAAGGGTATTTTGTAAGCAATAATTAAAAATTGAAATGGAAAAACTTTTTTGCAATAATTTCTACCAGATACTTTTCAGCCCTGTATAATGAAGTTGTTTTATAGAAAAAGTATTATCATCAGAAGTGATTACTGCCTTATCATAAGTTTTATGAGGAAAAAATATGGCTGTCATTACGGTAAGTCCGTTGTCTGCAAAGAGTTCAGCAGATGCTACGTCAATAATCAGTGTAAGATTTAGTTTATTGTCTGAAGTCAGACGCGGACCTGTAAACCTTTTAGCAAAGCCTTTCTCAAAATCAGTCTTTCCTGACCTGGTACGATCAACATAATAAACGTTTTCCTGTTTGTTGTACCCAATCTGCACTTGCTCGCCCTGGTCATTCGAAAGTTGAATCGAGAAGCTTTTTAAAGTGTCAGATGTAATATTCAATTTGTATTGACCAGGCAGGTTTTTCAATTTATCTGATAAATCATAATTACCATTAACTGAAATATTATTTAGGGTAATTTCCTTGTCTTTTACAACATCTAACTCCTCTACAGGCAGAGAAGTTAAAAGATAATTATTATTTACGTTCACAAGCTTCAGGTCTCTGGGTATTGTCATAGCGCTTCTCCAGGCAACTGTGGGCACAACGGGCGCATACTGCCAGTTGCTCATCCAGCCTAAAAATATTTTACGGTCACCTGTATTTGACCAGGTCACACCGGCATAATTATCAGTGCCGTAATCTACCCATTTAGTTTCTGTTGTATAAGGGCTAAAGCTTTTACCATTAAAGTCCCCGACAAAATACTGTGTAGCAGAGCCACCGTTTAATCCGCCGGGATTGATACTGACAAACAAGACCCAAACCTTTTTTCCGTCAATTGTAAAAGGCATCAGGTCAGGACATTCCCATACACCACCGTGCGCTCCCAGCTTCTCTCCAAACTCACTTTCTTTTGACCAATTTTTTAAATCAGGTGACGAATAAAAAGTGATCTTGTCTTTAGTCGCCAAAGTCATGATCCATTTTTTCACTTCGTCGTGCCACCTCACATTCGGATCTCTGAAGTCTGTAATACCGGGATTTTTTAAAACAGGATTTTCCGCATATTTTGTCCAGGTTTTCCCTTCATCGAGGCTATAAGCCAAGCTTTGATTTTGGTAATTATTTTGATGCGCTTTTTCACCTGCGGGGTTATGATGCGTAAAAATGGCAACCAGCGGTACTTTTCCGTTTACTCCGAGACCGGATGTGTTATTAATATCTGCCACAGCGCTTCCTGAAAAAATATAACCGAGTGAATCCGGGTACAAAGCTATCGGCTGATGCTGCCAGTGAATAAGATCTTTACTGGTGGCATGTCCCCAGTGCATCGGTCCCCAAACTGTGCTGTCAGGATAATATTGGTAAAACAAATGGTAAGTATTGTTGTAGTAAACCATACCGTTCGGGTCATTCATCCAGTGTGCCTTTGGAGAAAAATGAATTTGCGGCCGGTGCATATCGTTATTTGCCGTGTGTCCGCTTTGGTATTTTTTAGTGCTGCTGCAAGCCACAAGAAGACTGAAAAAAATCAGGTATTTAAAGTTTGATATCATGTAATTGTTTTTTTATTTCTATAATTTCTTATTTTTTTTAATAAGGTCTTCTCACTCCGTATATCCCGCTTTCTATAGCAGTCCACTAAATACCATTCTTCAACTGTTCATTCAAACGCTTACTTTATTTCAATTACAGCAAAAACAGGAACGTGGTCAGAAATTAATCTTGCTTTAGAAAAATCTTCAAACAGATTATAAAAAGCTATTATTCCGCAATTCTTTACTTTACACTTCTCTCTTATAAAAAACATGTTGTCGAACTCAGAAGCCAGACAATCATTATTTATACACTTTTGTCTGAGGCTGGTTTTTTGATTTACCAGCAAAGGTTGATACCCCATTTTCTTTAAGGGATTAAAAACCGAATGAGATTGAGGAAGGTTATAATCTCCGACAAAAATTAATGTTTTATTTGGATAAGAAGCTGGCAGAAATTTAAAATACTTAATTTCTGTTTCAGGTTGTTTGCTTTTGGTAATTGCATGAAAATTAACAATGGTAATATCTTTACCCTCTGCACTAAAAGTTATATAATAAGGTTCCCGGTCAATTTCGAGATTGTATTTATTTTCCAGCCGCGCAATTCCCTTTTTTGTCACTTTATTTGTCTTCCAGATGTAGGCATATCTTTCTGTTTTGTAAGCGCTGCTGCTTGTAGGGTCGCTAATGGCGTAGTCCCAGTTACTGCCTTTTGTATTAAGTTCATTTACTAATCTTGCAACAGCTTGTGCACCTCCATATCCTGCTACAACCTCTTGTATAGCAACAATATCATACCCTTTTAAAACATTTGCAACAAATGCAATTTCAACATCGGATTTACTTTTTCCAAAGTCTTTTAAATTCCAGGTACAGATAGAAACAGCAGAGCAAAAAGCTGTTGAGGAAAAAAGCAGAAATATTGTTATAAATATTTTTTTCAAATTAAAATGTCAGGGCTAAAGATAATGGTCTGACTTTTATTTTTATCAACAGATGAATGAGGAAAAAAAAGATTAAGTATTTTGATAAATTGTCTCTGTAGCTGAAAAGTTCAAATCATTAAGATCTTCTTGTTTAATTATTACATAAAAAGAACCATCTTTACTTTGATTGAAATAACCATTAAAATTACTTAATTGCCTGAAAAAATTATTTGCCGGGTTGAATTCAAACAAGAGCCGCCACTGCTTTGCCATAGGAGTTGCTTTCATCTTAATCTCTTCCCATTTTTCAGGTGAATAACTTTCTTTACCATAATCAGGATGATACCATCCCTGACCCGAATGTTTCAGCTCCGTTTCAAAAAGAACACATCCTTGTATTTGAATGGGATGCCCTAACAGAAGCAGAATTTCATCAAAATCAGGTGTCAGACACGTTGACTTAGTGTAATGATAAACAAGAAGGTCTTCGATACAACAATAAGATTCAAATTCGTCCGCACTCATTTTTTCTCCCGGCCATAAGGAGCTGCCAAGAGCTGGTGGTATAGCAATATCTTCCATTACCATTACATCTTTTTCTGCCAATACTCCATACGCTCGTAAGTCACCGGGTAAATCAGCAGTAGTTAAGTCATTGGTTTTTTCTGAATAATAAACAAGAATATCTTCAAAATTGTGATATTGCCCTTCCTCTTTCACCTTAATGGTTCCAAAAAAATATAAAATACCTTTTCCCTCCAATTCTTTGGCAGCTTCAAACCATTGGTTTAACTCCCCTATATGAATTTGACCAATAAAAAGAGCAGATTTTCCGGCAGCGTCTTTAGGAAAAACAAAGTTTTCAGGAGCAAGGGGAAGTCCTCCAAATTTGGTTAAACCGGCTTCTCCCTCTTTGTCTTTTAGAATTAAGTGAATGGAGGACCGGATATTGGATTTAATGAAGAAAGGAACTCTGCCGACACCAATTAAATCTGCAATTGAAGAGAAATAGTCAATTTTTTGTTGTATTGTTAAGTTCTGGAAGTCTTCCGGGGTTATAGAACAAAGATCCAAACTTTTTCCTGCTTTTATGTACTGTTCAGTTTCCTTCGTCCACACCCAGGGATGGCCTTCAAAGAACAGCTCATAGTATTGCCCCGAGTCTGACTTTGTAATATTCTTAATGATAATAAAATAATCAGAGTATACGGTTTTAAGGAATATTCCCTCGCCTTTTTTAGGTTGTCCTTTAAGGGCACCTCTAAAAACCGATTTAACAATAAATTTATTTTGTAATTATTTGTAATTAATTGATCTTTAGTATATTACACTATTATGAAGCGATTTAAACGACACAGAGACTATGGATTTTTCGA
>JAABUK010007276.1_pt1 | contig 16049 bp, 13 predicted proteins | sample 5559141 | NCBI WGS metagenome assembly JAABUK01 (sample SAMN10711869, study PRJNA513367) | rock metagenome | isolation source: Antarctica rocks | place: Antarctica: Victoria Land, Pudding Butte nord | collected 2016-01-03
CGTCAGTTGGCTGAGATCAGGAAGCGCAGTCATCCCAGCCTTGAATCCCAGCGAACACCGGCACGTCAAGCCGCTTTACGCACAGCGCCAAACACTCCAGGTCGACGGGGGAGATGAGCAGCTACCTGCGTCCTTTCCCTCACCCCAGCCCTCTCCCGGAGGGAGAGAGAGAAGGCGTTACGGTCCACGACCCGGAATCCGGTGCCGATACGCAAGCGCCTCCGCCACATCGGCGCGGCGCACCAGCGGCGCCCCAGCCAGGTCGGCGATCGTCCGAGCCACCCGCAGCACCCGGGTGAAGCCGCGGGCGGACAGGCGCAGCTTGCCCGCGGCCTGCTCCGCCAGCGTCCGCGCATCCGGCTGCATCTCAATCGCGCCCATCTCCGCCTCCGCGTTGGTCGGCGCAGCCTCGCCATACCGGGTGCGCTGCGCCGCGCGGGCCTGGGCGACGCGCGCCGCTACCTTGATGCTAGGCTCCCCCCGCGGGGCGCGGGACAGTTCGACCGGCGGCACCGGCTGCACCTGCACCGTCAGGTCAATCCGGTCCATGAGCGGGCCGCTGATCCGGGCCAGGTAGTCCTCCCCGCAGCGCGGCGCCTTGCCGCATTCCCGCCCGGCGTCGCCCAGGTAGCCGCAACGGCACGGGTTCATCGCGGCGATAAGCTGGAACCGTGCGGGGTAGGTCACATGCGCGGCGGCGCGGGCGACGGTGGTACGGCCGCTTTCGAGCGGTTGGCGCAGCGCCTCCAACGCAATCCGCGGGAACTCCGGCAGCTCGTCCAGGAACAGGGTGCCGCGGTGGGCCAGGCTGACCTCGCCGGGCCTAGCGCGCTGGCCGCCGCCGACCAGCGCCGCCTGCGACGTGCCCGACGCCGGTGAGCGGTCCGGTGGCCGCATCACCAGCCGCCCGCCGTCCAGCATCCCAGCGACGCTGTGGATCATGCTGACCTCCAGCGCCGCCGCCGGCGTCAGGTCCGGCAACAGACCGGGCAGGCAGGCCGCCAGCATGGATTTGCCGGCGCCGGGCGGGCCGATGAGCATCAGGTTGTGCCCGTCGGCGGCGGCGATCTCCAACGCGCGCCGGGCCGTTTCCATCCCGCGCACCTCGGCCAGGTCGGGGCCGGGCACGGCAGGACGCACGCCGGCCGGCTCCGGCGGGGTCAGCACCTGGGTGCCGCGGAAGTGATTGATGAGGGACAGCAGGTCCGGCGCCGCCAGCACCTCGATCCGCCCGGCCCAGGCGGCCTCTCCGCCTTGCGCCGCCGGGCAGATCAGGCCGAGGTCGCGCGCCGAGGCGGACATGGCCGCCGGCAGCACGCCCGCGACGGGGTTGATGGCGCCGTCCAGGGACAGCTCGCCCAGTGCGGCATAGCCTGCGACTTCGTCCCGCGGCAGCACGTCCATCGCGGCCAGCACCGCCAAGGCGATGGGCAGGTCGAAGTGGCTGCCCTCCTTGAGCAGGTCGGCGGGGGCCACGTTGATCAGGATGCGCTTGGGCGGCAGCAACAGGCCCATCGCGGTCAGCGCCGCGCGCACCCGTTCCCGCGCCTCGCCGACGGCCTTGTCGGGCAGGCCGACGATCAGGAAGGCGGGGAGCCCGCTGCTGATCTGCACCTGAACCTCGACCGGCACCGCCTCGATGCCGGAGAAAGCGAAGCTGCGGATACGCGCGAGGCTCATGCCAGTGCGTGCGTGCGGTTGGGCACTGTGCCTACCCTGGACGTCCTTGGTCCCGCGATGCCTGTCATGTCGTCCAGCGTCGTGCGTCCCGTCCTGTAACTGCCGCCGTCTGGACCCGGCCCGGCGGCGGGCACGCCGGACGGCTTAGAGGTGGCATCACGCCTACAGAAGGTCTGCCCGTCAAGGAGTCAGCAGACCGCATCTGACATAAAATAGCCAAATTTTACAGGCCTTAAGCAAACCATGGGACACTGGCGATGGAGTGGGGCGGACCCGATAGGACAAAGCCATGCTGGCGCTCGTGCGACTAACGTCGCACGACGGTCACCGGCCCTGGATGGGTTATAACCGGGACGTGTTGGGCCGCCTGCACGCGAAAGGCATGATCTACGATCCCTTGGGCCCGATGAAGTCCGTTGGGCTTACTGAAGAAGAGCTGCGCGAATCCGAACACCTGCTCATGAAGTTGTTTTCGTAGATGCCGATCGGCCCGGACCAGCCATGACGGGGCCAACCCAGCCCCTACCCGGCGCAGGCGCCCAGAAAGCGCGCCAGAAGACCGCCGATCACGTCGGTGTTGTAGCCGCCCTCCTGCACGATGGCCGCCGGCAGCCGCAGCCCGGCCACACCCTCCGCCGCCCGCGCGAACCCGTCCGCCGTGACACGCAGGAAGCTCAGCGGCTCGTCCACGGAGGCGTCGAAGCCTAGGCTGACCACCAGCGCATCCGCCCGGAAGCGCCGGATCGTGTCCAGCCCGGCGCCGACGGCAGCGAGCCAGCCCTCATCCCCGGTTCCCTGCGCCAAGGGAAGGTTCAAGTTGCAGCCCTCGCCGGCGCCGGTCCCCCGTTCCCCGGCATGGCCGACATACCAGGGATAATAGCCCGAGGGATCGCCGTGCACGGACACGAACAGCACGTCGCCGCGGTCCCAGAAGATACCCTGGGTGCCGTTGCCGTGGTGGCTGTCAACGTCCAGCACCGCTACCCTCGCGGCGCCGCCATCCCGCAGCCGCTGAGCGGCAATCGCGGCGTTGTTGATGTAACAGTGCCCGCCCGCCCGTGCGGCATAGGCATGGTGCCCCGGCGGACGCGCCAGCGCATAGGCGGTGCGGCCGGCCAGCGCCTCATCCGCTGCAGCGGCCGCCCCCGCCGCCGCAGCCGCCGCCGCGGGCCAGGTTCCCGCGCTGACCGGGCAGGACGTGTCCGCCGTGAACCAGCCGAGCTGCCCGACGACGCCTGAGCCGCGCTGTGCCCCCTGCGCCAGCATCTCGGGCGAAGGATGGATGTTCGGCACCATCTCCGCCCCGGCGCCGGGCTGCGCCGCCCAGGCCGCGGGGCCGTCCCGGAGGAAATCGAGGTAAGCTGGGTCATGGACGGCTGCCATGGCCGCCGGGGCGGGTGCCGGCACGACGGTCTTGAGGCCTAGCGCCGCGCAGCCTTCCAGCAGCGCCAGGGCACGGGCCGGCACCTCGAAGTTCTGCCGCACGACGCCGCGCTGCAGGAAGAACTCCGGCGCGTGCCGCAATTGCGTATCGTCCCAGAATACCTTCACCGGCGCCTGCTCGCAGGTCCGCGGCGACTGGCGGCGCCAGCGGTGTCCAAGCCCGTCACAGCAAGATCCGCCCGCCGAGCGCCCGCACCAGACACACTCCCGCCAGGCACACCAGCATCGCGGCCGACAATGCCCATCGTAGCCGCATATAGGATTGCGGCATAAGCCCGCTCCGCGCCGCCCGCGCTTCGGTGAGGGTGGTCCCGATTACCCCCGCCATCAGCAGCAGCAGCGCCAGCAACGGAAATCCCAGGAAGGCCACCAGCAGCGCCGCCCAGCCCAGCAGTGATGGCAGTACCCCTAACCCGAACCGCAGCCGTTGGACCCGCACCGTGGGCGTCCCGCTGTCCACCAACGCAAAGCCCCAATGGACCCCGCCCAGGAACGCCAGGATCACGGCACCGTAAGCCACCAGCGCCAGCAGCGCCCGCTCCGCAAGCTCCGGGTCCGGGCTGAGCGCCCCCAGCCCGCACCCGGCGAAGGGCACCAGGCCACCGAGGCCCAACAGGATGGCGAAGGTCGGCAGGGGGCGCGTCATCGGAAGCCTCGCAGCGGGTTGGGCCAGGTGGTTAATCGGCAGCCCCGGCCCATGCAACCTCCCGAGCCGCCGGCACGGCTGCACCGCCCGGGCCTGCCCTGCCCATTTCGGGCCGTGGGCGCTAAGAAGGGCCATGGGCCTCACCATCGAACTCATCACCATCCTCCTGCTCATCGTCCTGAACGGCGTGTTCGCAATGAGCGAGCTGGCGCTCGTCTCCGTCCGCCGGGCGCGTTTGGTGGTGCTGGAGCGCAAGGGCACTCCCGGTGCCGCCACGGCCCGCCTCCTGTCGGAGGACCCGGAACGGTTCTTGCCCACCGTGCAGGTCGGCATCACGCTGGTCAGCGTACTCGCTGGCGTGTTCGGCGGCGCACGCATCTCGGCCCGGCTGCAAACGTGGCTGGTGACGATCCCCGTGCTGGAGCCTTTTGCCGAGTCCCTGTCCCTGGCCATTGTCGTCGTGCTCACGACCTACCTGACCCTCGTAGTGGGCGAGCTGGTGCCGAAGCAGCTTGCACTCCGCCGGCCGGAGGGCGTCGCAGCCGTCGTCGCCCCGGCGCTGAGTAGGCTGTCCCGCATCGGCGCCCCAGTCGTCTGGCTGCTGGGCAAGTCGTCCGGCCTGGTCCTGCGCTTGTTCGGCGCCCATGCCGACGAGCGCCAGGGCATCACGGAGGAGGAGCTGAGCGCGGTGCTGGCCGAAGGCACGGAGGGAGGCGTGCTGGAAACCGAGGAGCGCGACATGATCGAGCGCCTGCTCCGCCTGGCGGATAAGCCGGTCCGCGCCATCATGACCCCGCGCAACGAGCTGGCCTGGATAGACCGCACCGATCCACGGGCGGACATCGCGGCGACCCTGAAAGCGACGCCGCACAGCCGCTTCGTGGTCTGCGAGGGGGTGGTGGACAACGTGGTGGGCGTCGTGCAGGCCAAGGATATCCTGGACCGCATCCTGGGCGGCGGCGATCTGTCCGTGGCGGCGGCAATGAAGACGCCGATGGTGATCCCTGACACCGTGACGGCGCTGGACGCGTTGGAGCGGCTGAAGGGCGATCCGCTGGGCCTGGCGCTGGTCATGGACGAGTACGGCAGCTTCGAGGGCGTCGTGACTGCCGCCGACGTGCTGCAGGCCATCGTGGGCGAGCCGGCCGATACGACGCCAGCCGCGCCCCCTGGACCGGATGGCGCCGCCGCGCCCCTGCTGTTGGACGGCGCCTCGCCGGTGGACGAGATCAAGGCGCGGCTGACCCTGCCGGACCTGCCGGCGGAGGGCAGCTATCATACCCTCGCGGGGCTGCTGCTGGCGCTGCTGCGCCGCCTGCCGCGCACCGGGGACCGGATCGTGTTCGGCGGCTGGCGGTTCGAGGTGGTGGAGATGGACGGCCGCCGGGTGTCCCGCGTCAGCGCGCAGGCGGAACCGGCGGCTGAGGGGTAGTCCGGCCCACTGGAACCGGGGCCGGCGTCAACCGCCTGAGAGCGGAGCCGGCCGCTGCGCTGAGGCGGGATATGCGACCTGCGCTACCTGATGGCTGGCGGCGCAACCTGCACAGATGCAACAAAATCATACTTTTCCCGCAACATTCTTTCTGCCATGAAGCTTTTTATATTTGGCTTAGGTCGGCGGCTGGCCATTCGGGATTTGTCAATAAACAGGCTGCATTCTGCACTCAGCGTAGGCCAAGACGCCAGGATACGGTCTAGTGTGGGAGAAGAACGTTGACATCCTTAGCTGCTTCAAATGTCTGGAACCGCGCGAGGACCGCTTGGCATGCGCCGGATCGGCCGGAATCGGGCCAGGGTATGCTCCATGCGTCGGCCGTCCGGCGCCTTGCATCTCTCGGCCTTGTCGGCGTCCTGGTCGTGCTTCCTGGCCTCGCCCTATGGGCAGCCGTTGTCACCTACTATGCAGGATCGGCCGCGAAGTCTGCAATCCAGCTCAGCGCAACCTTCGAAAAAGCGCGCTTCGCCGTTGGTGCGGAGGAGTCTCTGGAGCGCAAATACCGCCTTGAGCCTAGCAAGGAGGTTCGGGACTTGCACGCCCAGGCAGCCTCCGAAATGGAGGCCGCGTTGCGGCAGGTAGAACGGTTGAATGGTGGGGACAAGCACCTTGATGGTGTGATTGCCACACACGCTCAATACCTGGGCGCCATTGCCCGGATGTTTGACGCAGTTGACGCAGGTGACACCGCTGGGGCCAACGCAATAGATGGAGGGGAAGTAGACCCCACCTTCGAAAGCATCGAGAAGCAGGTCTCGGCGGCGGCTGATGCAGGTCGTGCCGGTGCAATGCACCAGCTCGACACACTCGGCCGTACTCAGGCCAGGGTGCTGACTGCGGCGCCGGTGGTGATCATGTTCGGCCTCGTTCTCGTCGTCATATCCTGGCGTGTCCTGCGCACCTATCAGGCCCAGGCGCAGGACGCGATCTTGCGCGAGGCCGATACCGCCCGCCTGCGGGAACAGAGGTTCCGATCCCTGGTTCAGAACGCTGCAGACATGATCTTGATCTGTAACGCGTCGGGCGGAATCACCTATCAAAGCCCAGCCGCTGAGACGGGCTGGGGATACGCCGGCTGCGCGTTGCTGGGCCGCACACTTGAAACGCTGGCGCACCCTGATGCCGGGCCGGCGCTGACGGAGCTGCTGGAGCAACTGCACCAGAGGTCAGGCTCGTCCCCGTCCGTTGATGCGACCCGGAGCATCGAGCTTCAAATCCAGGACGGGAGCGGGCAATGGCGCTGGGTCCAACTGATTCTGACCAACCTCCTGCACGAACCTGCCGTGGCCGGTATGGTCGCAACCATCCGTGACATTCAGGAGCGGAAGGCGTTCGAGCAGCAACTCACGCAACAGGCGTTCTACGACGCGCTGACCGGGCTGCCCAACCGGCTGCTGTTCCATGACCGGCTGGATCAGGCGCTCGTCCGCGCGGGCCGGCTGGGTAGCCAGGTCGGCCTGTTGTTCTTGGACCTCGACAACTTCAAGCTGATCAACGACAGCCTTGGCCACCACGTGGGCGACGAGCTTCTCATGCAGACTGCGGCCCGCCTGCAGTGTTGCGTCCGTACCGAGGACACGGTTGCCCGGCTGGGTGGGGACGAGTTCGTCATCGTATTGGAGCACCTATTGGGAGAGGCCGACGCGACCTCGGTGGCGGATGCCATCGCCATGCAGTTCTGCCAGAGGTTTGCCCTGGACGGACGGGACGTAACGGTGACGGCAAGCATGGGCATCGCACTGGCTGTGCGTGGGGAACAGCAGGCGGACAAACTTCTCCGCAACGCTGACGTCGCGATGTACCGGGCCAAGAGCGACGGCAAGTCCCGCTGTGTCGTGTTCGACGACAGCATGCACACTGACAGCCTGGCCCGGCTGGAGCTTGAGAACGACCTCCGCCGCGCCATCGCGGAGGGAGAGCTGCGCGTTCACTACCAGCCGATCGTGTCAATGCCGTCCGGACGCGTCACGGAGGTGGAGGCGCTGGTCCGCTGGCAGCATCCGGAGCGGGGGCTGATCGCACCCGGCGATTTCATTCCGGTCGCGGAGGAAACCGGCCTGATCGTGCCGTTGGGTCAATGGGTGTTGGATGTGGCATGTCGGCAAGTTGCGGAGTGGCACAACGAGTTCACGACCGAACCTCCCCTGATGCTGAGCGTGAACTTGTCACCGCGTCAGTTTCAGCTCCCGCACCTGGCCGACGACGTCGCCCGGACATTGCGGGAAACGGGTCTGGCGCCGAGTTGCCTCAAGCTTGAGATTACCGAGGGCGTGCTGATGCTGAACGTCGAAACAACGACCGCAACGCTGAGGCGGCTCAAGGACCTTGGGGTCAAGCTGGCGATAGACGATTTTGGCACGGGATATTCGTCACTGTCCTACCTGAAGCAACTCCCGCTTGATGTGCTCAAGATAGACCGTTCATTCGTCTCGGGCTTTGGCCAGAAGCCCGAGGACGCTGCAATTGTCCAAACGATCATCTCGCTCGCAAAATCGCTTGCGTTGACGGTGACCGGCGAAGGGATTGAGACGGAGGCGCAGGCAGGACTTCTCAGTGCATGGGGCTGCGACTGCGGGCAGGGCTACTTTTTTGGCAGGCCGCTCGACCATGCTGCAACCGAAAGCGTTCTGCGGGGCGTCAAGCGAAGCAATCTGATTGCGGCCCTCTCGAGCCAGGACTTTGAAGTAGCTTAAGACCCGCTGTCAGCGCGCGTTGAAAACCGAGTCACGGCTGTTTGGCTACCGAGGGTTTCCAAACGGAAGCACACGCGAGCAGTGTGAAACGCCGAAGGCAGGAGCGCCGTCGAACGGCTCCTAGAGGCAATAGCCGCTGCGCATCCAGACCGACACTGCGGGCAGGACAATCCCGTGAAGGTTAGAAACCCCGTCCGTTGCCGAAGATCAAGAACAGGATCAGCAACAGCAGCAACAGTCCAAGGCCGCCGCCATAGCCGCGGCCGCCGTAGTAGCCGCGGTTGTAGCCGTAGAACCCACCGCCGCCAAACAGCACGACCAGGACAATCACGATTACGATCAGGCTCATGGGTTGCTCCTCACGACGCGTTCACGTTGCAAGACGTAAACGACCGGAACCACGTATGGTTCCGGTCAAAACACACAGGGGTCTCTGGCGACCTGCCGTCAGGCTGCCTTCGCCTCCCGCCGCCAGGCATGAAGGATGAACTCGGTGTAGCCGTTCGGCTGCACCCGGCCCTTGAACACCAGGTCGCAGGCTGCGTTGAACGCCGGGCCCTCCGGATTGCCAGCCATCGTCCGATATTTCAAGTCCCCAGCATTCTGCCGGTCCACGACGGCGGCCATCCGGTGCATGGTTTCCCGCACCTGGGCTTCCGTCACCACGCCATGGTGCAGCCAGTTGGCGATGTGCTGGCTGCTGATCCGCAGCGTCGCCCGGTCCTCCATCAGCCCGACATCATGGATGTCCGGCACCTTGGAGCAGCCGACGCCTTGGTCAATCCAGCGGACGACATAGCCCAGGATGCCTTGGACGTTGTTGTCCAGCTCCTGCTGCACATCGTCCGGTGCCCAGTTCGGCCGGTCGGCGGCGGGTATGGTAAGCAGGTCGGCGAGCGTCCCGCGCGGATGCCCGGCCAGCTCCGCCTGCCGCGCCGCCACATCCACTTGATGGTAGTGCAGCGCGTGCAGGGTCGCGGCGGTCGGGGACGGCACCCAGGCGGTGTTGGCGCCAGCGCGGGGATGGCCGATCTTCTGCTTCAGCATCTCCGCCATCCGGTCCGGCGCCGCCCACATGCCCTTGCCGATCTGCGCCCGGCCTCGTAGGCCGCAGGCCAGGCCGATGTCCACGTTGCGGTCCTCGTAGGAGCGTATCCAGGCAGTCCCCTTCATCTCGGCCTTGCGGATCATCGCGCCGGCCTCCATCGAGGTGTGTATCTCGTCGCCTGTGCGGTCCAGGAAGCCGGTGTTGATGAACACCACCCGGTCCCGGGCGGCATGGATGCAGGCGGCCAGGTTGGCGCTGGTGCGCCGCTCCTCGTCCATGATGCCCATCTTGAGGGTGTTCGGCGCCAGGCCCAGGATGCCTTCGACTCGGGTGAAGATCTCGACCGCGAAGGCGACCTCCTCCGGCCCATGCATCTTCGGCTTCACGATATAGACCGATCCGGCCCGGCTGTTCCGGATTGGCCCGGTGGCTTGCAGGTCGTGCATGGCAATCAGCGAGGTAACCGCCGCATCCAGCAACCCCTCCGGGATCTCCTGCCCATCCAGCAGGATTGCGTCGGTATACATATGGTGGCCGACGGTGCGGACCAGCATCGTGCTGCGGCCTGGCAGCACCAGCGTCGAGCCATCATGCGCCGTATATTCGCGGTCCCCATTCAGCCGGCGCACGATGGTCTTGCCGTCCTTTTCCAGCTCCGCCGTCAGCGTGCCCCGCATCAGGCCGAGCCAATTGCGATAAACATCCACCTTGTCGGCAGCGTCCACGGCGGCGACGCTGTCCTCCAGATCCTGGATGGTGGTGATGGCGGATTCCAGCACCAGATCGGCGACACCCGCCGGGTCGGTGCTGCCGATGGGGTGCGCGCGGTCGAGCTTGATCTCTAGGTGCAGCCCGTTGTTGCGGAGCAGCACGGCGGTCGGCGCTGCGGCGTCGCCGCGATAGCCCACGAACTTGGCCGTATCGCGCAGGCCAGTGGTCCCAGCCGCGGTCGTCACGACCAGCTTGCCGCCCTGGACCACATATTCCTTTGCATCGGCGTGCGAGCCTTCCGCGAGTGGCGCCGCTTCGTCCAGCACCTGCTTCGCGCGCTTCACTACGGCGGCGCCGCGTATCGGGTTGAAGCCGCGGCCGCGCGTTGCGCCATCATCCTCCGGCAGTGCATCGGTGCCATACAGCGCGTCATACAGGCTGCCCCAGCGCGCGTTGGCGGCGTTGAGGGCATAGCGCGCGTTCATTACCGGCACGACAAGCTGCGGCCCGGCAATGCTTGTGATTTCCGCATCCACCCCGGCGGTGTTCACCTCGAACGGCGCCGGCTCCGGCAGCAGATAGCCGATGCCGCGCAGGAAATCGGCATAGGCCGTCGCGTCGTGCGGCCCGGCGCCCTGGCTGGAGTGCCAGGCGTCTATCTGGGCCTGCAGATCGTCGCGCCGCGCCAGCAGGGCAGCGTTGCGCGGCGACAGTTCGCGGACCAGGGCAGCGAACCCGGCCCAGAAGGCGTCCGGGGCGATGCCGGTGCCCTCCGCTGCCTCGGCGATGAAGGCGTGAAGTTCCGGGGCGACGTGAAGACCTGCAACGTCAACTCTGTCCATCTAGCCTAATTCCTTGAATGCTGGCTGGTGTTTGACGATGCCGGGGCGAACTGTCGAGAGGGACCTGTCGCGAAGGGACTGTGCAGTGCAGCACAGCCGGGTGATAACGGTCTGCATGATAGCTCCGACGGCTTTGCAGGACATTTGCGCCAACGCGTTCCGCCAGATTTCCCGAGGCGTGGCAGACCGCCGATCCCCATTTCGTACGCCGACGCTGGCGACAGTCGGTGCTGATGGGCGCCCAGGCCTGCGCACCGTGGTGTTGCGCGGCTTCGACCCAGCGATGCGGCGGCTGGTGATCCATACCGACCGGAGGGCGGCGAAGGTGGCAGAGATCGGCGCCGACCCGCGTGTTGCGCTCCATGTTTGGGACGATGGTGGCCAGGTCCAAGTCCGCCTGGATGGCACCGCCGCATTGCAGCCCGAGGACGTTGCCCGGTCGGAGTGGGACCGCCTGCACGCCGGCTCCCGCGAAACGTACCGTGTCCGCCCAACCCCAGGCACCAAGCTGGCCGATCCGGCTGTTGCCGACACAGACCGAGTGGCCGAGGATGCGGCCTTCGCCAATTTCGCTGTGATCGCCGTGAATGTTGATGGGATGGAGTGGCTGCACCTGGCCAGGGATGGTCATCGCCGGGCCGCCTTTATCTGGACGGCGGACGACATGCAGGCGGAGTGGCTGGTGCCATGACCTGGTCCGTCGTGCTGCATGATGCGGACACCGGGGCCTTCGCCGTCGCAGTCGCAACCTGCGCCTTCGCCGTGGGCGCAAGCTGCCCCTTCTTGCGGTCAGGCGTGGGGGCGGTGTCCACGCAGTCAATGACCAACCGCTACTTGGCTCCGGCGATCCTGGACGGCCTGGCGCGCGGCCTGGCCCCGGACGCCGCCATTCAGGGCGCCCTAGCGGGCGATGACGGCCGCCACCTGCGGCAGGTGCATGCCGTGGACCGGCACGGACGCACCGCGGCCTGGACCGGAGACCATTGCGTCGAGTGGTGCGGCAGCATCGCCGCGCCGGGCGTCAGCGTGGCGGGCAACATGCTCGCCGGGCCAGACGTTGTCGGCGCGACCCTCGCGGCGCTGTCCGGCGCCAGCCCCCTGCCGGAGCGCCTGGCTGCCGCGATGCTGGCGGGGGAGCGCATCGGCGGCGACCGGCGGGGCCGGCAGTCCGCGGCCATGCTGCTGACCACGACCGAGGATTTCCCCGACCTGAACCTGCGGGTGGATGACCATGCCGATCCGCTGCCCGAGCTGGCGCGGCTGGTCGGCCTTTGGCGGCGGGACGCTGCGCCGATGCTTGCCACCCGGCCGTCGCGGGCGAACCCATCGGGGGTCACGGATTTGGACACGATAGAGGCGGGATGGATCGCCAAGGGCCTGACCCTCCGCCTGCGCCGATAGGCCGCGTCAGGACACCGCGGCGCTGCAATCAATCCGCTTTGCCGGCGCTGGGTCGGGGGATGTGGTCACCTCATAAGCCTGTTCCGCCAAGACCTGGTCGCCCCGGCGCACGGTGAAGGTCCAGGTCCCCGGGACCAGTTCCGATGGGTCGTCGAACGAGAAGCCGACCAAGCCGGGCTGCTCGCCGCTGACCGTCATATCGTAGGTGACGCCCGTGCTGATGCGGCCGCTGGGATGCAGGATGGGTGGATGCATTGAAATTACAGTTACGTCGAGGGTTTCGCCCAGCGGCAGGTTCTCCATCGTGAACATGAAGCCGAACCGGCGGCAAAGCTGCGCCTCGATCCGGGTGGTGCGGCGGGTGATGCGCGGCTCCTCCACCATGACCACGGCGTCGCCGTCCCGGGCGAAGGGATCGCGCGGCCCTAGATCCCGCGTGGCCGTGAACTCGCCCGAGCCGGTAACGTGCAGCCCCGGCGCGACCTCGCTGGGCGGCGTGGCCGAGGGCGCCTCCTGGGCGGCGGCCGAAGCTGCCAGCAGCGTCAGCGTAAGCAGTGGGATGGCTAAGCGAACGCGCATGTGACCGGCCTCCGTTAATCTTGCCGGGCTGGGATGCGGCCGTCCCGGGAAGCGTTGCGGCAGACTACCGTCCCGGACGGAGTCAGGAAACCAGTGCGGCGCATCTGCCTGGCGCCTGCTGGCCGGCATCCGGCGGCACCGTCACCTCGAACTGCTGTTCCGCAAGCACGTTGCCGCCAGACAGGACGGCGAAACTCCAGGTGCCCGGCACCAACTCATACGCGTAGTCGAAGGTGTAGCCGATCCAACCCGGCCGTCCCGCGCTGACGGATGACGGATAGCGCACTCCCGTGCTGACGTGCCCATCGGGACGAGTGATGGCGGGGTGCCGCGTTTGGATCGTGACGTCCAGGATGCTGCCGGTCTCCAGGCCCTCCAGCATGAAGCTGATCCCGAAGCGGCGGCACAGCCGGGCCTCGATGCGGTGGGTCTGCTGGACGATCTGCACGCCGTCCACGGTCCTTACCGGCTCCGTGTCGCCATCGACGGTGCTGGGATCGCGGACGCCCAGCTCACGGCTGACGGTGGACTCGCCATAGCCGGTGATGCGCAGCGCCGGCTGGGCATAGGCCTGTCCTGCGGGCAACAGCACGACCAGGGCTGCCAGGCCCGGGGCGGCCAAGGTCCGGAATGGCATGCCCAGCCTTCCCCGTTCTGCCAACTGGGTCCGGCACATTATACGCCCAACTCCTCCCGCATCATCTCCAGCGCCAGCCAACGCTCCTCGGCCGCGGCCAGGTCGGCCTGCGCCTTGGTCAGCGACTCCGTGAGCGTACGAAAGCCGTTGGGGTCCTTGCGATACAGGTTTGGGTCGGACAGGCGGCGCTGCAACCGGGCGATTTCGGCCGACGTCGCCTCCATCTGCTTCGGCAGGTTTTCCAAGGCGTGCTTATCCTTGAACGTCATCTTGCGCGCGGAGGTGCGGCCCGGCGCGGACTTCTGCGACCCCGGCCGGACCCGCCCGGCAACGACGGTGGCCGGCACGCCGCGCTGCACCAGCATGTCACTGTAGCCGCCGGCATACTCCACCCAGCGGCCGGCGCCCTCGGCGGCCAGGGTGCTGGTCACCACGCGGTCCAGGAAGTCGCGGTCATGGCTGACCAGCAGCACGGTGCCGGGATAATCGGCCAGCATCTCCTGCAGCAGATCCAGGGTTTCCAGGTCCAGGTCATTGGTCGGCTCGTCTAGCACCAGCAGGTTGCTGGGCCGGGCCATGGCGCAGGCGAGCATCAGGCGTCCGCGCTCACCACCGGACAGCACGCCGACTGGAGTGCGGGCCTGCTCCGGCTTGAACAGGAAGTCCTTCATGTAGCTGATGACATGCCGGCGCTCGGTGCCGACCAGCACGGTGTCGCCGCCGCCGTTGGTCAGGGTGTCGGCCAGGGTGGCGTTGGGATCGAGCGTCGCGCGCTGCTGGTCCAGCGTGACCTCGGACAGGCTGGCGCCCAGCTTGACCGTGCCGCTGTCGGGCTGGTCCACGCCGGTCAGCAGCCGCAGCAGCGTGGTCTTGCCGGCGCCGTTCGGGCCGACGATGCCCAGCCGGTCGCCGCGCAGGACGCGCATCGTCAGGTCGTGCACGACCTCCGTGCCGTCGAAGGCGCGGCTGACGTGCTCGGCGACGGCGACCAGCTTGCCGGACAGGTCGGCCTCGCTGGCGACCAGGCGTAGCGGGCTGTCGCTGCTGCGCGCCTCCCGCCGCTTCTGCCGCAGCGCACCCAGCTCGCCCAGGCGGCGGACGTTGCGCTTGCGCCGGGCGGTGACGCCGTAGCGCAGCCAATCCTCTTCCCGCGCGATCTGGCGGCCCAGCTTGTGCTGGTCGCGCTCCGCCTGCTCCTCGACCTCGTCGCGCCAGGCCTCGAAGTGGGCGAAGCCGCGGTCAATGCGCCGGGTCACCCCACCGTCGAGCCAGACAATGCTGCGGGACAAGGTTTCCAGCAGCCGCCGGTCGTGGCTGATGAGCACGAGGCCGGCGCGCAGGCTGTTCAACTCGGCCTCCAGCCATTCGATGGCGGGCAGGTCCAGGTGGTTGGTCGGCTCGTCCAGCAGCAACAGGTCGGGGGAGGGGGCCAGGGTGCGGGCCAGGGCGCAGCGGCGCATCTGGCCGCCGGATAAGTGCGCCGGGTCCTCCTCTCCCGTGAGGCCGAGCTGGTCCAGCAGGGAGCGCGCCCGGTGCAGGTCGTCGCCCGGCCCCATGCCGTCCTCGACATAGGCGAGGGTGGACTTGTAGCCGGACAGGTCCGGTTCCTGCGGCAGATAGCGGACGGTGGTGCCGGGCTGCAGGAACCGCTTGCCGCCATCGGCCTGCAGCAGCCCGGCGGCGACCTTCAGCAGCGTGCTCTTGCCCGACCCGTTGCGGCCCACCAGGCAGATGCGCTCCCCGGCGCCGACGCCCAACTCCGCGCCGTCCAGCAAGGGAGCGGAGCCGAGGCTGAGGCGAATGTCTTGCAGCAATAGAAGGGGTGGGGCCATGCATCGGGGTATGGGTCGGCGGCGCTTCCTGTGCAACCCGGCTGACCTATGGCACATGGGGGCCGATGATCGGAGGAGCCGCCTTGCCCACCCCAGCCCTGACCCGGCGCGCTGCCCTTGCCATGCCTGCCCTGCTGCTGGCCCGCCCGGCGTGCGCCGCCGAACCGCTGCGGATCGGCCTGCTGCACACCTTGTCGCCGACGCCGCTGTATATCGCGATGGAGCGCGGCTACTTCGCAGCCGAGGGCCTGGCCGCCGAGTTCCGCTTCTTCGAGGCCGCGCAGCCCATCGCCGCGGCGGCGGTGTCGGGCGACATAGACGTGGGAATCACGGCGCTGACCGGCGGCTTCTTCAGCCTGGCCGGGCGCGGCACGTTGAAGGTGATCGGCGGGGCACTGCACGAGCAGAAGGGCTATGAGGGCACGGCGATCCTGGCGTCGCGCAAGGCGTATGACGCCGGCCTGACCAGCCCGGTGAAGCTGGGCGGCCACAGCTTCGGCATCACCCAGTTCGGCTCGTCGTTCCACTACATGGTTGGGCGCATTGCGGAGGCGGAGGGTTTCGACCTGAAATCCATGACGCTGCGGCCGTTGCAGGGCATCGGCAACATGGTGGCCGCGGTGCGGACCGGCCAGGTGGACGCGACGATGGCCGTCGCCAGCATGGCCCGGCCGCTGGAGGCATCCGGCGAGGCTCGTATCATCGGCTGGGCCGGGGACCTCGTGCCGTATCAGGTCACCGCCGTGTTCGCGCCAGTGCGGATGATCCAAGAACGCCCGGAGGCGTTGCACCGCTTCGCGCGGGCCTACCAGCGGGGCGTGGCCGACTACCGGGACGCCTTCCTGCGGACGGACGCCCAGGGGCGGCCGGTGCGGGACGCGAAGGCGGAGGCGCTGATCCCGCTGATCCAGAAATACGGTAACTGCCCAGCTTCTACTGCTCGGATCAGCCCACCCGCAACTCGGCGATCAAGCTGGAGGGGTTGGCGGCGAGGGTCTGCAGGATATTCCAGCCCTGCTTTTTCGCCGTCGAGAGAACCGAG
>JAABUK010007277.1_pt1 | contig 16049 bp, 26 predicted proteins | sample 5559141 | NCBI WGS metagenome assembly JAABUK01 (sample SAMN10711869, study PRJNA513367) | rock metagenome | isolation source: Antarctica rocks | place: Antarctica: Victoria Land, Pudding Butte nord | collected 2016-01-03
CTTGATGCGGGCCAGCAGCTTGGCTGCTCTGCGGCGCATGCCCTTCAGGCGGTTGCTGGTGGTGGTAGCAAGGCTGACTGCCTTGTCTTCAGACTGTATGGGCTCTGGGGAGCTCCTCAAGTGACCTGCATCACCCTGGTAGTCTTTCCTACAGTAAGCAAGATTTGCAGGTAGCTGATTTGTGCGACGTGACAGAAAGCAGGTATGCCGAGCGTGCTTGACAACACCTCTGCTGGGGCTGGAGGCATGCTTATCAAGTACTAGCTGAGTGTGTTGAATTGAGGCTGCTGGGGTTGATTGTCAGCCTGTTGGACCGCAGGCTTTGTGTGGAAGTAGTGAAGAAGGTGTTGTTCATTGTTGACCAGCAGCATGGCGGCAGTGAACCCATCAGGGATCAGGAGGGTTGACTACACATGGCCTTGATTCACATGTGAGCTCTGCTAACCATTCTTGGCGTGGAGGCTCTGTCATGCTATCACACAAAGTAGCAGTCAATCATATTTGTAAAGACAAGATCAGGTGCTCTGCTGAACGAGTGCCAAAGACAAGGTGGTCCTGGTTGGAAGCTGAGGTGTGACAAAATGCTTTCTATATAGGCAGCAGCATAGCATGCACAGCATGAGAGACCTCTGTGTGTCTTGGGTGGTGACATAGGGGGGCAGGCCTCTTTCTCCTCTTTGCTGATGGCGGCACGCTCCTTGATCTGGTCCAGATGACTCACACGCCGCTGTGCTGCCTCCTGAAGGCGTAGAGCCAATCGAGCTTCCAGCTGCTGTACATGCTGCAACAGTTCATCATGAAGTAAATGCCAGCGCCTTGAATGTAAGATACACTGCAGAAAAGCCCTCTTGCTGTGCTAGTGAGCGCCTTTGCTGGCGTTGCTTTGGGAGAGAATGCAGAGAAGCTAGTGTGACATGCATGTGCAGCATACGGCGAGATAACAGCAAGAGCAAAGCAGCAGAGGTGCATCACCTCCTGAGCAGCCTGCTTCTGATGCTGCTGAACAGCCCTGTGCTGCTCAGCCTTGGCAAGGCGGGCAGTCTCACCTGCTCTGCGCTCATTCTCCAGTTTGAGCGCAACAGCAGTGGCCCTTTTTTCCTTCTCTGCAACACAAAGTACACACCTTGAGCACACCATCTGCTGCTACTCAAAACAGGCACAGCGCCTGTGACATCTCAAGTATGACACATCAGCCAAAATGATGTTGCCGGTAAACAAAATGGCTGCCAGCCTAGGTGACAAGATTTGTCTTCAGCCCAACCATTGTGCACAGCCACCACATTCAGGACGACAGGATGTGCAATTGGATGAAATTTGCCTCCAAAGGTGTTGCCGTGTGAATTCAAGGTGTAGCAGAGGAACCTGCCAACTTGTGCAGCTTCTGCTCTTCCAGCAGCAGGCGCCTCTCCTGGGCTTCTTGCTGTGCTGCCTCCAGTTCCCTCTGCCGCCTCTGCTGTTTGGCACGTGCCTCGGCCTGCCGGCGCTCTGCGTCCTGTCAAGATCCAGAAAAGTTATACAGTTCATTTTCAGCTATCTCTGGCCCATGCACAAGTGAAATGTCAGATGCTTCAAGGGTCACTCACGCCTTTTGTGCACAGTACGTGCATTGCGAAGGGCAGAGCCTGTCACATGTTACGCCACCAGACGGTACATCTGTTGCACAAGTGGCTCAGGGCAAGGTGATAAGACTATGACCTGCATGCGTTGCATGAGAGTGAGCTCCTTGTCCTCCTTCTGGAGCTTGTTGATGAAGAGCACTTCATGCACTTTGGTTGTCTCATCCAGGGCTTTGCGGCGGATGGACTTGAGATGGGCGTCACGCAGTTGGGCTTTGCGCGCCTGCTTCTGCTGCAACTGCTGCTCACTGGCTAGCTTGCGCTCTTGCTCTACATTTTGAATGGCCTGCATAGAAAATTTGTCAGATTCACCATGTTCGAAGCGCTGGGATATTGGTGGGTGCCATGATGGCATATGCTGTTTGCATCTGCAATACGGCTGCCTGGCATGACACCCTCCATGCGCTACACTGTCACATCAAAGTACAGTCAGCTTTACTGCGCTACCAGATGCGTCAGACATCTCTGCATCTTGAGATGTTGATTCTGTTGGTGGTCTGAGACATGAGGTAGACTTGCACATCTATGCAAATGCAGCCTGCAAAAGACACACTGCAAAGCAATGGACAAACCCAAGCAAGTCTAATTGGAACTTGCCTCGCGCCCTGCTTGCGCCCTGGCTTGCCTGGCTTTCTTCTGCACTTGCTGCAGATTGCGCCTCTGGGCAGCGGCAGCATGCTTGTCCTTCAGCTGTTGCTGAAGCTCAGATGGACTCTTGCGTTGCCAATGTGGTGACATCAGTTTGGGCTGTGCATTCATTGTTTCTGCTCTGTCTTGCTGTACAGGACTGTCGTGATCTGCATGGACATTTCAGCTGTCAATGACTGCTGGTTGATGTATGCGGCTACATGACATGTCACAATGAGCAGCACCGCAATCAAGATCGGGCAACAAAAAATTGATCCATAAGCTGTTTCAGTCTGCAGCATGTCAAGCTGTACGTATCACAGGCAAGACATGGCTGGGCATGTCTTGCAGAAATTTCACAGTTCCTCCCATTCCACGATTAGGCAACAACCCTATGTTGCGCAGATGCGTGCTTACCAAGCGATTCAGCCCAATCCTGAGCTTCTTGCCATGCACAAGGGACAGTCTCATCAGAGCTGGCTTGACCAGCTGCCGACTTGGATCCCTCATCCCTAAGCATCCTACCCACCCTGCGATCTTCAAGGCAAGCATCTGCTTTGTTTCCCAAGCTAGGCATGACAAGTGCTTCCTCTACCTCGGTCTTAGTTGCATCAGGTGGCTTGAATGAAGCATTGCCAGCTGTGACATCAGACAGTGACTCCTCAAAAGACAATCGCTGTGCATGGGTGGACATGACTGCAGAGGCGGATGTTGGCCGCAGGCTTGAATGGCGTATAGGGGAGGCAGCCCTTGATGAGGGCTCTGGGGCCGAGTGAGAGCTGCTGATCACACATGTATTGAATGTTGAAGAACGCAATGCTGGTATCGAATAGCCATTGGCTGGGTCAGGGGACAGGCCACTGCGTGAGAGGAGCTGCTGAAAAAGCTCGCCATGTCTGCAGTATCAGAAAGCCATCGGATGCATGCTTTGGCAGGATGTTTTGTGCGTGTGTGCCTCTGGTGTAAGTTTGAGTCATACCTAGGAGACGATTGGGGCTTTCTTGCAGGCCATGGTCCAGACTCATGAATGCCACCTTCTTTGCAACCTTGGCTTTGAAGGAAAGCTTGCAGCTGCATCAGGCCAGGGAGTCAGGTTGGCTGTGTATGGCCCAGCGTAAGCAAAAGGATGTGTCTGTCGCAACAATCAGCCCATGATCTTGTTGCACATGATACAGGGCATACTTGACGGAAGTCAGCTGTGCTTTCATCCAGCAGCTGCACAATATTGCGCGCCTGCCATAGATTTCCATCCATCTCAGTCAAGGTGTACAGGTCATCTACTGCCCTGCAATAGCGTTGATCAAACATGCACCTGTCTAGCAGAGTTGAGCAATATGTTTATTCATTTTGTCCTGTAGCACTGAGACAGGAAATACCTGTTTAAATCTGCATACAGTCTCTTCCAGAGCTTGCGTTTCTTGGCTTCGAACTTCAAAGCAGGCTGTGGGGAATCCTACATACGATATTGATGGAGCCGATACAACAGTGACAGCTGTTCTGGAGGTTGCTAGTGCCATGCAGCTGGCACTAGCAAACTAGCAACTATAAAGCTTACTGTGGCTGACGCAGGACTAGGACTACGACTCAAGTGGCTGAGTCTGCTCTCGAGCAGCTCCGTCCCTGACATGGAGGAACTGCTTTCGATGCCGTCTGCCGTCATGCGTGTTGATCACCCCACCTTGATGATCACACTGGTGCAAGCAGTTTGACGTACGCCCTGAGCTCCCTTCTGGTCGGGCGGACTGTGAAAGGTGCCTTCCTGATCGATGCAGACTGATTCAGCGCAGGCGAAGGGGCACGCGCACACGCGCACATACTGCAGTGTCACACTAGAGTGTCACAACAGTGTCTCTACCGCCTTAGGCTGACCTGCGCATGCTCTCTTGCATCGCAGAATTTCAGTAGCTGATTAGGCTCCCCGCTGGGCTGTTGAGAGCTCTATGCAAGTTGTGCGCTCTGCTCATGGTGAGCTCCCCCAGTTGCCTGTACAGGCTCGATAGGTCAAACATGCAGACGTGCTGCCAGGCTAGCAGCGAAGAGGAGAGCGTCGTCTCGCTTACAAGGAGTGTCGGGCAATATTGCATCTGGTGAGCGGTGCTTACGTGCCATCGTCTTTGAGGTCTTATGCTTACAGCACGTTTGCTGGATCACTGCACTCGAGTTCTCTCGGTCCACAAAGCTTCTGCGAATTCATTGCTGGTACATCGAAAGCCTTCCAGATCCCGGGTGCGAGCTTTGTCTCTCTGCTGATGTACGCACTCTGCTGCCACACATAAGTCAACCTCAGCAAGCCTTATTAGCAGCACTGTGCTGACTCTGCAGGGTAATAAGAGCGCTGTGTGCCAAAGCCAGCCGTCAGCCTCACAACAGGGCCTTCTCACGCAAGCTGGTCACTGTACTACTGCCATTTCGCAGCAATTGGCATTTTTTGGATTGCACAGCAATGGCCTTGCTCACCTTTTTGAAGACACTGCCAGTTCGCACCTGCAAGCATTAGCAGCAGGTGAACTTTCAGAACAGACCATGTGCAAGCAAATCACGTCCTATGCATGCACCTCACAACTACCTTTGTTGGTGCATTGACACTGTGTCCTCTTCAATCTGCAGACAATTGCAACGAACAAGTAGTTCTTCCGACGCCTGGGCCAGCAGCTGTATCTCTGGAATCATTGCTTCATCAACAGCTGCAGGCAGTTCGAAATGCAGAGCAGCAACGCACGGTAGAGGAGATCATTTACCTCTGGTCCCTGCATAATCTGTCCAAGGGCTCCATGTGTATCAGAACCTCTCTAGGGGCTGTTGAGCAGCCAAGCAGCCACCCACAGGTTTGCAGTTGTTGTGATGTCAAATAGTCTGAAAGCGGCACAGGCCTCTGCTGGGAGTTTGGCAAACATGCCAAGCCCTGCTAGACCTGCAGCATGATGTTCTCTATGCCAACCAATACAATGCTTGTTTTGGCACCTGTTGCAAACAACATTCCCACTACTGCCAACCCCTGGAATGCACCATGGCTGTCCGCACAAATGCCCCTACAGATGACTTCACAGAAGGCTCTGAATATGCAGGGCAACCCAGTGAGTCAGCTGCTGCTGACAACAGTCATGTCCCAAGCCGTTGCTGATGCAGTTGTAGGCATCGTGGCCTCCACTTTTGAGACCTCAGACAGCTCATCTGGTCAGCACCCCTGTGAACTCGACTCCCCAACATCATGGTATTGGTGCTTACAGTTGCAATTGCAGAAATGCCACTCGATGCCACATGAGTTTATTGACCTGTTTGGGCAGCAACAATTGATCAGCCTGGGTCATACCAAAGCATATGTTGCATATTTGTCACAGCAACAAAGATGATCAACAAGAAAGCTGAGAGATTAAGCAGAGGGTGACTAAGTGGTGCCCTCTGCAGGCAATCTCAGAGCGCACATTGATCGCACACAAGCTGCTCGACTGTATGCCGGTAATATTGAGTATGGCTACTTTGTGCGCGAAATGGAGGCTCGCTGTGAGGCGCTTGGCTTGCCAGCCGGGCAGAATGCTGATCAGCTGATCACTCTGGCAGCTTCACTCCCTGAAGGAGACCTGAGGTGAATGACCTACCATGCTACAGTGAGGCACACAGCAAGCTCAGCATGTTTGTATGCATGCAGTCTGCATGTATGGCACTGCTGACTCATTGAGAACTAATGAGAACCTGGATGGATTTGATTGGCACTGTCAAACCTGCACTTGTCAGTACAGTGTTGTTGTTGGAGCTGATGAGCCTTGCCTTTTCATGCAAGAGCAAGCGCCTGTAGGGACATGACAGGCCACGGACCACAGTGCACATCTCTCAAGCATAGGCATGACTGTCATCAAGGCCTGATTGTCAAGGCATCTGCTTGCTAGCAGAGCTGCATGCCTGCTCAGGCACTTACAGAGGATTGCTTCTTGATGGGTCTGGCACATTGCAACCCTCGGCCATCATTGATATGCACAGCTTGGGGTGCTCACACTGACTGTGCAACACAGGGTTGCAAGCAGAGTGAAGACGCGACAAGCTTGGCATGCGGCAGTCAGGCATACTGGCCTGTTGTTTCAGCTGCCAAGCCCAGCCTCAGATGGCTCTGACACCTTCACAGACGCCACTACTGCTTCAAGCAGCATGCTATCAGGAGAAGGCTTGGCAGCAGCAGCAGCAGCGCCATCAAGGGGTGACGCTGATGGTGCAGCCGTGCTAGAGCCTGTGTCTGCGTTGCCCTATCCGCAGCTGTCTCAGACTGTGTCCAGCGCCAATTTTGCGCCTGCAGCGCATCTTGCTGAGCACTACAGCCCTCCAGGAGGTATGCTCTCACGCCTTCATCATGCATGGTTGGATGACTGCCCTCTAGGTATACTCAGGGCAGACTTAGTGAGTGGCGTTCACACGCTGGCCAAGCTGTTAGGCGTGCTGTAGGACCGGGGTTCCAGCAGTTCTGAGTGTGTGAGTGCTGCATGCATGATATACTAGCTGCAAGTGCTTGGCTGTGATGTAGGTCATGGTGCATACATTCAAAGTGCATGCTGGTCATCAGGGGATGCTTGACAGCATACGTGAAGCTGCATGACAGGCAACACTTTGTGTGTGAGTCAATGGCATAAAAGAGTGTGGGCGGAAACAGATTCAGGCGGACTGCTTTGGCCAGCAGTGTTGAATCACTAGGTTTGCAGTGCATTCTGGCTGCTAAAAACACTTGTTAACTGTGCATAGCATGTAGTGTGCAGTTACAAGTAGAATCGTAACACTGTCATTGTGGTTTTGTAGCTGCTGAAGAAGCTGCTCGGTCTGCTGCTTCCAAGCAGGCTCGAGGTTGGCAGACAGCACAGCCTAGTCCAGAAGACTCGTTGCCAGAACCCGATTTGATAGGATTGAGCCTGACTACTCTGAAACAGCTGCTGCTTGAGGCTGCAACTCTGGGATGCATGTTGTGGGAGAGCGAAAAGGCTGTTCAAGATACTGGCTATTCATTACAGCAAAGTCATACTCAGCCTGCGGATACAACTGCTAACTGAGTTTTTGGATACGTGACAACAGTATATACATATTGCGTTACAGGTGCCAATGACTTCCGAAAACCGTTTTACAAAGGCGCACGCCGAATTCACCGAAATATGTTCAGACAAGTCTTTTGGCTGATGCAGCGGCAACTGACAACAGACTGAAACCCCCTATCAGTATGTACTGTTCAAATTTCACGCAACGTTGTCATCAGGTCATGAAACTGTACAAATGGGGCAGTGAGCACTTACTTGCTACACATACATTGCATATAGCCGTCATAGCAGCACTGCCTAGAATGACATAATCAGAAAAGGACAGGGTGAGCAGCGTTGTCAAGGCAAAGCCTACTGTGACTATTCAGAGACGGTGGGGTGAATCTTGAAAACCACCATGCCTGGCACCTCCCAGAACTCATATGACCTCTCCTTGAGAAAGTGCCTGACAGCTGGCAGGATCTTCGGCCCGTCCACAGAGCTATGCAGACCCTTGCCTGTAACCACCTCAACATTCCAGGTGCCTGCAAACAGGGTTTCTCACCACTAAGACAAAACCAGAGAACACCATCAGACATGCATGCAATGTCAAACACAAAAGGAGATAGCTGTGGTCTACGCACCCAGCTTGCTGCATGGCAAACAAACCTACAATGTACAAGACTCACTGTGCATCAGCATACATGCGCTGACACCACTGCAAATTCAACACACACACACACACACACACACACACACACAATGTTGTACAAGTTCAGCACTCGGCAAGCATCACTACAGAAGCAGGTGGTGCTTACACTTGAACCTGGACAGGTCCAGGATTGTCTTCTCCATTTCTGCCACAGCCTCATCCACGTGCAGTGCATGCAGGTCCACCTTGAATGTGTTGCTCACCTCTGCGTTTCTGCAAAGGGCACCACAAACCCTCAACTCTTAGCATTTCAGCATCACACCACAAGTAAGCAAGTGTTTTCCGGCCTGCTTGGAGTTGACCCTGAGCATGGGAAGTACAGAAGGTGGTGTAGCATGCAAGATGTGGGTCAGTGCTACCACCATTTGTGACAACGCTGTCAAAAATCAACACCATCTTGACAGCTCCATAGACAGAAGAAGTGTGCCACCGGTTTGCTCACACAATACGCTTCAGACTGGACACATACTTGCTGGAGAAGATCTTCTTGTGTGCTCTCTGCTTCTCCTCCACAGCCTTCTGCTGCCAGTACTCAATCTGTGATGTGCAGAACGCCTGCTTTTCATAGTCACCGGCCCGCTGTGCAGAGAAGAACTCTTGCTTGCAGAGCGCAATCTGTGCCTGAGCATTGCGGAACTTCGAGCGCGCTTCCTGCAACAGCACCAAGTGGTCAACGGGTCCTTGGTAGAGCCTACAAAGCCTGTAACCAGCATGCTGTGGCAGCAACATGTGCTCAGCAAACTGCAAAGACAGCAGACTTTGACTTGCAAGTGAAAGAAGAGACGCAACATGACATTGCCCAGAAGAAGCTGCAAGAAACACAAGCAGGCCTGCAGAGCAAGTTGTTTGTTACATGATACAAATGGCTCTTCTCAATCCCGAAACGTCTATTCAATTCAGAAACGTCATCCCTACACCGGAAATCTAAACTCGGACATGTCTGGGGACAGTACACACGCGTTTCTACATTGTGGAGATTGCAGTGAAGCGCAGCACGTCAGGCAGCATTCACAACAATAATTTACAGGCGATCCAGCTGATGGATTTTGCCAGGTACCTACTAGGTGTGCCTAAACCCTAGTCCTGTGAGCCAACATGCACTAACATGAGACACAGGCAGCATAGAATGCTTACGTTGTAGAGGTCGTTGTCACCCCTGGGTCTTCCGGTTGATCTTTGCAGTCGGGCAGGATGAGCGCCGACAGCAGCTTGAAGGGCAAACCCAGGAGGTGGAGTGACAGGGCGGCTGGTGTGCACACTCTGGGGGACTGCAGGGGAAGGTGATGACATGGCCTTCTGGTGGGCAAGCCTGCCTGGGACGACAGGAGGCCTGTACTCAGGGACCTTGTTCTGAGGCAACCGGGTCTCAGGCATCTGTTGGTGCACCGCCTGCAGCATGCCACACAGCACTATCACATGCTAGCTTGGCATGGTTGAACGACTTGACAGCAGACCTTTGCATGCAGCTTCAAAGCCATTGATTATACAATGAGTGTGATAGCTATACTTTACACTTCTTTGACTACTTTACGCCAATGCAATCAAGCTGGACACAAGTTGACACATCTGCTGAAGGCATGTTTGGGATGCTGTGTGCAGTGCCATGGTATGCATGCAACTGGGGCAGGAAGTTATCTGATTCTGCATACCCTTACAGTACGATTCAGGCAGCCTTCATTAGCAACCAGCATGTTCTGAAGAGCCGCATGACTGATTTGTGGGAACATCCTCTTCAGGCTGCTGAGCTTTGGCTGCATGGACGGATCCTTGCTGGTTAGCCAGTCAAGGTCATTGTCCTGCAGTTACGTTCCGAGCCTGAGCATACAACAGGACAAAAACAGCATGGTTTGTTGTTGTGCAGCTTGTACACTAGGTATCAAGCATATAGAGATAAGCATTTGTGCAGACTCTGATGATGCAGCATCTGATGATGGCAAAAGGAGCTTCAGTATGCAAGGGAAACATGGAGCAACAAATCAGGGAGCCTGCATGCCAGCCGTAGAGAAGTGGATTAAGAAGCTGACGTGTACTTGACTGACCTCAGCTGCAGGGTTTGCTCGCTTAGAGGGGGGCCCCCAAGTGGGGTTCATGGTTGTTGGTGCAGGTGCAGGTGTTGACTCCACTTCCTGAAGGCCTTGTGCCAAGGCCCGATCCTTGGCCTCACGCTCTTTGCGAGCTACTGCCTGAGGAGAGCAGGGAACTATGTTTGAAAGCTGTGTCACGTGCACATGTGTGTAAATGCTATTCAGGGAGAGATCGAACGCTGCAACGCCAGATCTCTGACAGACAGTCCTGATATGACACGACAAGTCTGAGAATAAGCTCTCACCAGTGACAGCAAGCTTCAAAAGCAACAGGAGCAAGTCTTTTCAACGCACAATTCAAGCGAACCCAGGTAGGACAGTTACAGATAGGACAAACATGCTGACACCTCAGCTTAGCAAATACACATGCTGCTGCATTACAGCACAGTGCATACCTCTGCATCCCTTTCCTCCAGTTGCATGAGCAGAAACGCAAAGGCACCATCGTAGGATCCATCTGATGCCGACAAAAGCTGAGTGACCTCAGTAATGTGCACTGCAGGGAACTCGTGACAGAGTTTGCTTATCTTCTGCTCAAAGTCCAGTTCCTGTACAGCAACAAGACTTCAGCTGACAAAGGTGTTGAACGCTGTGCATGACTTACTGAGCATGCAATACATATGTCAAATGAGAGGCTGCAGCATGTGACATGCAGATCAAAATGCATTGCAATGTAGACCTTCTTGTCCTGCCACTGCATAAAGGGTCGTTTGACACAGTTGGACAGCAGAAAAAAAGCTTTGCAGCACAGAAGGCGCTCGTGTGCACCTGTAGGGACTCTGAGTCATCCTGTGGCCAGTGGGCAGCAGATATCTGAGGGGAGTCAGGCTGCTCCAGGTTGTCAGGCACAACAGACGATGTGTCAGCTTCTGAGCTGTCACTCCAGTCACCAGATGCTACGCCATTCTCCATGCTGAGCAAAGCAAAGCACATCTCGATTGCTCTGTCCATGTCATAATCAGTCTCACGCAGATTGTTCTCAATCAGTCCATCTGGCAATGAGCTGAAGACCTGCTTAAGGTATTGCAGCTTCTGCAGCGCGTCCTCAGGATAGTTGTCACCAGCAAAGATTGCCCTCTGCCAATGTTCTGGCTCATGTAAGCTTGCAGAAGGTTCAAGCCAATCTTGCTCAAGCGGGACACTTGATTGGGAATTGTTGGAGATTGCATCATCAAGCTGCTGAGACTGGCTGACTTGTGGCCAAGCTGCTGTCGTGTTAATGCTGACCTGACTCAGGTCATGTGCAACGTCATTGAGTGACCCCTGCTGTGGCCAATATTCCGTGCCCAGGGCTTTGCTTGGTGCGCCCAGATTTGCAGAATGAGCTGGACTTGTGGGAGACTTGGTCAAGTGACAATAAATATCAGCTTGCTTAGCATGAAGACCGCACGTGGGCGTAATACGCAGCTTGTGGGCATCTTGTTTGCGCCACCACTGGCGACATTTCCCCTGGTTCTGAACTAAAAATTCTGGACAACTCTGCAATTGCATGTCAACTTGCTGCTGGAACAACTGAGAATCCAATGTGTCTTGATGTTCAACAGAATCATAGTCATTAGCAACAAAAGCATTTTCTTTGGGGAAAAGGTCGGGATGCTTTTCAGAAGTGGGCACCTGTTGGGCATCAGGCTTATGAGGCCTGCCAGAAGGAACGTGTCTATCTGGGCTGCAAGCCTGGATCCCATCATCAGCAAAACACAAATCAGCTGCTGTTGCAAGATCGAATTGCGTCCGCCTCAAAACATCCAGCAATCTGTGTTCAGGGTGGTTTGGGAGCAGGTCTCGAAGACTCTTCAAAGCCAGCAGTTCGTTCGGGCCCAACTCTTCCTTCGAGACGTCCTGACGACCGTCCAGGGAATGAGCCCTCACTGCGCCAAGGACTGAAGACAGCTGCATTGTCGGCCACCACTGCGGAACAGAACTACCGTTGTCAGTGAAGTTGCACTACCTCAAAACTAGCCAAGTGCTTAGCCTTGACTGTCTAAATGGCATGGTTTGTACAACCTTCTGGCCAACACAGCTCCCGCAATCATCATGAGATTGAAGTATGCGGTGCATGCATTGGTCGGACTGAGCAGCGAGAGCAGTTTTGCTCAGAGTATGGAAAAGAAGTGGTCACAGTCAGAGTGCACAGGCAACAGATGATATCGTCGATCACATTCACAAGTCCCAGAAGACTGTGGTCGACTTACCTTGACAAGCGACCAGACAATCTTGAACAGGGTGTGCAGGGCGCAGCAGAAGAGCTGTCCTGACACCAGGTTGCTGGTGGAGATGGTAGGGGGTGCGGGTAGTGAAGGAGGGAAGTTGCAGAGGGCGAAAAGCTCCGTGGTCCTGTAGATGAGCCGAGGTGGTGCCGATGCGAGTCCAAGCTGGCGGAAGTAAGCACGACAGATGCACACAGTGTTTGGTTGCATCCCGGGGCGGGAAAACGAGGGCAATTCGGATCGCCCTGACAGCAAAGCATGAATTTGAGCATGGTGGATCTTTTACACTGTGCGAGATAAGAAGCCCTTGGCACAATCAACTCGTTGTGCCTCAGGACAGCATGCATGCACGCATACGCTTGGTGACCATATGGTGTCATCTGTACCACCATGTCATGAAAATTTTGTCATGAAAATGGTCGCCGGCTAAGTTGCGAACAGGATAGTACTGTAGGCCAAAACTAATCACGCGATGGAGTAATTTATATTTGACTGAGGCTTCGCATAAAATATCACGCAGGATGCAGCATGGAACAGCAGTATTGCGCATGCCTATCAAGTATCTTACTTTCTGAACATGATGACGCAAAGTGTATCGCGCAGTGTCTTTTGGCGTGTGCTGCTAATTTCAGCACTTCATCGGCGTTTTGATACAATCAGAGGAAACTACAAGATTGCGCAGGATCTTATGTACCCTGAACATTTGATCGCGCAGGCACACAGTACTGCTAGTATAGGCCTCCCATTGGGGGATTGTCAACGCGCTGGGCTCAAAACTCTGTTTTATTGTGGTTAGTGTCTGTAGCTACGATAGCGTGGCCAAGGTCAAACAGCTTTGAAACATCCTGCCAGGAAAGATGCGGTACTACGGTACCATGCACCTGTCCTAGTTTCTCCTCCATACTACGCAACCGTAACTCAGCGTAACAGCTATGGAGAGCAGCAGGCCTCAGCAGCCCCCTCCTTCCCGCAGTTCCTTCAACAAGTGACAGCCTCTGTCGGGCCAAGTTCGGCTCCTTTTGCTTGCTTGCAGAGGGGTGGTAGCCGTAGGGGCAATCATGCGTCCGTTGGACGTGGTCAGACCGTTCCTATCAGTCCTGCCTGATGTATCACAAGCAGATCGCCGAGTGCCCTTCCGGGAGAAGGCTCTCTACACAGCCGTCGCGCTGTTCGTGTTTCTTGTCTGCTCTCAGCTTCCATTATACGGCATCCAAACCAATGCCGGGTCTGATCCATTTTATTGGGCACGTGTAATCATGGCTTCCAATCGAGGGACGTGTATGGAGCTGGGTATCAGTCCTATTGTCACTTCAGGACTAGTCATGCAGTTGTTGGCGGGTTCCAAGATTATCGATGTGGACAACAGCGTCAAGGCAGACCGAGAGCTCTTGTAAGATTTGTCTGCTGCCATCTGCTTGACAAGCCAGACAAGGTACTTACTAAATGTTGCTTGTCATCAGAAATGGCGCTCAAAAACTGCTGGGGGTCCTGATCACCATTGGTGAGGCTGTGGCATACGTGGTGTCTGGCATGTATGGCGATGTGCGTGAGTTGGGTGCTTGGAGTGCAATTTTGATTATCACTCAGGTGAGCAAAGACTGCTATTTATTAGCCTAGGCAACAACACTTTCTGTGGATGATGTCATCTGAGGCGTGCTGCTGCTGCAGTTGTTCTTTGCTGGCATCATTGTCATCTGCCTGGATGAGATGCTCCAGAAGGGATATGGTCTAGGGTCTGGTATCTCATTGTTCATTGCCACCAACATCTGTGAGAACATCATCTGGAAAGCTTTCAGCCCTTACACAATCACAGGGCCCCAAGGGCCCCAGTTTGAGGGTGCTGTCATTGCCCTCTTCCAGCTGTTGGTACAGCGAGGTGACAAAGTGCGTGCCTTGAAAGAGGCATTCTACCGGAACAATCTGCCCAACTGCACCAACCTGCTGGCAACCATTGCCATCTTCTTGGTAGTGATCTACTTCCAGGTGCGCAGATATCCAGCGTGAACGTGCCTGCTGTTTGCCTGCATGTCTGCCTGCGCATCTGCCAAGCTTCCATGCTCACATGCCTATTCAGTAATGCTTCTGCTAATCATCTCTCCCACACCTTTGCTCAGTTGCATTGCCTGGTCATCAGAGGTCGGGGAACACATTGTGTTTTACAAGCAGGGCTTCAGGGTTGATCTTCCAGTGCGAAGCAAGCAGAGGCGAGGCCAGCAACAGCAGTACCCAATCAAGCTGTTCTATACCTCCAACATGCCAATCATTCTGCAATCAGCCCTGGTGTCCAACCTGTACTTCATCTCACAGCTGCTGTTCAAACGCTACGGCTCCTACTTCATTGTGAAGCTGATAGGCCGCTGGAGGGTAAGAGCTGCAGCTGCTGTATGTGACACAACCGCACATGTGGAGAAATCCTTCAGCTATCAAAGCATTTCTGACAATGTTGACAAGGCCCCACCTCTTGCATCACCACAGAAAGCTGATCCAAGTGTGCAAGCTGCACATGCACATGCTGCAGGCAACCCTCTTGAGCTTGTGTCTGCACCATGATGCAGCAACAGCGTCAAGTAACAAGCAACAGCGTTATGTGCATTGCTGATGCAGGAGAATGAGTTCTCTGGACAGATGCATCCAGTGGGGGGCTTGGTGTACTACATCTCGCCACCCAGCAGCATCTTTGAAGTGGCAGCCAATCCTTTGCATGCAGTCTTCTATGTCGTGTTCATGCTGTCTGCCTGTGCCCTATTCTCCAAGACCTGGATTGAGGTTTCTGGCAGCAGTGCTAATGATGTAGCCAAGCAGCTACGTGAGCAGCAAATGTTCCTTCAGGTATGTGTCATTGCTAATGACAAAACATGTATTGTGTTTGCATAGACAGCATGTATCCCATGTTTTGCCTGCAAACCTGTGCATGCATAGCTGGGTTTCTCAGGTACCCATTGTCGATCCCCCAGCTGCTTTTCTGGATGCATAGGCCAAGTCAGGATTTGGCCTGGCTGCAGCAACAATCAAGTACTTTAAGTCTGATTTGTTCATGTTGAGCTCACGCACTTGGACAGGGGTGAACCTGACTTTTGTGTTTTATGAAGGGACATCGGGATACTGTCCAATCTTTGAAGAAGGAGCTGAACCGCTACATTCCTATTGCTGCTGCATTTGGTGGCATGTGTATCGGTGCTCTTACAATCGTAGCTGACTTCATGGGAGCCATTGGATCTGGTACAGGCATTTTGCTGGCTGTCACCATCATATACCAATACTTTGAGACGTACGAAAAGGAAAAGGCCCAGGGCGGTTTATTCTAGACATGTGAAGAATTTTGTTGACAGTTTGACGCAACAACAATTGAGGCTACATACTATGTAATGACCAGTCATACATATCTGGTAGTGCATACTGTTGCTGACCTATGTCTTGACACCTCAATGTTGCTTCAGCACAATGTGTCATGTAGATGCTCAAGTTGCGTAAGTATACTACAGTCCATCACCACGTTATGTATAAATGTTATAATAGCAATCTTTGTCTAAGGCTTTAGAGCCATGAAGGATGGCTGTCGAAACGTGTGGCAGACAATGCATGCGACGCAAAGCTGTCACTGACACGTCACATTGCTTTGCCTGTAATGCGCTGTCAGAGCTTGTGTAGATGTGTTTTGAGTTGCTCTTGTTGATTAATTTAGCGTTCTGAATCGTTGGCAGCGCGTCAACCCTACAATCGTGGAATGGTCTGCCATACAGCACTCTTGGACAAGCCGACGTCGATAGCATCATACAGCAGATCGCCAGATCGACGAGTGTCTATGCACAGGTGGG
>JAABUK010007278.1_pt1 | contig 16049 bp, 17 predicted proteins | sample 5559141 | NCBI WGS metagenome assembly JAABUK01 (sample SAMN10711869, study PRJNA513367) | rock metagenome | isolation source: Antarctica rocks | place: Antarctica: Victoria Land, Pudding Butte nord | collected 2016-01-03
GGAGCCCAAGCCTATATTGGATACTCTATCATAAGGCTACATAGCAAAAAGAGTGGCGAATAGTTGGAATAACCCTTTACGATGAAATGACACACAGACTTCTCAGACCAGCCTCCCTCTCCCCCCTCGCCTTCCACAATTTAAACCTATCCCTTCAAACCCCCCTTCTATACAATCTCATCATCCCCGCCACAACATCCCCGCTCTCACCCTACTTCAGCTCACGCGCTGAAATCCCTCGCCGCCATCCTCGCCGGCGGCTGTCCCGCCTGATCCGCAGCAGCCATCCCCTTATGCCTAGCGGCAGGATCCTCATCATTCGTGCTGCCGGAATTATCGACCTCATTAGCGCCACCAGCGACATCTGCGACGGTAGCGACCTCCTCGCTATTGGCACCACACGTGATTGTTCCGTCGCGGCTCGGGAAGACACGGCCGTCGGCGGGGTTGTTGAAGCACTTGCCGTTCGCGAAGAGGGGCTGGGTGTTGGTCTGGAAGCCTGAGCCGGGGGCGACGATGACTTCGTGCAGGACCTTGCCGTTGTAAGTGAAGGTCCCGAATTGCTGCTCGCAGGACGTTTGCCCGATGTTTTGGTTGGATTGGATTGTGTAGAGGTCGGCTTGCTTGGAGACTGTAAGGGTGGTCAGCGAGATAGGATTCAGGGGAGAAGGGGGTAGGAAGAGAAGCATACCACAGCCCGAGCAGTCGTCCTGGACCCGGAAATACTTTTCTAGCAGGGGGACGTAGAAGCGGCTGCACTTCTTGAACATGGAATTGCCTGCAGCCGCGGCCGCGTATGGACGGTTGAATGAGCCATCCCCTAGTAGGGTTTTATCGCCTGCGTTCGTGGGGACTACTGTGTCCCCAACACACTTGTAGGCGGGAGTACCGCTTGCGTCTGGGAAGCCGTAATTGGTGAGCTTGACGCCATTCTGGACGGAGCAGCCCAAGCTAGACCCGCTCAGGTAGAGGAGGGTGAGAGTGAGAGGCAAGACTTTTTGCATTCTGGCGGAGGTTTTGGATGTTTATTTAGGAAATTGAGATATAGAGTGAAGTGGATAGGAACGCAGAAATCTTCTTATGATCTTCGAGGGCTAGCTTGAGGTCTATGGAAAGGAAATCCAGAAGGGTGACAGGGTTTATATAGACAGACGGAATAGATATGCACACAATGTGGCATAACCTACCGCTCACCCTCAGGCGTAATTTACCCCTGAGCCTCTGGTGTGAAACCTACCGCTGACATTCTCATGTAACCTACCGCTGACCTTCTGGCGTAAGGTCAACCGCTGACCCTCTGGTGTAACCTACCGCTGACCCTCTGGCGTAACCTGTCTCTGAACCTTCGGTGTGAGACTTACCGCTGACCCTCTGGCGTAACCTGCCCCTGAGCCTCTGATATGAGACCTACCGCTGACATTCTCATGTAACCTACCGCTGACCGTCTGGCATAACCTAACGCTGACTCTTTTATCCGTGGTCCGTACGGCAGTTCTCGGAGATGGGAGCGTGCGAAACGCGACGGAGCATGCCCACATTCAGAGTTCGGCTTACCCAGCTTGGGTAAATGACCCATGTAATGTTATACTCGTACTGACAGTCACCTCTTAGTCAAGAAGTAAATACTATCCACGGACAATAGAGCTAGATCGTTCGATAGACAGAACGCGGCGAAGCTAAGCCTCGAAACGAGAAAAGCGTGGATTACAACATAGACTGTATTGCCAACTTCATTTTTGATATAAGAGCACAGCCAGATTCCAACTGTTCATGCACGGGAAGACGTAAGACATTGTGTTAGATAGATGCACTGTGCTTCCAGCTAATACAACTCAGCAAAGATATCCCAAGGAAAGTCATCGATGGGCTTACAAGCGATAGTTTCAGTATCGGTTGGCTTAGAAGGGCTAGCAGGCCTAATCAAGGTAGGAAGTTGATCCACACTTTCTGATGTTACGTTTGAGGCTAGTCGGAAAGGATTGTCAGCGGACCGTGCGCCTTTATCCCGGGACGCTAGTCTCTTTCGGGTTGGATAACCGACTGTAGATGCACGTGATATCTCACCTCATCATCCACGGAAGTAGTCGTACGAGCGCTTATATGTTATACAGCCCTAGGCTCTTCGGAAATTGCGTTTCAAGAATGGTCCGTAGTGCTTATAGGAATCACTTCGAGTTGGAACGGAGGAAGTGAGGCGTAGCGGAATCAACTATGCCAACCGGGTTCTTTCTATTGATGTTGTAGATGCAACAGCTACGACCATGGACTTCTCTTGAGACAAAGATAGCTCGGAGCGATGCCCTTTTTAAGAAGTGAGAAGTTGGACCTCGGCTTGTGAAACCTGAATGATGGAGAGAATGTCGTAGTAAGATGACCAAAGTAATGTAAGATCTTACGTAGGCGTGGTGAGCTCCAACATGTAGCGCGAGGACAAAGGATGACAGGGGTAAATCAGGGGTAATTCAGGGGTAATCGTTCGTTTATCAAATTTACTTCGATGCGCGTTAGCTGTCAACGGCAATCAAGAAGAGTGTATTATAAATCATGTTATCAACAAAGCGCGAGCGATACGAAGTTTGGAGACCAGAATATCTTGGCATCCCGCCATGTATTCTGCAGCTATTTGAAAAGATTGTATGTCGTAAGCTGTTACCTCCAAAATCCAAAACGAGCGTCCAGATTTTCCAAAAGAGCGTCCTTGAAGCCTCCAAAAGCAAATCTAAATAGGAACGAAAGACTGTAAACAACTCAAGCTATCTTAAATCACTCAACACCTAGGTCTCGGGTAAACCCTCGCGCGCTGTCACCCTACTTTCACGGGCCGTGACTTCCACTAACATGACAATTGATGTCGGCGCTGACGGGGAAGTAATAATCTTGCTTGCAGTTCACCCAGATGCAATAATCGTTGCCATTGTTGATTCCCGCCTGGAAAAAGGGCGTCACATCGCTCTGGTTGGGGGCGTAGCCCTTGTCGTTCTTGCAAATGCCCCGCCCCTCCTGGCTCTTGTCCACGCAGGGTTTACCCGTCTTCCAGAGATTGGTGTTGCCGCCGATGGAGTGATGGCCGGGGACATCGCACTTGACGGAGAGGGAATAGCCGTCCACCAGGGACATGTCACAATTCGCAGTCCCAGCGCTCGGGAAGAAACATTCGAGTTTGGTGCTGCCGGGGCCCGGGTTAGCTTCAGAGCCGATGTACATGGCGCCGCCGGCGGAGTCGCTATGAGGTACGCAGATCTTGCCGCCGGTTGAGCCGAAGGTACCGCTACCGGACCAGGGGGCGCTGTTGGTGTAGTGCCAGTTTGGGTTGTCAGAGGTGAAAGTGATGCACTTCTTGGCGATTGCGGCGTCGGCGACTTCGGCGGCGGAGACATCATAGCCAGGATTGATCACGGGAGCGCCGTCGGCCGTGTGTGAGGCGACGGCATCTTCACTGCTTGCCGCCGGCAGAGCGAGAGCAGCGGGACTGGTGGCCGATATCAAGAGGAGTAGGTATGCTTGGTAAGTAGACTTCATGGTGATGGTGAATGTGGAGGCTTGAAGTAAGGTGGGCGAGTGCGGTCTTGAGGGCAAGTTCTCGGTGGTTTGCAGAAGCCAAAAGTGCAAGTCAGGGGTCGCTGTTTGTAGATTAAAGGATGCGATTAGAGCTAGAAGGAAATGCGTGTTTGCTGAGATGAAACGGGTAGAGACAGGTTCTTTTATATTGAATGACCTCGGGATCGATGGCAGTATCGAGGGGTAGTTCAGCTGGCTATAGCTGTTGTATACGACATGCGGCCAAGTCCACTTACCAAGTGACAACGTGGACTGCATAGATGCTTACACTGACTTGTCATGATTTAGCCTTCGGTAACGAAGCAGATCTATCGTCCGTTTGGGGTGGATTTGCCGAGCTGCTCAGAATTAGGTATGCAACGTAGAGGGCAAGGAAAAAGGAGAAGCCAAGACAGCTCTGTAACATGATGAGACCTCATGTAGTATCCATAAACGATTCGGTGATTACAGGAGTGTGTATCCAGGGGTTGCATTCGGTAGAAGGCCTTCTTCGCGAAGATAGTGTTGGGTAAGGGCAACGTGCAGCAATGGGAAGCACTCCACCAGCTGAAGCATGGTTGTATTTCTCGAAATAGATAAATCCTTTGGCGCATGAGACAGATGGAGAGTAGCGCGGTCATGAACAATGCAGGGTATATGAGAAGGTATTCAATGCAAATTTTGTTCCATAGAGCCGAAGACAATTTTAGCGGTAGGTGACGTAGCCATTGGCGAAGTAGACTTTCGTACTGGAATCAAGCTAAAGAGCGATATTGTTGCCATCTTAGTATTTGACAAATCTGAAGATGAAGGCATTGGATGATGCAGTCCTTCATCCGTCATTGGTGATCACAAGAGCTCAAGACCCACGGGTAAGGCAAGATTGTTCGGAAGCGCCGTATGGTTGACACTGCGAACGTGACTGATTATTGCACATTGTTGTTGTTCCGGGTTGGGGATACGTGTCATAATTGAAGTTTGACATACCGCCTGCAGGGAGTGTGGATGAAGGGGCTCTCACCGACTCAGATCCCTCATAAGTAAGAGACACGATCGTAAGTCTCTCATAGGTCAATGATCTGCACCGGTTTCATTCCCTTCTCCATGTGCCAACTCCGCTCATTCTAAGCCACGACCGCGCCCTCGCTCTAGTGATCATGGTTTCATCTCCGCGATCCGGGAAGCTGTCCTGTTAAGCGTACTGACTATCAGAATTACTTGCGTTAATGTCGCAATCGAATGCATTGCAGCTAGCTCGGCGTCAGACTGGGAGTGCTGTAGTGCGACGAGTGTGTGGTTGTCATTCTCTTACCAATTTTGCAATTGCGCCGAGATTTCATTCTAGCTCTAACCTATTGTAGTTTAGTACCACTGCACCCTAGGGCTATGAAGCGTCTAGTATCGAAATTTACTGTTACATTAACAATTACTAAAGGGTAAAACTCCGGTTACAGCTCCTGTACCGATTACAGCCCCCCTGATGCGGTGTGGGGCTCGGCGGCCAGCCCTGGGTCGCCGGTAGAATATCCATGCGTGCCATGCAACGGTCAGCGTCACCGTAGGGCTGAATGTCTTGGCGTACACAACAAATTGGTCGCTAAGCCCCTTCAGGTTAGCGACTCTAGCGTGAGACGTCTGAGCGCAAACTTCTCAATTTCTCTTAGCAGCCCTACGGATTTTGGTGGGTATTCTGAATAGACTAAGGGTACCTCGTGCTGGTAGAATACCAGGCCCTCGCGATCAATATTCAACGTCCTCGAGTAAAGATATTCCCTTAAATTCGCTCAGACCAGCCTGCTGGCCAATGGCACGTCTGAGGTACTGAGGCAAGACTTCCCCAAACAACCGCAGCAGTGTGAGATCTACCGCTCTTCTCAGAACTGAGCATTGTTGGCTTTGATCTTCGTCCACGTTCTGCCAATCCGCGATTTACACTCACGGGAGGAGCTATTGGATTCCCAGTTATTCCAAGCGCAAGACTTTCTGGTTCGACTGAAGTTCCATGTGTGTGATATCTAGCATGCAATCAACATCACTCCCGCCTCTGCCCCTGTATCTCCCAATCTTGTATCTTATCAAAGAACATAAGGATCTCATGAACCCTTCCTACTCCAAAGGCGCAATTAGCATAATCATTATCCAGTCGAGGCGTGAAAAGCCCAGAGCTCAAAGCATATGCGAAGATATCTTTGCATGATCTTGGGATCAATGGCTAATTTTGCCGGGTCAGAATAAGCATGCTACTCAAAAGGAGCTAACCTACGGTGTAATTCTTCAACAAAGCATAGACCTGCTGCATGTCTGTCTCCAAAGTCAGATTTGGTTGCCGCTTTTTAACCCACTGAGGCTTAAAAGCAGAGACGCATCCATTTTTCCTCAAGTTCGCTTTCTGTCTACGCTGGATGCTGTCGATACATACGAGAATCAGACTGGGAGAGACGCAAGACTGATCGACCACCTGAAGCGATCTGAGAGGACTACAGGAGTGGAGAGCAAAAGGGAAGGGAAACAATCGGATATAGAAAAGATTGAAGAGGGCAAATAAAGAAAGCAGCAGTGAACACTTGACGAGCGTTGGAGGGAACATAAGGATATACAATCTTCTTCGCATTATAGTCACCTTATCTTGTATTGAGGCGTACTTTCGAATTCGTACATCTGGGAGGAAAGACGTGACAAGGTCACCCACAAGCAATTCGTGGCGATGATGGTCGTGTACAGCCACCCCAACAAGCGTCATACTCCCAAAGGCCACCAGATAAGAAGCGGAGCAAGTCTATATCCTCAAGGAAGAATGCAGGAGGCTCGATGACACTAGTAGTTACCAACGCAGAAGAACCAGAATCGCAGAGTTTTGCCTACCTTTTTCTATCTCCAATACGTTTCTTTTCCTTTTGTTCCTTTTCTATGAGTAAGACCAACATAGATCACTGTCATGACTCATGGAAAGGGAGTCGAGCCGAGGTGCCTTCCCAAGCCATCATGTCCACTATCCTGACACTTGGGAGCCCAACGCGAAGCCTGTGATAAGTCTAGTATTTCAGTTGATACAAAGCTCTGATGCTACCTCAACTACTTCTGTCTAATTCACATCGAGATGTGAGCAAAGTCGTAGTTTTCGAATTTTGCGGAACAACGCTCCAGAATAAGCGAGGCGGAGGAGCACCTGCACAAAACTTGTCGAATAAACTTTGTCCTTCTTCTTCTCGATCGCTTTTGCCATCTTACGGGTGAACAATGGAGATGATAATTGTGTTGATGTGAGTTTCATGTCCTTGTTTCGAGCCACTGAATGTAAGCTCCAGTCCATGATGAATACGATTCTTGAGAACTCGAAGAAGAGGATTGGGATTTCCCCCAGACTGTCCGATCCCCAGCGAGCCAGAAGCCCTCCACACCCATTTGTTCGCCACGAATTCGTCCAGAAATCTGATGTCGACTCGCGAAGTATGGATGCGGGATTTCTTGGTGGGAAAAATTATCCAGGTTGGCGCAAGCGCTGCCGTGGGCAATGATAAAGTCGAGTTTGAAGAGCCGGTCCTCTCGCCAGCTACTGGATTTTAGTATCTTATTGACTTATTCGCGGATTTGCCAAATTGTCAGAAGCAACTCCTAAGGTGCTAGAAGAGAGGGACCCTGAATGGCTTTGAGTAGGAGTGGAGCACCCAGGGGTAGATTTGATCGCGGAGTTCGCGGGGTTGCCGCATCGCGAGGATTGGCAAGAAAGCCCGATTTCCGTTTAGCAGATCATGAGCCTTCCTTACTAGATTTCATGTATATATGTTTTGTATGTGCGGTTTTGCTGGATCTATCAGGGACTCATGGGTAGGGCGTAGCGTCCCGAGAAAGGGTATTTGAACCCTACCATTTTCCTTGTGCCTCCGTGCATCGCTTACGGGAATATCATAGCCAGGAAATCTCAATGGTGTTTTCCCTGTCACTGAATCTCAGTTGGTATGATTGATCCAGGTCCATGACTAATCAGCCCGACGTAACTCAATTTGGTGAGATAACAGGGGCAGAGCGGGACGGGAGGTTTCAGAAGATGTACGTCGTCAAATCTTACCGTATCCGGGTAGCTGAAGCGAACGCCACAAGATCTCGACCCACATATATCCACAACGTGGACTATCTGATTGGCTGGCCAGATCTTGCATATCTAATGCCGTTGGAGTATACATCGAAAACCGTATACCTTACCACAGGATGATGTACGTAGGTGTACGCCGTAAATCCGCATAATTCGAAATGAGGTCCCTAATCCAGGTCTGCAAAAAGGGGAGTCTTGGCCACCATAAAGCCGGAGCAAGAGCCTCTATCTTCCTGAACATCCCACAGCAACCTCTCATCCCTTCATCAATCTCCACAAACCAAACATGATGTTTACTAAGATGCTGCTTCCCACTATACTTTCGATGCTCACTCTCGCCTCGGCATACTTTTGTTCCTTCAACCCCACCAACCCCAACACGTGCCCCATTTGGATCCAAAGCACTACCACCGAAGCCAGATTCGATCTCAACCAAGCATTTTACGCAAGCCCATCTCAAGGCGAGCCATTGTTGGCTCTGGCTCAGAACATAAACGTCTACTTCCAATTCGACGGCAACCTCGCAATGTAAGACTCCTCCCCCCTCGCAGAATACATTCCACAACAACATCCTCCTTCCTTCCTTCCTTCACCCATCCGTACGTACCAACAAAACTAAAATCGATTCCCAGCTACGGCCCCACCACCACCATCTGGTCCACCACCCTCCCAGCACACGACTGCATGAAGTCGCACTGCGTCCTGAACTGGCAAACCGACGGCAACCTCGTCATCTACATCGACGGCGTCCCCCTCTGGCAAGCCGGCACGGGCGGAACGGGCAAACAACTGACGTTCTCATCAACGAGCTACGCCATCGCCATCACCGGTGCCGGAGGTCCAGGCAGCGCGCCACTTTTCAACACGCCGGTGACGGGGAATGCCGTCACTGGTGCGCCAGTGCCGTGCAGTGGACTCGCTTGCCCGTGGATGTGCTCGGGTTGTATCACTCGTCCCATTACACGAGTAAGTCCAAGTAGTCCGGTCACTTATTAGCGCGCGGGCAAAGCTACTAATACTACTGACCGGGACCTGGCCTGTCTCAGCGGAATTCCGCTCTCAATCTTTAGCCTCGGGACTCACTTGTGGTTTGGAACGAGTGAATGTTGGCCTGCGATTCAGCGCTGCTTGGCGTAACGGCCTATCCTTAGGAACCTGATTGATTATTCAATGTATATTATATATTACCGGCGATGAATGGAATAACTCGAACAACCTTGGCGCATCGCCAAGTCTAGAGAAACCATACCAAGGATTCATTTATCCTACTGATAAGCCTAAAAGATAAGGAGGGGGTCTCAATCCCAACCTCAAAGCCTTCAAATTCCACCGAGGCCCAGATAACACCAATCAAGTTCATGCATCCGAAGACCACATGCCTAAATTTTTGGACCAAATCGCCATAACCTGGATAGTGCTTATGAAATGTTCTATTTAATAACTACATTGAGCTTGCTTGTAATGAATTTGCTTCCTTAATATAAAACCGAAACCATTTAGGATACTGAAAGTAATATGGATCTAAGTCTTAGTAGTAAGCTTAAGAGTTATCTAATACATAGTTACAATTTATAAGATTTATTTCTAGTATCCTAGATGTTTTTGTTTTCGTATTGCAGCTGTAAGGGGGTTAGTAGAAAAGGGGTTTATAGAATAACCTCTTTTATTAGTATTCTGTACGCTAAAACGGTTTATGTGAAAAAATGAAAAAAATAATCCGCAGCCATATATGCACTAAACAAGAAACTATTAGTACAAAGTATAAACATAGAAACCTGTTAAAGAATCGTAATCAGGAAAAATTCGCCCTTCTAATCTCACTAGATGTCTATCCTCCACCGTGTGTGAAGATCGCCAAAACCCAAGCTTCATGGCTCGCCGCGAGGGGTGGAGCTGGGAACACGCTTGGAAGGGAACGGTGTCTTTGACTCGCTGTTGCCTGAGCTTGTGTTAACAGCGAGCTCAAGGGCGCGAGATCTTGTCGTTGAGGTTGCTTGGAGAGTTTTCAGGCCGGAGGGGTTATCGGAATTTAGGGTTGGATGGTACTTCGAATTACTCGATGCGATGAATCTACGGCGGATACTAGGTGACGTAGAGGAGGAGCTGCACCAGATGCTATATGTATTTTAGGGTTCGTGAATAGTAAACCAAATCAATCGTGTGCCTTTCTACAAACTAGAGGCAAAGCCCGTTATATAGAAGGCAGTGTAGTAGCGCCACAGCGTCTCTGACGCCTGCGTGGTGTCGTCGCCATCTCCCAATCTGTTTCGTATCGAAACCGTTGTATACACTCCCAGATGAAAAGCGCTCAAAATCCTCGAGACCGCATCTGTCCAAGTGTGATCTTCTGCGATAAAGAATGGACGCGATTGGTGAGGATCAGTGAGCCAATGCAGGCCTTTCTTACACGGACGCGAATCTCGCGGAGTCGATCCTCAATTTCCGAAGTCGACTGATCGATGTTTTCTTGGACTGGCATAGGAGGAACGTGATTTGATTCCGTGTCTTCCTCACTAAATTTATATGAATGGGACAGAGAGGATCGATCCGAGGCTGACTGGCTTTGGGCCCGGAAGAGCCTTTCCAATTCCCAAGTGGATGGCTCGCTTCGATCTGAAGCTGGTGCAGAATCGGTGTTTTCTTGGACGGGCATGGTTGGGACGTGACTTGATTCCGGGTCTGACTCACTTAATTCATATGAATGGGACAAAGAGGATAGATCCGAGGCTGATTGGCTTTGGGAAGCGGGGGCCATGTTGCATTCCGAAGTAGGTGACTGGCTTCGATCTGAAGCTGGTGCAGAATCAGGGTCAATCTGATCAGACTCAGTGACATCGGAATTAGGAGAGACGTGTCTCTCGGATCGATTCCTGGTGCCTTGGCTACGACCCCGGGATCTTGGAGAATTTTGATTAGATTTGTGCAACCTGATCGAGCTGATCAGCATTTCAGAGGTCGAATAATTGCTCTTGGTAGGGTCGATGAGTTCGTACTTGTTCACGTCCTCCTCGTACCAATGTTCCAAACATTCCGTGACCCAAGGTTTGAAGATTCTCAATGCCCAGAACATAAGTCGATCAACAATAGACTGAAGTTGAATGGCGTGTAACATATGTTCAAGGTGGCCACTCCATATACAAGACATTCGCTAGGGTGAACAAACCTGTCAGCGGACTGACATGCAGGCATGGAAAGCGATACCTAAATCTCAACGAAGAACATACATAACATTCATCATCTGTGTTTCCAGACTTGTAAGCTATAAATATCTTGGCTTTGGGTCCGATAGAAGTAAAAGCGACTATAGGAGACGCATTTCTCGCAGCTGGTGCTGCCAGCCGCTCACAGAGCACCAAACACGTGTGACAGGCATTGGCAGCTTGCCTTAGGCATTCCGACTCGTCGCCGTCTTCCTTTTTCACTTCCACAACCATCCAAGGGAAAGCCCCGTATTTGGTCGACTTTACCGGCTGGTAGACAAAATCATTTCGATGATTTATACTCATCTGTTGTAAGCTTTCTCGGGTGAAATATCTAATACCTTTGTCCTTAATCTCAAGACCTTCCAGACGAGAAAGCTGCTCGTCGCTGTAAAGGCCTAATCCGAACCAGTAATCTGGCTTTGGCTGGTGATCCTCTTCATTAGAAAGCTGTCCTCGAATAGAGGCGCCGTTGGTAAATAGTTCATTCGAGCCCCTGAAGAGTCAAGATTAGGCGCTTGACTAACAGAGGTCACTTGTGCTGCTTTACAGAGCTTACCAAGATAGTAGATCCTTCATAAAGATTCCTTGGCTAATCCTGTAAGTCTACTGAAACTCCTATCGCGAGGCCTGCTTGACTCACTCGGACGTTTGATCATTGATATTTTGGAACACCGAATTTGCAAGTAAAACATTCCATCTGTCTTCCCTATGTCTTGAGTCTAAATGTTTTGCCTTATCACGCAGGTTTTCGGCTGCTGCATATCTGCCCTTATATAGCTGATGATGACAATCGTGATAGATGGTCTGCGGCAGCGGGGACTCAACATCTGCGAGTGGCTTGTCTATATCTAAAAGCGACTCTAAAAGTAGTTTCTACTCGTAGGAGAATCAAGGCGATCAGCAGGAATTTCAAGTCCAGAAGAGGCTGGCCATACTGTATTGCGAGGTATAATCTGCGTGAAATTGAGGAGTAGTTTCCGAAGGTCCTCCGCGTAGGGCGGCAGCGGTTGAATATGCCTTAGATCTTCTTCAATCTCGATACCACTTTCTTGAAGTACTTTTAGAGAAGGTACCAATTTCTTCGATGCCAAGTAGTCGACGTTGGAAGTACTTAGAAGAGTAAGCGCCACCTTTTATGTGTATGCGCCGTAGGATCTGGGAGATCGGCAAGCCAGCACCAATCAACCACCTTAGCGAGCTTAGGTAAAGACATCCTTCCTGTTCTCTGCTAGTAAAAGGTAGGCATCACCGAAGCCCCCCACACATACCCTTGTAACACAGATTGGGTGACGGTAAAGCGGCGCTACCCGATCCCGAATCGAAGGTAAGACTGGGGGGCATGGGGGCAGATCACCAGTCATTGAAAAATGAACGGGGGTAATTCAAGCCGAAGCTAGGTGACCTATTTCAGACTCCCTCCGGCTGCGCCCCCCATAGTGTTCCCCCCTACTCCCTCGGTGCTCCCTCTAAAGTCCTTTCCCGAATGGAAACGGCAATCGCTAATACTAAGTTCGGTATATCTAGGTTTCTATTACGCGTACACCCCGTCCTTGTAGGCGTACACCCCGTCTATATTAGGTTTAGCAGCCTTTGAGCGGGGTAACTCCTTGGGGGGACTTGCGCCCAGGAGTGTACCCGGGGGTTTGCTAGCATTGCGCCTGGATAAATACATTAAGAAAGAAAAAGAAATGACATTCGAGCAAGGGATAGTCCTCGCATATAAAGCTTATTAGACCTGTTTAATAATTATAATATAACATAGTTAATCGCTGTGAATACTAGGTATCTAGGGGGTTATTTGTTAGCGTGCTAAGAGATACTAATTAAATTACATATTTAATATTACTAGTACTCCGTATATATACTATTAGCTTAAATAACTACCTCGTAGTATACTTGTATAGAATTTACTAAATTACTAAGAAATTCAGGTAATATTTATTACTATACTATATTAATAACGTGCTAGATAGCTAGAGATTATTATAACTAAGCTTTTTAGGATAATTATCTTATATCTAATCATTTATCTTATTCTATACTATCTTAGTTAGATTTAAATTAGGATTAAATAAAGGCTATTGAATAATATTAATACCTTATTTATAAAAATCCTTAATAGTTTTCCTAGCTATATATCCTAAAGTACTATCTTATATTAAAGATAAATAAGGATATATATAAATCTAGCTATTAATAATAGGTATAATCTACTTATAATATATTATCTACTTAATTATTCCTTAGTCTTACTCTTGAAATACCTTTAGGCCCTTAATATTATTATAGAAATAATCCTAGAATATCTATCCTTACTTATAAGGTACTTTATTAATAATATAAGTAGGAACCTATTCCTTATTAGGAGCCTTAGTAACTTAAATATATATATGTTTCCTAGCTATTACCTACGTTTTATTAATTTATAATATTAAATTCTATTTGTTAAAAATAATAATATAGATACGTTATGTAATAGATAATAATATTAATAATAATATCTATCTACGTAGTTACAGGCAAGGTATATACGTACTAAGTAATCATGCTAAGACTCGGTTACGTAACCGGAGTCGTACTATAATACTATTATTCCCTAGTCTAATTAATATATCCTTAAGCCTAGTAGAGATATATAAGCCTATTTACTTTGAAGAAAAAGGGTTTTTTCTAGGTAATATAATAAGATATATTTTTATTAGAATAATAATATAGATATATTATATAGATAAATGATATTAATGATAATATCTATTTATATAATTATAGGTAAAGTATATACGTACTAAGTATCTATATTAAGACTTAGTTATATAACTAGAGTTATACTATAATAATATACCTACTAAAATCGAAAAATAATAGTGTTCTTACTATCTATATATAATAGTAATATTATAGTAATAGTAGGCCTATCCTAACTAATTACAGGTTATTACCTATATACTTATAGTCCTCCTTAGTACCTATATAGTAGCTATTAGATAACATTTTAACTATTCTATATAAAGGTCTTAATAGATCTAGAATAATTATAACTAGATATTAGATAGGTAATTTCTAGTTAATTACTAATAACTTTAAAAATATACAGATTTATAGCGCTATACTAGATATAGTTTAGCGTCTAGGACTATCTAAAGAATTAAATATAATAAGAAATCTAATATATATATAGACTAATAATATTAGGCTTATACTTATTATTTAGTTTCTACCTATTCTTTAGCGTCTTTAGAACTAATAAAGTAATTATAGCTACTATTATCCTTATAAATACTATTACTATTAGGTATTACCTCTACTAGAAATACGTATTACTTACTATTACCTATAGAAATCTTTAGTAGAAATTTGCCTTATATAAACTAACCGCGTTAAGTTAGTACTTTAAACTCAAGTTAGATATCTAACTTAAATCTTAGTAATTTAATACCTAAAAGAGGTATTAAGTATTTTAGTTAATTTTAAATATAGGTATTAAGTATTTAAGTTAATACCTAACTAGGAATTAAGTATTAACTTAAAAGTATTAATTTAAATTACTAAGACTATTACTTGTAATAGTAGGATATATATATCTTATATTAATTATAGAATTTATAAAGTATTATCTAGTAATATATAAAGGTAATATACTTATTAAATACTCTTTATTAGATAATTAAGATATTCTAGTTAGAGATCTTTATAATCTTATAACCTTTCTTTATTTAATAATTATTATCCTTTTCCTTTATATCTTTATCCTCTTCTTTTATATCCTTATCCTTTTTATTATTACTTTTACTAATAACTATTACCTTATAATTACCCCCTTCTTTATCTTTATTATTATTTATAATATAAGAAGTCTTATACTTAAACTTATTAATTTCTATTATACTAGTTACCTTATCTTCCTTAGATTATATAGGATTAAGTATAACCTAATCTTTAATATTCTTAGTATTAATATATTATTTAGTAAATTTAGAAAATATATATATAGATTCTAGATTATTTACTTCTTATAATTCCTATAATCCTTTATAATAAAGAAATTACTATTTAATAATTTATAGGATTAGAAGGTTATATTTTATAAATATCTTACTAATATTAAGCTTAGAATTATTAGAAGTAATCTAAAACTTAACTTAATAAGAAGAAAGGGATAATAATTTATTATATAATTACCTTATTAAAGAGATTGAATATAATATTATTATACTTTACCTTATTACTAAGTTTATTAAGTTTATTTACCTTAGTAGCCTTATTAATAGCCTTTATAATAGCCTTTATATTTACTTTAACTTATAATTAAGCCTTAAAATAGTCTATTATATAAAGTTAATTATTTTAAATATATTATATTACTTAGTTATATTATTATAAATTCTCTTCTCCTTTTAATTATCTTTAATTTCCTCTTTAAGTTATTACTTTATTTTTATTTAATCCTTTTTTAAAGTTACCTTTTATACTTTAAAGTCTCTAAGAATCTTTATATAAGGCTAAGTACCACTAGCTCTAAGCTAGCGGCTTGGAAATATAAAAGATATAAAGTTAAGTACTATAACTTAATATAGGATATAGTATATTAATATCTTAGGTAGTATATATACTAGAACTAATCTCTAAGAAACTTAGGAAAATATAGGGGAGTACCTAAATAATATATATCCGCTAAGATATAGCCTAATATTATACTAATATTACCCCGTATTTATAAGGAAGGTCTATTAAGTAGGCTATATAGTAGTATATAAGGCGTATATATACTATAACCTAATAATTACCTCCTCTCCTAGGCCCTAGTCCCTAGAGATATAGTAATATAAATACTTATTAAAAAACCTTAAAACCTAGTAGGAAAAATAAAGGAAAAGAGTTATTTAATATATTATTACTTTGATAATATTAGCTATTATATATAAGGTATACGTATATTAAAACCTTTATAAGGCGGTAATAATATTATCTAATAGATATATATTAAATACATCCTTATATAAGTAGATAGTATATAATTATTTATAATAATAATATCTTACCTATTCTATAATAGTTACGCCTATAGTATATACTAGTAGCGGAATAAAACTATTATTACTTAATAAAAATGTTATAGCTATAGTATATACTAGTAGTAGACTAAATCTTTATAAAGTATTTTATAATATTATACTTATAACTTATATTAGTAGCGGAATAACATTATAGTAATATAATAA
>JAABUK010007279.1_pt1 | contig 16047 bp, 13 predicted proteins | sample 5559141 | NCBI WGS metagenome assembly JAABUK01 (sample SAMN10711869, study PRJNA513367) | rock metagenome | isolation source: Antarctica rocks | place: Antarctica: Victoria Land, Pudding Butte nord | collected 2016-01-03
GGGCTGGCTGCACTGTAAGCTACTTGACTAACCTGCCTGCGACCAAGGGAGTCCACCCCCACTTACAGGCCCGGGGTGAGCTTACAGTACTCCCAGTGGTGACCGCTGAGCGGCGCGTTGATTGCGCTACCTCGCTTGTTTTTTTTTTTTTTTTTTTTTTTTTTTTTTTTTTTGCTGCCTGCCTGCCTGCCTGCCTGCTTGACTTGCCGACTTGAGCTTCCCCATTGTAGCTCACATCGTATTGAGTTACTACGTGTCGCATGAAGGGCCGATGGTCAGGGCGACATGAGAAACGCCCTTGTCTTGGCGCAGGCGCTCATTGGCGCTCAGCCAAGCAAACCCTCCACAAACAGTCGCAAGTGCAACTTTACAAAGGGACTGGCCTCAAGCGCCCTTGTATTCATGCAGCTGCTGCAATGGTGGCGAGATCGGATGTGTGAACGAGATCACCTGAGGCATGCAGCCCTGGCCGCATCAAGTCACGCAAATATTTGCATCGATTTTGCAGGTAAAGGGAATAATGCACATTCCCATCGTTGCACATTTTCCTGTGCTAATCGTGCCGCGCGTTGTCCTGGCAGGTCGGATCACAGAGCAGACTGCAGCTCCTCAGGTTTCGCGGCAAGCCAACGCCTCCAACTCATGGTCAATGACAGTAAATGGTCCTCCAGAAAAGCCGCTGACCGGCGCTTCCATCCACAATGCTGCTGATGACTGATCCAGGTCAGGTTTGCTGCTTGGTATGCATCGGCTCCAAAAACGCTGCAACACCCATGTTATTGTCTTGGAATTGCTACATAACACGTGTTTGCCCATGCAGGGTGTATGCTGGTCATGAAAATGCAGTACAGTGTCAAAAGCATGCTTTGAACAAGGCAGACTCAAGGCGGGTACTTGCATCTCAGCAAGATGCAACGCGCACTTGGCACCTCTCAATATGGAGACTCTTCTGGAAAGTTATTCAGGTGCCACCATCTTTCAACCCACAATCTTTCAGCCCAATGTTGACCTTTACACGCAAGGAAGAGTCTCCAGAACTGCTGCCAAGCACCATCACAGTGTCCATTAGACAACCCAAATACCTTTTTGCTGCTTGCAATTAAGCCGGCCCATATGATACATACAGCGACATTTGTGATTGCCCACCTTCTCATTTATGCATGCCATCATGATGAATCAAACCTTTGCCCTTTTCGCCACAGGGCTCAGTGCAACACCCCAACAAAGTTCAAAACAAAGAGCACCATCAAACCTGATGAATGCGGCTGGCAGTTTGGGGATATTGCAAAGTGTGGTTTGGCTATTGACGGCGAACGGTGGGTGCATGGCCAAAGTTCTGGTCCACAACAACAAAGCACAACAAAGATTGCGGAGTGATGGCTCCAACAGGCTTGATGCTAGATGAGGTATGTCCACTAATAGCCTACTGTAACGAATCCGACCAAAAACTACCTGATCAAGTGATGAGACCAGGCCCCTGGCCAAGGTGTCTCCTAGTCTAATTCTTTGGAATGTGTACCAATGTAACGCCACCACGTTACACCTAGTTTGGCAGTACTGTGGCATTAGTGCACTTATAGCAATACTCAGATAATGTAGTTGTGAAGGGCAGCGATCTCAAAAGTGTAAGATTGCTGCCCTTCACATTCTTCATGCTCTTGCATGAACAGGAGAATCCCGTTTGCATGCTGACACGCAAACAGGATTTTCATGTTCATGCGAGAACAACTGTTGACCCATTGTTAAAACACAGCCCGAAGTGTATCGTACCAAAGAATTCATGAACAGTGCATTGCGCAGTGAAAAATGCTCCCAGTGGGTAGTTGTTGAAAGCAGTTTATGAAGCCAGTAGAGCAGATGGCACAGTCTCATGGAGGGCCTGCCTCCTGCCAGACTTCTGTAAATATGGCGCTCTTTAACAACAATACTAACAATCAACAGTAATCAATAATACTCAATACCAACCAATTTCAATAACAATAATAGTCAATTGGCCTTCCAGCTCATGATGAGCTAGGTATGTGAGGGACAAGTCTTTGCACTTTGTGTGCATCCTATTGATTGTCAGGAGAGTTTCATGGGCAATGCCAACTCAGAGTCACAGCTAAGTTGTCCTTGGCCGTGAGAACTCTCTTGACAGTGGATTGGATGCACGCAATGTGCGCCCTTCCACAGAAATCTGGCAAGAGGCAGGCCCTCCATGAGACTGTGCCACCTGCTCTATTGTATTCACATACTGCTTCCAGAATACATGCATCAGGCTGTTTTGCACCATGCAACACACTGTCAGTTGTACACTCTAGATGCTGAATTGAGCTGACTTTATGATTCTGCCTTCTCCAAGAAACTGATGGGCCTTCTCTGGTGTTACAAGTGTTGGCAGTGCACTTGTAGCAGTACTCAGATAATGTTGTTGTGAAGGGCAGCAATCTTAAACACATAAGATTGCTGCCCTGCACGTTCTTCATGTTCTTGCATGAAAGCGATAATCCTGTTTGCATGTTGACATGCAAACATGATTTTTGTGTTCACCTTGAACAGATTGTTGACTGATCTGGTACATCAGATGAGTCAACAATCAGCCCGAAGTGTATAATACCAAGTATTCACTAACAGTGCAGTGCACGGTGCAAAATAGTCCGTTGGGTATACTTCAGAAGCAATTTGTGAAGCATTGTGAGCGGGTGGCTCACATTGAGACTGTGCCACCTGCTCAACTGGCTTCACATGTTGCTTTTGGAATACATCCATCAGACTATATTGCATCGTGCAATACACCGTTAGTTGTACACTTTCGATACTGAATCGAGCTGATTTTATGATTCTACACAAGGCGCAAAAAGGTATGTAGTCCATGTGCTCCTTGCTGAGGAGCTGGCGCTGACACAAGCAAGATGATAAAGCAGACATGTACATTTGTACACATGCACACACACAAAGTCATGCTGACTGTACAGTTGACTCTCAACTTGACATGCTAACAGTCAAGTTAGTGGAGAACCGGACTGTCAGCATGACTGCATGTTGCATGGTTGTGCTTTCATGATTGTAAGAGCCATGCCTGTGTCCATGCCAGATGCTGTGCTGTAACAGCTTAACAGCCAATGCCCAATACAGAAGTAACTTAGAGCAAGAAACACCTGATTGTTCGGTGTAGTCAGCGCATCTTTGCAAGCTCACGCTATATGTCAATGCCTTCAGCCGTTATATCAGAGTAGATTTTCCAGAAAGTCAATAGGCAACTTTTAACAGGATCAACAGCCTCAGGTGCGCACCCTAAGGTTCCTTGACTGTGACAAAAGTTACGTTTTTCACTTCTTGGAGGGCTTGACCATATTTGCAAAATGGCAAATGCAAAACATATTGCATCATAACAGCTGCATGCGCATATGTCAGTCCTGCTGCGGTCACGCAATCCTGAGTGTCTTAGGTGATAATCTCAGACACCATGAAAGTGCGTAAGAGCAGCCGGGCCATCCTCTGTTTTTTATATTTTTTGTATGTCCCCCAGGGCACCCCAGTATCTTACCTGGTTTCTCATTGAATTGACGCAGAAAGGTGCAGTCTCTCCTTCTCTTTTCTTTGGGTATGTCCAACCCAAGTCATGGGAACCTTGATCAGGCATGTACAACAGCATATAGCAGCAATTGATGTAGCTGGAGGTACATGCCTCAGTCTTGCTGCAGTCATTTAGTCCTGAGTATCTCATGTGATCACCTGCTGAGACTCCAAGCACAACTGACTTCAGCAAAACTGTAGTGCGTATTAGATATGTGTGAGCTCAGTTTGGCAAGCCATCATCCAATATGCACAGCAGCGTGTTCAACACAATATGCCTCGTGTGAGAAGCTTGTTTCAGTCTTGCTGCACTTGTGGTCCTGAGTGTGTTGAGGTGACCGTCTCCGGTTGCCATATCTCTTTGGTTCCCAAAAGTTGCCACTTGTGGGAGTCACAAAGGTAATGTAGCTTGAGGCGGAAGCCTCAGGGACTCAGGAATGTGTAGATACAGCAGGACTGTGGCATGCATTTCTCCGTACAAAAAGCCTGCCATTTTGGCAATATCAAAAGGCAGGCCAAACACAACTCTTTAGCACAGCACGAGTCCTACAGGCTTGTGCAAGTCTTAATGTTTACTAGCATTTCTCTTGAACAGACGGCGCCAAATGGTGTCAAAAATCATCTTTCACCAGCAGTGACACACAAAGCATGCACTGGATTACCTGGTGCATAGGCTGTGCACCAGAAAACCCTTGTGCCTATTGTCTGCTTGCTGTTGTCTACTATTTTGCAGGCATTGTCTACCAGCATCAAACAGGTGCATCTTGTTCAAGACCTTCTTGCAATCACATGTTGCATGCCGGCACATCTTGTTATTCTGCGCCCTAAGCACCATTAAGCACAAAGCGTCCTGATTTGGACCTTGCTGGTAAATTGTAAACAGCTGGGGGATTTGCTGTGGGTCTCAGGTAACCTCGCTGAATTAGCATAGAGCTAAGCAAAATTCCAGCTGGTTTTGCAGTTGCAAATGTGTATTATAGGTTCGTTTCAACATAAGCACAGCGAGCTTGCTGCATGCACAATGGAGATAGGCACTTTGAGCTGGATGCATGCGCAAGAAGAGTGAGTCCAGGCTTCAAACAACTTCTGCAGCAGCATAGCAAAGCGCAGCTACAGCATACGAGTAGTGAGGTGCATCGACAGCTGAAATCTTTGCATGTCTGGCAGCATGTACATGCAAAGATTCCAACAGGCACTGCACCTGACTACTTGTATGTTGTAGCTTTGCTTTGCCGACACAGACCACAGACTGGCAGCCGCTCAATGATTGTATGTCCCGGCTGGCTGGGTACACCAAGTGGAGCTTTAGAAGCTTTGGTGCAAGGTCTACTTGGGTGGCAATATAGTATAATTGAAAAGGAGCTATGCGCCTGCGTACCTTTTAGCAGCAGCAACATTTTTGCATGTCCAGGAGCTGAAATCCCAGGATCAGTATGGTCCCCACTAAAGAAGGCCTTGTGCTATGCAGGCTCTGATGCAGCGGCCCAAAGGCAGGACAGCATGAGTGAAGATTACGCTATTGATGAGCAGATCTTCTGTTTGCAATACTTCTTCCTGCCAACTGTCGGTGCAGGAGACAAGATGCACGGGTGGCATGCCAGGAAGGCGGGAAGTGGGCCATGGCATGTTGGTGCAAAGAGTTGTGGCGCCACTTGTGCCTGATGAGGTGAGTGCAGTCCCATCTGCTTTCTGATTGCAGCAACATGCCTGATACTCAAAGTACGTCATGGACAGGACTAGTGGTACACGCCCTACTTGTCAATGCTTGTGGCAGCAGAAGCAAGGGTAACAGTCCATCGCCATTATCTTCATTGCACAGTGTTATGGGAGAGGAGTATCAGCAACTATTGTCGTAGCTGCTGATATTCCCACCTCATCATACTGAACTTTGCTGCAGCCAGCTTAATCCTTCGCTCTCTCTGGTGTCCTTCAAGCTTGCACAAATTTCAACGTTTCCTCCTACATTTTGAACAAAGTTCGGACGTCACCCAATAGTGTGGAAACATACAGAAATCACTCTCCACCACTCTCCACCACTAGTGACACAGAAAGCATGCTCTGGTGTGTGGTGCACAGCCTGCCATTGCACCAAAAATACCTTGTGCCTGCTGCCTGCTTGCTATTGTCTACAACTTTGCAGGCACTGTCTACCAGCAATCAAACAGGTGCACCTTGTTTGAGACGTTCATGTGATCACATGTTGCCTGCTGGGAGATCTTACATGCGTCCACTTTTGCATCCTCCTTCAGACGCCTGGGCTCAGCTACATGCAGAAAGAACTTGAAGCGCAAGGCTTCACACATACATACAGTTGCTGTCAATGGACAGTCGCGTTTGCACAGCTCTGTCTGCAGTCTGTCTGAGCTGTACGTGCATGACAGCTATGCACAATACTCAAGGCCTGGATTTCATTTCGCACCCTAAGGAAACCCTGATCTGGTGCTTGCATGCCAGTTGCAAAGACAGCAGGGGACTATTCTGTTGCTCTCATCTAACTCTCTGGATTAGTTGAGAGCTAAGCAAAAGTCTCAGCTGGTTTTGCAGACAAAAATATGTGCTATGGCTACTTTCCAACATAACAACAGCGAGCATGATCCATTGACAATGGTGATAGGCACCTTGAGTTGAATGCACACGCAAAAAGGGTGAGTCCAGGCTTAAGCTTCTTACAATTCCAGCAATAGCATAGCAGAGCACAGCTCTTGCACACGAGTAGTGAGGTGTGTCGATCGATCGCGATGTTTGCTGCTGGTACATGTGCATACTGCCATGTTGTGGACAGACTGGCAGCGTGTATATGCACGAACAGCAGCCATCAATGCTTGCATGCTGTAGCTGTGCTTTGTTGACACGCTGCACAGACTGGCAGCTGCTCAATGGTTGTAAGTCCTTGCTGGCTGGCTACACCAAGTGCATAACCTGCAGGATCGTGTGCAGATAGCATGGGACTTTTTTGGCTCTATTGTGGCGCCATAATACTCCCAAGCCATCTTCCCACCATCTTGCAAGTTCTCCACTTGGTGCATCCAGCCAGCAGATACATACAGCCTCCGTCCATGGGCTTGGAGATTCACATAGGCATCTCCGATCTTTAGATCATTGCCTAGGTGTGCTTGCAATCTGATGTCGGTTCAAATGGACGCACAGACATGAAATATTTCTCAGTCTTGCTCTTCTTTGCCAACCTTCAGTGTCCTCTTGCAAAATCTGCATAATGATTGAGGTTCAAAGGGCAGTGTGTGAACTCAGCAAGACTATAGTACTAGTGCGTATCAAACATACGTGACCTCAGCATTGCACAACATGTGGGCCATCAGTAGAAATGCGCAGCGGTGTATATAAAACAGTACGCCTCATGTGAGAAGTTTGTCTCAATCTTGCTGCACTTGCATTATCCTGAGTAACCCGAGTACACATATTTGGTCTGTGACCATGTTCTGAGCTGCTCTTGAAAACATTGTTTGAAATGAAGTTGATGTGGTCAGCTCATGAGCAATTGCAAAGCTGATCAGCAAATGAACAAAGACAAGGCTCAGCTCTAGTTAGGCCTCAAGCTTGCAGGTCAGTTTTTATTTTTAGTGCAAAATAGTATGTTTCCCGCTTGGGAACTTAAGAAGATGTACGCCCCTGATAACAATTGCTCTTTACTTTCAGTATACTGACGTCAGTATACTTACGTAATATTTTGAGCGGCAGATGACGTGATGCATGCCAATGTTTTGTCATATGCTCAAGTTGGGGTCGTTTTAGGGTCTGTTTTAGGTTTAGTGGGCCATGGCAAGTCTTCCTCAGACCATGCAAGTTTCAAGCCCATGCAATCCTCATCATTTCACTTCACCTCTTTTGGTTCTCAACATTGGTCTGTGGCACAACGAGACTGTTGCCACAACCTAGCCTGGTGCTTTTTCTTCCTCATTTCAGCTTGGCAAGCATGATTCAGACGTCAAGCGTTGTGTCCTGAGCTGTGCTTGGCAGCTCGGTATGAGAGTTGGCTATTCATCAAATTGACGCCAAAAGGTGTAGTCTTTTGTTTTCTTTTCTTCTCTGTCCATAGCTGTGCGCATCTGGCTGTGAACACTACAGTTAAAGGGCACCGGGAGGGTCAACAACTTGTAGCAATCACAGCTTTATGCTCGCATCTGTGGCACTCCTGCTTCAGCTTGCAACGACTTTCAAGTCAATGATCTAGGAAGAAAAGCACGCGTAATCTGTTTCAGCAATCATAGCGGGAGCCTCTTGAGGCGGCAGCCCAGCGCTAACATTAACACATATGTGAACAACATCAGGTACATACCATGCTTATCTGACGATGGTATGAATCTCGTGTTATTCACAGAAGTGTTACTTGTTAGCTCTGGGCTGTCGCCTCAAGCCGGAGGCTTTGTTTGATTATCCTCTTGAGAGATAAAACGTCATCTGAGCTCAGCTGGTGAGTCCTGATCAGATGTGCATCTCAAACAATATATTGAAGTGGTTATGGAAATGATCTGAAGCTTTGCGGACTCACTGACACTGTATAGTACCAGTGACTCCCAGAGGCTTCTGCTAATCACTTCAGACACTCAGTGCAGCAGCACTCAGGACTCATCAAGTGCAGCAAGACTGACTTGTGCATCTCTTCCATCTCTCAAACAGCACCACTATACGGATGGGTCTGCAACACATACTCAATGTATGTATTGATGTGCTGCATACTTGATGTATATGCAGTACAGCATGCATCAGTTGAGACACATCTTGTAAGATAGCAATGCAGTCTTGCTGCAGCTGTGAATTCCTAGGGCATCTCAGAGGGTATGTTTAGATGCCAGGGTTTTGATGGTTGCAGCAAGACCATCCTGACGAAGATCTGTCAACTGGTTGAGCTCAGCTGTGTGAGCCTTTATCAGGGATGCGCACTAGCATATGCAGAATAGTACGCATCATCAGAGTTGCATGTCTCGGTCTTGTTGCAGTCATACAGCCTTGAATGTTTTAGGTACCTATCTGCTGAAGTTTTCTCGGTCTATTTTGACTCCAAGAAGACTGTCGCACATGTAATACATCTTGTCACCTGCTGTTTATTGTGGGTCAGGCCGGTGCCCTGTTTCTCATCAAAGAATCTGCTGCAGAGAAACACTCTGTTGAGTACCTGGACGACTGGCCTGGCTGCAACACATGTTGAACAACGTGTCACCTACTTTTAATTGTGGGTCAGGCTGGTGCCCTACTTCCCATCAAAAGATTTGTTTCCAAGACATTCCGTGGGGCAGTGGTGTCAACCTGAGCCACAGAGCGTTCAGAGCAGCCGTTGCCAAGCAAAGCAACTCATGACTGGAAGACTTCACAGATCAAATTGTTGCGAGCTGTACTATAGGCAACGACACAATTCGCTGTGCAGAGTCAAAGTTTCATCCCACAAGTCAGGGGAAGCCAGCCGTAGTCACATGAATGCTCACATGGTGTGAGTGTTGTGTTGACCTTGAAGTGAGTCAGCTGGGCTCTTATTCGTATCACTCACTCACTCACTCACCCACCCACCCACCCACCCACCCATATCACTCACTCACTCACTCACTCACTCACTCACTCACTCACATGGAGCAAACAATGTGCTAATGCAAAATCAAAGATATGTTGTTTGGTGCACATCTGCTTGAGCATGAGCTGATGTCACAACTCAGGTTACGCAGCTGCAAGTCTACGCAAGCTGCTCAGACAGCATGATGACATGCTCGCAGAGTGCCGCACAGGACCAGCAAGTTGACTAGGGACAATACATGCTTTGGTTCGGTTTTTGACACTATGTCATGGATGCAGAATGCGCTTAGGAAAAACACCAGCTTTGCTGTTTTGTTGGTCGGAAGGTCTAGCATATGAGCTTTAGAAGCTTCAGTGCAAGGTCTCCATGGGTGGCAATATGCAAAAGCAGCTATGTGTCCATGTGCTTTCTGGCAATAGCAATGTTTCTGCATCTCCAGGAGCTGCAATCTTAGGGTCAGTATGGTCCCCACTAAACAAGGCCTCGTGCTCTGCAGCCTCTGATGCAGCGGCCCAAAGGCAGGACAGCATGAATGAAGACTACGCTATTGATGAGCTGATCTTCTTTTTGCAATACTTCTTCCCGCCAATTGTCGGTGAAGGAGGCAAGATGCATAGGTGGCATGCCAGGAAGGCGGGAAGTGGGCCACAGCATGTTGGCGCAAAGATGTTTGGAGCCATTTGTGCCTAAGGAGGTATCTACATCTAGTTTCTGATTGCAGTAATAGGCCTGCTCAGCATGTGAGCCTTGATCAAATGTGCACAGCGCCAGCAACTCATGTAGACTCATAGCTATAGCTAGGCTCTTCAGATGGTCTGACACCTCATTGGGTTGTGACACTCAAGAGGTGTCAGACTTTGTCACTGTGTGCTTTTGACTGGCAGCTAGCCTAGTTGGTTGCTACTTCAGGTAAACTCAAGAATCTTCTGATGCTCTTACCATGCTCACCAGGCGGCTTCTTTTTGCTTTGCTTTCAGAATTACCTATTCGCCAGGCCAGCTGGGCACGCCTTGGACCTTTTTCAAAGTCTCTGCCACAAGCATAAGCATTTGGAAGGCGGTGCAAAGGCATGCCAAGTATATCTGTGACAGCAGCAATGCAAACAGAGGCCGTTTCGCATACTGGTTTGCAAAGAGGCTTACAAAATTGGCTTCATGCCTTAAGCTTGACTTGCCATCATTCCCATTCCAGAGGCCCATTGGGGCTAGAAGCAAAGCAAAATCAAAAGGCCGCTGCATGCAGTTTGTTTTCCATTTTCATGCAATCACAGGTATGCACAATGGCAGGTCTTACTTGCATCCAGTTTCATAAGCACCTTCAAACAGCTGCACCCTGCCCAATGGGCAAGACGCATGCAACATACAACTGCATGTACATCTGGCAAAGCAAAGCATTTTCTGGGCACACTCTATGGCAATGGCAACAAGTGGTTTCAGCCAAAAGGTAGCAGCTTGTCTTTGTTTTGTGTAGAAAAGAAAAGAAAAGACTACGCTTTTCGGCGTCAATTTAATGAGAAGCCAAGTATTATTATATTTATTAACCCTAAACCCTAAACCCTAAAGTATTTTTTTTCTTTATACCGGGCTGCCCAAGATTTGTTTTGTTTACTCTCCTTGCTTGGTAGGAGTCAATTTTCCGGTCCTATGTAGCACGTTTGCTTGCATGTTGTCTGTATGTATGTATGCATGATTGATTGAGAATGATTCTGCTTATCAGTCACCAAACAAGCCGGTTGCTGCTCTGCCTAAAGGGTGTGTGCGTTTCTGTTGCACCCCCCCCCTGAGGACACACACCCCTTTGGGGGGATGGGCTTACAAATGGCTGAGCCCACATCAATTGTCCCAAAGCCAATGACATGATGCAGAGCACAGGCTGCCTTGCAAACAGTTGCCAGAATCAAGATGAACGGTTTTCTGCAAGACCCAGATCTTGCATCTTGTTGCTGACTGCCACATCAGTGATATCAGCAGCAGACCTAGAAGACAGCACCGCTCTTAGCTTAGCTCACACTGTGGTCACAAGCAATTCAGTGCTTGACAGGCTGTGCTGCTGTCACAGTCGTGACCTAGAGACTCAGGCTTGCAGGCACATTGCTGGACATGTTGTGCAGCAGAGTCACATGCCTTGCACATCACGTCTACCAGTGCCTGCAAGCCAGGATAAATGTTGGGCCATACATGGCTGCGCACCCCAGGCAGGGCAGGGGCTGTGAGACTGTCTTACATCAACAGCAAGGGAGCAAAAGCATGGTCAAGCTGCGCCTTTTGGCTTGTTAAGACAGTTCTGACAATGACACTACCAAGCCTTTGTTGCCCTTTGCTGTCCAATGCATTTGTCCAAGCAGCAGATTTCAAAGAGTTTGAGACATAGCTTGTGACAGTATCATGGATGTAGGGGCTGAGGAAGTATGTGAACGCAGCAGTTTGTCGGCTGGCAAGGTTGAAAAATATATAAAAATTAGAAGCTTTGGTGCAAGGTGTACTTGGGTGGCAATACTCAACAGCAGCTATGCGTCCATGTACCTTCTGGCAATAGCAATATCAATGTTCCTGCATCCCCAGAGCAAAAATCCTGGGATCAACATGGTCCCCACCAAACATGGCCTCTTGCTATGTAGGCTCTGATGCAGCTGCCCAAAGGCAGGTCAGGATGAGTGAAGATTATGCCGCTGGCAAGCAAAATTGCTGTGTGCAGTACCTGTTCCCGCCAACTGTCGGCAAATGAGACAAGATGCACAGTTATCACGCCAAGAAGGCGGGAAGTGGGCAGCGTCATGTTTGCGCACAAGCTTTTGGCGCCAAAAGTGCCTAATGAGGTATGTGCAATCTCATCTGCTTTCTGATTGTAGCAATAGGCCTGAAACTCAAAGTTAAGTCTGGCGGTATGTTATGCAGAAGTAAATGAGTGATGATATGCGCCCTAGCTGTCATTCTCTGCAGTAGCAGAAGCAAGGGTAACGCTCCATTGCCGTCAGTTTTAGTATACAGTATGATAAGGTTGGAGTGTCCGCAACTACTGTTGTAGTTGCTGTAGTTGCTGATACTCCGGCCGCATCACACTGAACTTTGCTGCAGCTGGCTTAACCCCTCGCTTTCTCTGTTGTCCCAGTAGTCCTACAGGTTTGCACAAATCTCAATGTTTCCTACTGTCTTTTCTCTTGAACAAAGTTCAGACAGCACCCAATGGTGTGAAAACAAACAAACGTTACTTTCCACCACTAGTGACACAGACCGCATGCTCTGGTGTGTCCGGTGCACAGCTTGCCTATGCACCACAACCCTGTGCATGCTGTCTGCTTGCTACTGTCTACAACTTTGCAGGCACTGTCTACCAACAATCAAACTGGTGCACCTTTTTTGAGACTTTCATGCAATCACATGTTGCCTGCTGGCACATCTTACTTGAACCCAATTTTGCAACCTCCTTCAGACGGCTGGGCTCATGAGCTGATCACATGTGGAAAGCAGCTTGAACACGCGCAAGGGCTTCACACATGCATACAGTTGCTGTCAACGGACAGCTGTGCATGCACAGCTCTGTCTGCAGTCTGTCTGAGCTGTATGTGCACGACAGCTATGCACGATACTCAAGGCCTAGATTTCATTTCACACCCTAAGCAAACTCTGATTTGGAGCTTGCTGGCCAATTGTAAAGACAGCAGGGGACTATTCTGTTGCTCTCAGCTGAGAGCTGAGCAAAAATCTCAGCTGCTTTTGCAGTCAAAATCATGTGCTACAGCTGCTTTTCAACTTAACAACAGCGCGCGTGATCCATGCGTAATGGTGATAGGCACTTTCAGATGGATGCACATCAAGAAGATTGAGTCCGGGCTTCTTACAAGTTCTGCAATAGCGGGGCAAAGCACAGCTACTGCATACAAGTAGTGGGGTGCATTGATGTCTGCTATCTTTGCATGTCTGGCAGCATGGCAGCATGTACATGCTGAGCTGGTAGTAATCAATGCACCCCATTACTTGTATGCTGTAGCTGTGCTTTGCCGACACACTGCACAGACTGGCCGCCGCTCAGTTATGGTAAGTCCCTGCTGGCTGGCTACACCAAGTGGACAACTTGCAGGGTTGTGTGCAGGTAGCAAGGGACTGTTTCGGCTCTATAATAGCGCCATAATAATCCCAAGCTGTTTCACACCATTTTGCAAGATCTCCAATTGGTGCTTTCAGCCAGCAGACACATACAGCCTTCCTCCATGGGACTGAAGTTTCATATAGGCATCTCCTGTCTCTACATCGTGTGCTTGCAAGCGCTGAAACTGCTGTCGGTTCAAATGGACGCACATACATGAGATGTCATCCCAGTCTTGCTGCAGCTTTGCAGTCCCTGAGTATCATATTGAGAGATCTGCAACATGTTTGACCTCAGCCTTGAGACTCAATCAGAGATGCACAATGGAATATACAAAACAGATTGCATCATCAGAGCTGCATGCGCATGCCTCAGTCCTGCTGCAGTTCATACAAACCTGAGTGTCTTAGGTTTTTTCATCTGACTGTTCCTTCTCTTCTTGAGGTCTGCGTTACACTGGTGCATTTTATATTCAAGCTGCAGTCTGCATGCATGAAGGTAGCCTTCATGCCACACCCTATGTAACCTGTACAAAAAGCTAATGACTGATGTTATAACATCTGCCTAGAGCTCAAATGTACTGTGGCAAGCTCAAAGTCAATGTGAGCAAAAGACTGGGTTGCAGTGGTGAAAGGCATGTGCTTCCCTGGGGTTGCAGCGATGAAAAGCATGTGCTTGCCTGGTTTCAGATTCAAGAGTTGTGTAGGGCCTTGCAGGCCATGCTTCAATATGTGAATGCATTTGTAGCACACTGCAACAAGAGTGCAGAGTGCTCAATCTCTAAGTTGAACATTCTAGGACTCTTTCTGCTGTGTGCACCAAATGTTGCAACACAGCATGCGTACATGGCTTGATGTCACGCCTGTACAAGCTGCTATCATTGCAATGCTTGAAGCTGAGAAGCATATGCTTGACGCGTGTCTGTCATTTGAAAAGAAAAGAAAAGAAAAGTTTACGCTTTTCAGCGATCATAACGGGAGCCTCCTAAGGCGGCAGCCCGGAGCTATGACCATAGGCCATAGCCCTAAGGGAAAGGAAAAACCCTAAACCTAGTGTGGATCTGGCATGTTCTGTCTGCGTTTGTCTGTCATTTGAATACTGGACAGCATTTGCTGTCTACACTAAGCTGACAGTCAAATGTGAACACCATCAAGCAAGCAGCAAGCTTGCTCATTTGTCCTGGCTCCCTGCAGTGACTCAATGTCTACATCACCGATTTGAATCTTTTTGTATCACTTACTCTGCCATCATAAATACAGTCTTGCAAATACTCTGCAAAGCAACAAAAATGTAGTCATGTTTAACGCATACCGCTCAACAGGGGTGTGAGCCTGGCTGATGCAATTGGGCGCATGAAATTATGGGTCGTTGCACCTGCTGCCTATCATTGGTCGGGCCATCACTCTACCAATGGGGGTGGTCAGTGGTAACAACCCATACTTTCATGCATCCAAGCTCATCAGCCAAGCTTGGATGCGCACACTGGTGGCAAGAGGTAAGTCCGCTGCAACCACCATTGCTGCTGTCTTGAGGTCTGAAGAAGCAGGAGCTTGAACTTTGGTCATGATTCTTGTGATGCACGCGTGCATCTAGAGGGGTTTGCGTACGGCAAGTGAGCTCATGACATGTGTTGCCTTGCTGCCATCATTATTGTTGTTGTCTGAAGCTACAAGCTTATGATGCACAAACAAGAGCCCATTGTCAAGGCCAGCACCTACATACCAGCAACAGAGGATCACAGCGTAAGGCTGCTGGTCTCAGAAGGGTGTGCTGCACATTAATATTGTGATGCAAGAGTTGCACCAGATTGATTACATAGCCGCATTGGATGCATGCAAGCGCAAAGCCGCATGCATTGATGCGTGCCAGGTGATCTGCCGAGGCAACTAGTCTTTTGCAGTGTATATATATCCACACATGCAGATTGCACCGGCATGCTTGAGGTCTGCTTTGCACTGGTCGACGTCTTGTGTACAAGCTTTCCAGCTTGAGGTCTGTATGATGCACAACTCAGGTGCAGACTGTCTTTTTCACCTGTCATGTAAAAAGTGAAGAAGCCTGGAACACCTCAACCACATTTTGACCTTTCCTTCAATTGATGCTACAACGCTGGCAGACACACATTCTTTCTGATACAAGCAAAAGCATGCATCCTGATCTCACTCGACTTTTAGATGTACAAAGGTCTAATGTTAATGCACTTCTATCCGCCATAGCATCGACATAGGGTGCCGTTTCTTATGTCCTGTGACAACCATATAGAGCTTGCATTCTGTGCCATCTCTCATTCATGAGTTTTAGTGACCAGAGCACCGAAGTTGCAAGTGATGGGCTGCCTTTGTAGGCATTGAGACATATCATTAATTAACCTTCTTGCTGCTTTGCAGCATCAATGCAATAATAGATGTGACCGCTCTGGAGTGACATTGGTTGTGGGCTCATCCATGCATACTGCAAGTGTTAGTCCAGAGGTGTCACATTTGTTCACAATGTTGAGATGAATGTGTTGTCTGACAAATTTGCTACTCTGTCATTTCCCTTTCGAGGCTAAATGAGACAGTCTGCATGTTTGTTGGACAACACATCTATTTCAACAGTCATAGTCAGGTTTTTCACAATTGTTACATATACCAATAACGCTTTGCAAAATTGGTAAACTGTATTTCTTGCAGGAAGTTGCATCTCACGCGACTAGGAGGCTGGTCCTGGAGGAGGGGTACCGGGTGGATGGCAGGGGGGTCACAGACGTGCGCCCCATCTGGAGCAGGGCTGGTTGCCTACCCAGGGTTCATGGGAGTGCCCTCTTCACCAGGGGCGAAACACAAGTCCTGGCAGTCACAACCCCAGGAGAGCTCCATCTTGCAGGCCGCATACCATGCCCTGAC
>JAABUK010007280.1_pt1 | contig 16047 bp, 2 predicted proteins | sample 5559141 | NCBI WGS metagenome assembly JAABUK01 (sample SAMN10711869, study PRJNA513367) | rock metagenome | isolation source: Antarctica rocks | place: Antarctica: Victoria Land, Pudding Butte nord | collected 2016-01-03
CTAAATATTAATTTTCAGCTTAATTAAGAGACTATAAATAGAAATAAAGAAACTATTATATAGAGATTTTCTAGCGCTTTTTAATGAATCTATTTATAATATATTATCTCGAGCTGTTAGCCTGCTATAGCTGATTTAAGCTCTTTTTATATTTTTAATTTTGATGTTCTTAATGTCAAGACTGCAGCAAATTTTCACGCTAAACACGGAAACACTATTTCTAATGAGGAGGGATCATCATTCCAGTGATACAAGAGATAATAATACGCAAAAGATATATTCCGCTTATAATTAATCAAAATTATATAAATAATATAGAGCATCTGAAAACTTATAAAGTAGATTAAAACTAAGATAAATAAGTTATATATATTTCCTCAGCTCTCATAATTAATTATAAGAGATTGTGATAAGAATTAAATTAGAGTAGCTAATATAATATTATAAAAGATTAATTTACTAAAGAAGAAATTTTTTCTAAAACTTTAAGAGATAGATCTATAGAATATTTAGAACGTTTAATATAAAGAAAGAATTAATTCCGAGCAGATAATTATAGAAGTAGAGATGTATAATATTATATAGAAGATTATAAAGAATAAAGCTACTAATTTAGATTAGATTCTAAATAGAATACTTAAGAATATAGTAGATTAGCTAGTCCCACATTTTCACACGATCTTTAACGCAGTATTATAAAACAACTATTATTCTAACGCGTGAAAATAGGCGGTTATACTTACTCTTCGAAAACTTAATAAAGATAATTATATTATTTCTAAGATATATCACCCGATAGCTCTACTTAATATTATGAGAAAACTTCTTAAATAAATTATAGTATGTAAGCTTTTATAACTTATTAAATTTAATCATCTTCTTCCGAAAATATAAATAAGAGCTTAGAAAGATAGATTAATAGAAATAACTCTTTAACTTCTTATAAAATAAGTATATATTATTTAGAATCTTTTAAATTCGAAGAAGATTATAATTCTTCTTAATCTTAATATCTCAGGCGCATTTAATTATATATTATACAAGAGGCTAATATTATTAGGAAGCGTCAAGACTCAGTCTTAACACGCAGATATAAGCTGACTACAGAAGTAAATCTCTATAGATCAGTAATCTATTCTTATAACATAAGAGAGCTGTTATTATATATTTACTATACACACTCTTAATATATCTTTCGCATGTTACTCGCATACTTATAAACTTCTATATCTCAGATTTCTATATACACGTGAAGAATGTCTACTGCTCGTCTGATCCCGAGTAGCTCTCTTAATATTTAGATCGCTCTATTTAATAGACCGTTCAGTAGAGATTCTTTAACATGATAATGAAAACGCGAAGTGAAACTGATACGATTAGTAAAGATAAAGGAAGATTAATTAATAATATAAATATCGATTTAGTAGTAGATAAGTAGTCTGCGCCTTTTATTAATAATAATAATAAATAGAAGATTATTAGATAGTATTATAAGCGCTTGCGAGAGCAGATTTAAGAGAAGAGAATACTTGAAGATATTACTGCGATAAAATTTAAACTCATAGGCGAAATATCTGCGAACTTTATAGAAATCGCAGAACTATTCATTCATTATAAATAAGTCACTTTCTCTATTCATTCTTACACTTCTTTATTACGTCTGATTCACATTACTAAATCTTCATACTATTCTATAAAGAATCTTAAAGACGCAGTTAATTATAAGAATGACTAAAAGATCTATATACACACGCTATTACTTATAAATAAGATAAATCTTATTAATTAAATAACAATCTATTTATAAGATAAAGCGCGTGAATTCTAAATTAATAATATGATTTTAATTGCAATTTAGAATAAATATATAAAGTAATATTAAAATCTGATTATTAATTTTATTAATTATATATAATATGTATTAATTCAGCTTAAGACTATTAAGTAATAATCTCAGTAATCAGTCTGAGATGTTATAACTCTTATTAAGAGTCTTGAAAAAGATATTTTATTAATAATTAAGAAAGAGTATAAGATATAGCAACTGCTTACTTATCTTATATTAGAGATCTGCTAAGAGATCTTAAAAGAGAACAGAATTATTATATTCCGCGAGCAGATTATAATTATGATATAATAATAAGAAGAATTAGCTTAAGAGCTGTTCTTAGAAAGTAAAGATAAGTCTCATACTAATCTAGCTAACGCTATATTAGATAAAAGCGCACGCGGAGCGCATGTTTCTCGCGGGCGTTTTTAACGCGAATATGAATCTAGTTATAGTACAGATTATCATTCTAATCTGACTCCGACTGAAGTAGACTTAACACCTACTAAAGATATAAGAAGTGATAGCATAATCTACTATAATTATAGAAAGTCTGATTATCTCTCTTAAGATTATAAAGCGCTAAAAAAGACTAATTTCTTATTAGTATTAATAAAAAAATAGACTCTAACATTATAATAGCGTTTGTAATATTAGATATAAATCTTAAGAACGCAAAGCTAACGCAATATATAATTATTAATATCGTATTATGAGATAAGTATAATATTCGCAGACTATTTACACTCTTAAATATAGATGCTTAAGAATACTTTCTATTATAGAAAGTAATTATTAAAGAAGATATTCAAGCGGACTTTATATTCATGAGCGTAATAATCTTGAATAATCAATTTATTATAATATATAATTAACATACGATTAAAACGAACGTAATAAACTTAATAAAAATATCACAATCCTATTAAATAGACTTTATAGCTACAGATATTCAAAGATATAATGCTATATTAAGTTGACTCTAAATCTTTAACGTAAATCTAGATTATTACTTTAAATAATATGAATAATTCTATTATAAAAGCGAGAAGAGTTGTAAGATAAATATTATAGAGATGCTAAAACTTAAGAGAGCTAATATTCCGATTTATACAATATATATCATATCTGCGAGAATTATATTAGAAATATGTGAAGATTTAGAGAGCATCATATAAGATATATGCGGAAGCTCTGCGAATTCAGTACAGCGTTATTCTATAGATCTTTACTTCACAGAAGTAATTACTGTGCAGCTATTAAAAGAGCTTAAAGACTATACTGATATATTCTTAAAAGAGAATGCTGCGAAATTGCCTGATAATATGTGTGTAAAACACGCTATTCTCATTAAGAAAGGTAAGAAGATATTATACAGGCTCATTTACTTCTTATTTATAAATAAGTTACAAGTATTACGTAAGTATCTTAAGAGTAGCATGATAAAAGACTGAATAAGAAATTTAGAGTTATCTATAAAGGCTTCAATTCTATTCATCTTTAAGAAGAATAATAGTTTACACTTATACGTGAATTATAGAGATCTGAATCGAGTAACTATTTAAAATAAACATTCATTATTATTGATTTCTAAGACACTTAATTAATTAAGTGACGCGAAGAGATTCATATTAATAAATCTGCGTGACACTTATCATCAAATATATATTAAGTAAGAAGATGAGTGGAAAACTGCGTTTCATATATAATATAACTATTTTAAGTATATAATTATGTCTTTTAAGCTGATTAATATATTAACAACATTTCAAGTCTATATTAATCAAGCATTAAAGAATCTGTTAAATGTTATTTATATAGTCTATCTTAACAATATTATGATTTACAGCTATGATGAATAGAAGTATAATAATCACGTGCGCCAAGTACTAAAGAGATTACGCAAATTTGGCTTATTTATTAAGCTGTTAAAATATGTCTTTTTCATTATAGAAATAGACTTTCTTAGCTATCACATAAATATAATAGACGTTTCAATAAATACACGCAGAATAATTATAATCATTAATTAATCGATTTCAAAGTCATTTCATGATGTGCAAATCTTTCTAAGCTTTATTAACTTTTATAAAAGATTTATTTATAAATATTCTATAGTAATTATTGTAATTACAGACCTATTACTGAAAATAATGAAAGAAAGAAAAACTAAATCGTTTCTCTAAATAGAGAAGATAGATGCTGCGTTTCGCATACTAAAAAAATACTTTCAAACTACTCCTCTATTATAACATTTTAATTCAGAGAAGTCAATCTAAATCAAAATTAATATATTAAGAAGAGATCTAATAGAGATTCTCTCTCAACTTAATAATAATAATATAAAGATAGCACGCTATATCTAAACACCAGTAACATTCTACTTAAGAAAGCTGATACTAGCTAAGAGAAATTATATTATAGAGAATTAAGAGATGCTAATAATTATTACCTCATTTAAGAAGTAATATCACTACTTAGAATCATCTGCTTTTAGCGTGCGAGTTCTATATAACCACTTTAACTTATAGTTATTTATAATAACGAAGATATTAAATAAACATTAAGCTTAATAAGCTGAGATACTCGCTACTTATAATTTTAAGATCTATTATCACAGAAATAAGAAGAATCCCGCTAATCTATTATCATATAGATCGGATTACGCAGTAGATAATAAGAGAAAGAAAGAGAATCCTCTTAAAACACTCATTCTAAAAAGAGTTAGATTTAAGATCTTGATCACTAATCTGAATTAAGAAGAAGAATCTCTAAATTTAAAATTACTTATAGAAATCATAATAGAGACTATTATATATCTTAAGAAGAGTTAATAAAGTGCTCTATCTAGATCTACTGTAGATAGTTAATATAACGCACGCGAGATATATATTAATCACGTGCGAAAAACTGAAGATTCTTTAAGAGAAGAAGAAAACTTCTTAAAAATAGAAATTATAAGTTCAGTCTCTATTATATTATTTTACGGGAAGATTCTGAACGCTCTTACTAATTATCTTCTAGCGCTATAATAAAGAAACATCTTCTACACGAAAAAGAGCTGAAAGAGATCTTTAAATAATTTTATTAAAGAGAATCAATTCAAGAATAGATAGTGCGAAGATCATACTAATCTCGTGCGATATAACGGCGCGGTCTATATTTCTAATAACTGTGCAATCAGAATAGAGATCCTGCATGTGAATTATAATAATTTATAATAAGAGAGCTATTTTAATTAAAAGAGAATTTAAGAGATTATTCTACGAAGCTATTAATAATTTAGAATATTGTAAATTATCAGAAATTACATCTTAACATATAATATCTGTTAAAGAATGAAGACATCATAATATAAGTCTTATAATATGCTTGCGCTATTATTACAGCTCGAGAGAATCTAATAAGATATTGCGATAAACTTTATTATAAGCTTATTACCTACTATTTATAGAGATAAAGCATATAATATCATTCTTATAATAGTGAATCGATATTTAAAAATAATATATTATATAGCGTGCATAAAAGAAATTAATGCTTTTAAGCTTAAAAAGAGACTTATTAAAAAGATATTCTTAAAATTCAAATTCCTTAGATCTATTATTAGTAACAGAAGATTAACATTTATATCGAAGTATTGAGAAACTCTTTATTACTATTTGTGTGTAAAGAGATATCTCTTCACAGTATTCTACTTATAAATAGATGATTAAACTGAGCGTGATAATCAGATATTAGAATGCTATCTTCGATATTATATCAATTATCGTCAGAATAATTAAATAGATCTGTTATTAAATACTGAATTCGCGTATAATAGAAGTATATACTTAGTTATAGAAAAAACATTATTTAAGATAATACTATATTTCTTACCTGCTTTTCGCATAAAACTCGTAGATGAGACATCTGCGCGGAAAGAGAAGAGCTAATTAGTAAGAGAGAGAGCGGAGTAGATTAAAAAGATTATTAAAGAGAATAAAGATCTCTGAATTAAATTATAAGAAGTAATAAAGAAGTTTTATAATTTAAAACGCAAGAATATAATCTATAAGATTAGAGATAAGATCCTACTATTATTAAAGAATATTCATATAAGAAAAGTAAGCAAGAAGCTTACTAATAAGTTTCTCGGGCCATTTAAAATCAAGAAGCTAATAAATAAGAATGCTTATTAACTAATCCTTTCTAAAAACTATAAAAGAATTTATCTTACGTTTCACATCTCTCTATTAGAGTTATATCACAGGCGAGAAGATATTAAGATATCTGAGTCTATAGAGATATAGAGCGAGAATGAATAAGAAGTTAAAGAGATTCTTAATATATATATTTCGCGTAAGAAACGCATGTTTTTAATATAATAATAAGAGTTTATAAGAGATTATGATACTTGAGAACTTGAGAAGAACTTATTAAATACTTAAAAAAAGATTATGACTTTTTAATAAGAGCGAAGTTACAGAATAAGTATAGAGTAAGCAGTTATTTAAATATCTAATCAGCAGATTATTTAAATAAAAAAGGGCGAGAAATATTGTTATAAAGAATAAAAAGCGTCTGATCAGTAAAATATACGCGAAACGCACGAGAAAAGCATAATATAAATATAAGATTTCAGATAATTATTAACTTATTTATTATAGTTTATTTCCAATTATTTATAATAAAGAATCGCGATCAGTATTAGTAGTCTTTATCTATTTATAAAGCGCAGCTAACTCTATCTTATTAAGCTTAAGATTCTTACGCAATTTCATATTAAAGTTATCAGACTTAATCAATTTATCAGACATAATCAACTCAGGCGTCTTAAATATAGTAGATGTTATTAATTTCTTATTTAACTCTAAGAAAGCTAGTTTCTTTAAATAGTCTTAAGTTTACTTAAATTAGTCAGATAATATGATTTCAGTCTATTAAAATTATCAGTATCATACTTTTCACTTAAGAATAACATACTTACAGCCTGCGCAGTAATTTCAGTTTATATTCAAACAGTCTAAATAAGTAAAATAAGATTATTCTTAATCTTTAAAAGATTAAGATTAATAATATTATTATTATTAAAAATATAAGCACGCTTAAAAGAAGATTTATTAGATAGAGAGCTAATAATCTAAAGAGGCGTATTAGAAAGATGATAAGAGATCATATTATACTATAATTTAATATTCTCAAATATCTTTTTCTTATAATCAGCACGGGCGTTACGCGCTTCTTCATAAAATAATTAAATAATAATACGCATATTAGAAGAAGACTTTAAATAATTAATATAGACATTTTATATAGAAGAAGCATACTTTAAATATAAAGCTATTAAGAAAACATATTAGAAGATAATTATAATCTTTAATAGAATAATAATCATATTTAATACGATTAAATAATATCTCATAAGTAAATAATATCTCAGACTTTTAATAGAGACATCTCACGCAGTACTAATATTATAATTAAGACTAATCAGTAATAGAAAAGATTAAATTAAGTATCTCAGCTATTATAAAGTATAGTATTAGCAGAACTATAATATGAGTATAACAGAATATCAACTTACGAGCTTTAATTATTTTATATTTTAAAGCTTTAAGTAATAAGAAGATTAGTAATAAATAAGAGATTAAAAGAACTACTTACACATAATAGTAATAATAATAATGATGATAATAATACTACTATTATTATTACTATTATTATTATTACTATTATTACTAATATTATTACTAAGACTAAAATGAAGATAATTAAAGAAGAAAAGAAGTTAAAATCAAAAAGAAAAGAAGCAGTCTTATATATTATAAGAAGGAGAGAGTATTTATTATAGATCAACTCTATTATCTATTCATTATTAATAACGATAATATCATAAATCCTTCATTCTAAAGAATCAACTATTTTAATGAAAACTCATAACTCATTAAGCAATATAATATATTCCGAGCATGCTAGCATTAGATTAACCGCATATTAGCTTTTGAATTAAAGTGTGAAAGTCCATATAAATAAAATTCATTATCATGAATAGTAATAACTATCTATTTAATAAATCTTGTATATAAATATCAAGATTCTATAAAACAGAATAATAAACAGTATAATAAAAGTTCTATTATAAATAGAATAGCTTAATAATTATAAAGTAATATTTACGTTACTTAAAGATCGAGTAAGCGAGATACTAAATAATTAAGAGATTAACTTAATAGCAGAAATCAAGTAGATGAGATACTTAATAATCGAGAGATCAACTTAATTATAGAAATTGAATAAGTGAGATGTTAAATAACTAAGAAGTTAATTTAATTATAAATATCGAAAAAGCGAGATGCTGAATAATTAAGAGATTATTTTAATATAGAATATTATCTTCTTTTTTTATAAAAGTAATGAGATATTATAAGTAATCTCAGTATTATATTAGGAACTATTAAGTCTAACTATAGTAAGATTTAAATATTAGGGGGTTGTGAATAGAAATCACTGTTCTTATATAGAAGTGTCAAAAGCAGAGTGTAATTGATAATATAAATTGATTACGGAAGAAGAGATTATAAATTCAAGAGATAATCGTTCGTTTATATAATTATTAGTTGTGATCTGTGCTCTATATTTCGAGTGCTTCTTTCGAGCATTTTTAAGCACTTGCTTCTGAATACTTTTATTAAGTATTCTCAAACACTTCTTTTAATATTTAGTCTACGATTACTCTTATTAATTATAGTGATTAAGAATAGATCTACTGTAGTTCTATAAGACACTTGTGCGTAAGTGAGATTTCGTTTTTTAGCTCTCTGTTAAGTCTGTTAATTGCTGATTTCTTATTATAATATTATGCTTCTTCGATTTAGCTTGATCTCTTAAGTTACTTAAATCTTCTTCTAAGATTTCTAATTCTTTCACTTCTTTCTTTCTTTATTATATTCTTATATCGTGTTAGTAAATCTTCCTTTTATGAACGATGTTAGATTTAGATGAAGAAGATAATATTATTGAAAGTGTTAATCATGATTATATATTCCGTCTGTGTTACACAAAATTATCTATGTGTGTTTTTTAAAGATATCTCGAAGTGTTTGAAGTGTACCCGTTATGATATTTGTTATAATAGTAATTTCTTAAAGACCGACTTTTAGAGACTGCGATAGAAGAAACTGCGATTAAAGATTATTCAAAAGACAACTCTCCTTCATCTTTAATAAGATGCTGTCGAGATAGTAAGTCTTAACTCTCGCATAAAGTCTCTTCGAATGATTTAGAGTAATATGATTACTCGAGAGATTAAGTCTCTAAAGAAGCTTAATTGGAATAAGAGATATTTAAGAGAGAGAGAGTTGTTAGTTAGTATAGAGTTGAGCGTTATTTTTAATGAGGCGCAGCTAACTGCTTTCTTTGATTCTCTTCACGTCGGAAATTTCGGCGGTAATAATTCTTTAAAGTTGCGGAATTGAGATTTGTTTCTAATTTCCATGTATTTTTTGTTATATTATATTCTGATCACTTTATTAAATAATAAGTTTTACTCTTAATCTCTTAATTATCGAGTACTCGCTCTATCTTATATTTCTAATTCTGTTTTTCTAGATAAATTAAAGTTTATTTAGCATTTCTTAATACAGATTTTAGAAGAGAAATATTAAATATTAAATGAATTCTTATTATATCTGAGAGTTTAAGTCTGTAGATTAATTAATTTAAAACTTTCTAAATTAAGTAGAGATTGAGTTTCGTGTGATTTAGTTTGATATTAAGTCTTTTTGTTTTAATATTTCTGCGAAGTAAGTATACTAGATTCTCTTCTTTGAGATTTAATCTATTAATTCTTTTTAAGTTATAATATATTTCGGATCTCTAACTAATAAATTTAAGATCTTTTCTTAATTCTTAATATAGACTAATTAATAACTGCACGCTAATCATCGATTTTTATGTAAGCTGTTTTATCTCTCTTAATTATTTATACGAAACTGATTTATAATTATAATTAATATAAAATGATGATACTTCGATCGCTACTGAGACGTTATTATACGCGAACTGCGCTAGTAATAGAAGTATCACTCAGTTATTCTAATGATAGTTGATGTAACAGCGTAGATATTATTCTAATATTTAATTAACTCTTTTAGTTTGCTTATTCGTTTATAAGTAATACGCTGTTAATAACTTATATTTTGTTTTGAGTTGATTTATTAATGACTTCTAAAACTTTAAAATAAAGAGTTTATCTTGATTTAAAATGATTTCTATTAATATATCGTGATTTGCGAATATTGTTTATAAAAACGTGTAGATCAGATCTTCTGTATTAAATATCTTTAGATAATTAATAAAATAGATATATTTAATCAATTTATTAATAATAATTAGAATGCTATTATAGCTGACATTCATTATTAAATTCTTGAATAGAGATAGTTTGATAATAAAGTTTAATATTATAAATTTCTAAGCTTCTTTAAATACTTTTAAAGACCGCATCTCTCTATATAATTTATATTAAAAATGCTTTGTTTTTTAGTAGATGTTATAGTTAACTATTCACTGTTTAACTGCTTTGTTTATTCTCAGAAAAGTAGTAGAATCTGAAAATATATTTCAGAGTTTTTTCTATTTCTTAATATTTATGAGAGGTTTTCTTATGATATTGTTGAAGAATTATTTCTTTTACTTAATTTATGATGTATATTAGTTCTTTATATAAGATCAGCCCGCTGTCTTATTTTTAAAAGATTGAATATTTTTCGAGATTTTTTCGAATTTCGCGAGATAAATAATTGTTTGAATATAATCTTATAATTCGACTTTTCTGATTTTGATTAAAGATCTAAAAAGTTAAAGCGATTATAGCATGATTATATATTATAGTTCCGTTCTCGTTCTCTCGCAGAATCGATTGTGAAGTAGATTTAATATTTCGAGCGTAATCTACTTAATAACTCAAAGTATCGACTTTAATATTGTCATTTTCTTTTCGATAGAATATTTTAAAGTTGTACGCTGATAATAACTTAGATTATTATATCTGGCGTCTATTTAATATCTTAATAGTTATGAAATATAACAGATTCTTATAATCTATATAAACTTTTACAGAATACTTAGATTTCTTTAAATATACTCATTATTCATTAAACGCGGTAATTATAATTAAGAGTTTCTTGTCGTGAATCTTATAATTAAGTTTTGTTGAAATCATCTTTCTAGAATAAAAGATAATAAGTCTTAATTATTCTTCGTTATTAGATTGACTTATGCATATATTAATAATATAGTTTAATGCATTCATCTTTAATATGATTTGTCTTTTAGAATCAAATATTGCGAGAATAAGAGCTGTTATGAATTTTTGTTTCAGCTTCTGAAATAAAGACTCTGCTTCTGTTTCTTAAATAAAGAATACTTTCTTCTTAGTCATTTATATTAATAAGACGATTATTTTTAAGTAATTCATAATAAATCTTTAATAGAAGTTGACGAATTCGAGAAACGATTATAATTTCTTTATCGATATAGATTGCGATTATTTAAGTATAACTGTAATCTTGAATTTGTTTATCTGAATCTCTATAACTATTAGAATAAATCTAAGAAATTTAACACTTTACTTATGAAACTCGCATTTCTTAATCTTCATTAATAGATTTTTTGTCTGAAAAGTATAAAGCATCTTCCGAATGTGTTTAATATATTATTCTTTAATTTCAGAGTATATAAGAATGTTATTAAGATAAACGATATAGAACTAATCTAGATATTTTCTAAGAATATTATTTATTAGAGATTAAAAGGAGATTAAAGCGTTTGTTAATTTAAAGAGTATAATTAGATACTCGTAATAATTATAATAAGTTCGGAATACTATTTTTCATTTCTCTTTCTTTTTTATTCTTATTAGATTATACGCTTTTTATAGATCGAGCGTTATAAATCACTTAGCTTCATAAATATGATTATATAACTTAGAGATAAAAGATAATGTGTAATAATTTTTTATTGTTATATTATTCAGTTGTTAATAATTAATATATAAACGCATTTTTTTATTTAATTTTAAGATAAACAAGACTAAATATTCTATAAATAAAGTTGAGAATTGAATAAATTCTTTCTTTTAATTCTTATTAAGATATTCTTATAAAATCTTAAGTTTCTTTTTAAAAAGAGAATAGATAAATTCGTATATAAGTTTCTTATTAAGTTTTAATGAAATCTTGTGATCTTAAAATTAATGTTTAAATAACACAAATGCGCTTTTATTCTTAATAAATAAATGTTTAAATTCGTTATATTTAGATGAATATTTTAGAGATTTCTCTATTATTTCTGCTAAGCATTTATTATTAGATTTCACTTATATTGTCTTTATAAACGATATCGCAATCGTAATTGTCTTATAAACGCAGTTAGAAAAGCTGATAGTTCGCTATTTTTAGTTAATTACTGAGTTATAAGCTTTTAGCTATAAAATATTTAAAATTATATTATATTTAATTTTCACAATATTTAATATCATTCTTTCGATATATTATTGTATAAATAAATTGATCGGATAAGTCTTTATCTTAACTTATTCTTGATTTTGTTTAATAGAGCTTTCATCTATTAATATTAAGCGGTAGAATTTATTCTTTTTTTGAATAGATAGACGGGAGTGAGTTACATACGCTGAGAAGGCGTAATTTTCAATAGCTTCAGAGTCTATTATGATTTTGACTTTTTACTATTTAATGTATCTCTGCAAGATTATATGTTATATATAGCTAGTATTAGTAGCAGCTAATTTTTGAGATTTAAAGAGAGATTCTTTATCAGATCTCTAATATAAAGAGTCTTTTTGTTTTTTAACTCTTTAAATTAGTAATTTTTAAAATGAGTATATTCTTCTTTTATAAAATAATATTCTGATTTATCGCACAGAAAGTGTGCGTATAACTTGTGAGAGATGTGATATTCTTTATTATAAATCACTCTTATTATCTCTAATTTCGCAGATTCTTAAATTTGCGTTATACTTATACTTTAAATTTCTTTAAGATAAGTAGAGATATCAATCTTATATAAATTAATTGCTTCTCGAAGATTACTATTCTAATAATAATAAATCTATTTCTGATTTTGATTTGAATAGCTCTCTATGCGATATATTCTTAATTATAATTTTGACTTAATTCTTTGAAATGTCTTCTCGAGTGTATATACTTTATATTAATATTGAAATTTCAACTCGCAATCTATATTTATATATAACACTAATTCTCAAAACTTAGTGATTATTTTTATATAATTCTCATTATACTTGAGATTGTTTAATACTCGCTTCTGAAATATCTTAAAGATAACGCTCAATAATTATTTCGCCTTCTTTTATTTAAATTTCTTGAAGTATCACTCGAAGTCGTTCTTATCTGATCTGTGAATAATGTATTGATTATTATAATAGATAATTCAAGATAAGCAGGCGTGAAATGATTTTATAAGTTTTTAATCACGAATCTATTTAAACGATTTAACGACTATTTCTATTAATAATATCTCGATATTAGCGCAGTTAATATCTTATGTGTTATCTAATTTATTTATTCTCTTCTCCGCCAATTCTTCCAAAATCGCGTGCAACTGTTATTTATTGAAGCAATTATTAGCTCGGTATTTAGATTTCTTATAATAGAGATATAAGTTCTTTTTCATTTACTTCTCTTATTAAATCGAAGAGAGTTTGCTCCGATTAAATCTCTTTCCGAACTTTCTTTAATTTATAATATTCAAATTTATTTCTTGGGAATATTGAACTTATTTGAATTGATATTCTTTCTTGCGATACTTTCCGGAGATAAACGTTTGAGATTATTTTTATTCTTTTTTCATCTATCTCTCGTATAAACGATTATCTATCTTAATAGATATATCAATTAAACTTTCTAGTTTATCTAATCTCTTAATTCGAGTCAGCTTATTCTTAACTAAATCTTTCAGTTTTAGATAATATTTTATTATAAGCGCTATATTATCTCACTTAATTTGTGATATAATCTGCTGAAACTTAAATACATACTCTATTACTAAGTCTATCTATTAAAGTTTCTAAATCTCTTATTCAGCTGTTTATTCTTTGTTTACTCTCTTATATACTTATCAGATATACTTCTTGAAATATGCGTAATTAAAGAAGATTCTTTTAGTTTTAATCTTTTTATTTTTTATAGACTTCTTTAAGTAATTTATTAGATAGAGTTTAAATTAATCGAAGACTTTATTTTTAAGATAAGTGACTGCGAACATTATCTTAACTTCGGCGATTTTCAGCTTCTGAATATTGAATCAAATATACATATCAACTTAAATCAAGAAAGCTTTAAGCTTTTTTCTATCTTTATAAAATATATTAAAAGTATTAATCTTAAGAGAGACATAATTTATATTAGCGATATCTCTCTAAAGTTATTCACGTTCAAAGTGTAATATGCTCGCGATAGTAAGATCTATTATAATAGAGTGACTGATATTCGATAATAGATAGTTAAAGTGTTAAAAACTATTAAGTCTAATTATAATAAAATTCAGATATTAGAAGATTATGAATAGAAATTACTGTTCTTATATAGAAGTATTAAAGACAGAGTGTAATTAATAATATAAGTTGATTACGGAAGAAGAGATTATGAACTTAAGAAATAATCGTTTATTTATATAGTTATTAGTTATGATCCGTGCTCTATACTTTAAGTACTTCTTTTAAGCACTCTTGAGCACTTACTTCTGAGTGCTTCTATTAAGTATTCTTAAGCACTTCTCTTGATGTCTGATCTATAATTACTCTTATTAATTATAGTGATTAAGAATAGATCTATCGTAGTTTTATAAGACACTTGTGCGTAAATGGAATCCCGTTTCTTAGTCCTCTACCGAGTCTGCCGGTTGCTGATTCCTTATCATAACATATCACGCTGAATAACTCTGATAATCATGCTTTACGCATGCGAATACACTGCTAAGCAGCTATAAGCTTATAAAGATAATCAGAGTCTTAAGAATAAGATCTCTAAGAGAAGAAATAATATCAGAAAGCGTCAAGACTCAGTCTTAATACGCAGATATAAGCTGACTATAAAAATAAATCTCTATAAATTAGTAATCTGTTCTTATAATATAAGAGAGCTGTCATTATATATTTACTATACACGCTCTTAGCATATCTTTCGCATACTACTCGCATGCTCATAAACTTCTATACCTCGAATTCCTATATACACGTGAAGAATATCTATTACCCGCCTGATTCCGGGCAGTCTCCTTAACAAATATATAATCTCAGAAAAAGAAGAATTCTAGAGATATTAATAAGATAAGTAAAAAGCTTTCTTAAAAATTATATTATAATAATAAGACTAATTAAGAATAAGTTTAAGTAATTATAAGTAAAAACGGGCATCTTATAAGAATCTCTAATATTATCTATTCTATTTCTCTTCTTTATTATAAATCTATTAAATATTATAGATAATAAAGCTTTATAAGTTTTCTCAGTCGGAGTTATAAATAATATTAATATCTTAATATATAAAGTATTAATAGAGCGCAATTGTAAATATCTAAAAAAGATTTACTAAAAGTATATATAATAAGCCGTAACTTATAATACACGCTTTATACTAAAGAAATATAAAGTTCTTTATCTAATTAGATTATTAAAGAGATTTAATCTAACAGTTATATTAATACTTAAAGAGATATAAATTAATATAAAACTATATATTTAAGTATTAGAAGTATAGATTAACGTCAAACTAAGATAAGAATTATATCTTATAAAGATCTAGAAAAAACGGATCTTATTACTAAACGCAATAAATTATATTATATTATTAATCTAAGAAATTATATTTAAGAAGTTAAGACTAGTTTACAGCTCCGTTATTAAATTAGCACTACTATATAATATAAGTATATAATATAAACTATTCCTTGTGTCACTGAAATGACATCTTTCTTATTTGAGCATAGCGTTGCCGTGATTTAGCGTGGAAATTGACTACAGTCTTGACAGGAAGAACATCAAAATTAAAAATATAGAAAGGGCTTAAATCAGCTATAGTAGGCTGAGTATTTTAGCTATAATACTATAAATAATACTATTAGAGAGCGCTAGTAAATCTTTCTATAATAACTTATTTATTTCTATTTATATCTTTATTATAAGGTCTAAAATTCAT
>JAABUK010007285.1_pt1 | contig 16042 bp, 14 predicted proteins | sample 5559141 | NCBI WGS metagenome assembly JAABUK01 (sample SAMN10711869, study PRJNA513367) | rock metagenome | isolation source: Antarctica rocks | place: Antarctica: Victoria Land, Pudding Butte nord | collected 2016-01-03
TTCGGCGGGATGAAGCAGTCCGGCCTGGGCCGGGAGAACGGACGCGCGGCCATCGAGCACTACACCCAGCTCAAGAGCGTTTACGTGGCGCTCGCCGATGTCGAGGCACCTTATTGAGTGAGTCCGTTATGACCGAGGAGTTCTTCGACTACGTGATCGTCGGCGCCGGGTCGGCCGGATGCGTGCTGGCGAACCGGCTGACCGAGGACGGCAAGGCGACAGTCATGCTGCTGGAGTATGGCGGCTCCGACAGCTCGATCCTGATCCAGATGCCCAGCGCGCTGTCGATTCCGATGAACATGCCGAAGTACAACTGGTCCTATGAGACCGAGCCGGAGCCGCATCTGGGCGGGCGCCGGCTGCACACGCCGCGGGGCAAGGTGCTGGGCGGGTCGTCATCCATCAACGGCATGGTCTATGTCCGTGGCAACCCGCACGACTTCGACCGGTGGGAGGAGGAGGGCGCCGCCGGCTGGGGCTACCGTCACGTGCTGCCGTATTTCCGCCGGGCCGAGACCTCCAACGAGGGCGGGAACGAATACCGCGGCGGCGACGGCCCGCTGCACACGCGATACGGCACGCTGGAGAATCCGTTGCACGCCGCCTGGATCGAGGCCGGGCGGCAGGCGGGCTACGCCGTCACCGCAGATTACAACGGCTATCAGCAGGAGGGCTTCGGCCGGATGGGCATGACCGTCCGCGACGGGCGGCGCTGGAGCGCGGCCAACGCCTACCTGAAGCCGGCGCTGGCACGGCCCAACCTGCACGTCGTCACCCATGCCCTCGCGTCCGAGATCCTGTTTCAGGGCCGGTGCGCCGTCGGTATACGCTACAGGCGGGGCGGGGAAAGCCACGTCGCGCGCGCCTACCGCGCCGTCATCCTGTGCGGCGGTCCCATCAACTCGCCGCAACTGCTCAAACTTTCCGGGGTCGGCCCGGTGGACGAGCTGCGCCAGCACGGCATCCCGGTCCGTCACGATCTGCCCGGGGTGGGCGAGAACCTGCAGGACCACCTGGAGTTCTACTTCCAAGTCGCCTGCAAGGAGCCGGTCACGCTCTACTCGGCGACGAACCCGCTGGCCAAGGCGATGATCGGCGCCCGCTGGGTGCTGCGGCATGATGGGCTGGGCGCCACCAACCACTTCGAAAGCTGCGGGTTCATTCGCAGCCGCGCCGGGGTGCCCTACCCCGACATCCAGTATCACTTCCTGCCGCTGGCGGTCAGCTACGACGGCAAGGTGAAGGCCGAGGGGCATGGCTTCCAGGCGCACGTCGGCCCCATGCATTCCAAGAGCCGCGGCTCCGTCCGGCTGACGTCTGCCGACCCGGCGACCAAGCCGAGCATACGCTTCAACTACATGAGCCACCCCGACGACTGGACGGAAATGCGCGCCTGCGTCCGCCTGACACGGGAGATCTTCGCTCAGTCCGCCTTCGACCGCTTCCGCGGCGAGGAGCTGCAGCCCGGCGCCGGGGTGGTGACGGACGAACAGGTGGACGCCTTCATCGCCGCCAAGGTCGAAAGCGCCTATCATCCCAGCGGCACCTGCCGGATGGGCCGGGCGGACGATCCAATGGCGGTCGTGGACCCGCAAACCCGGGTGATCGGGCTGGACGGGCTGCACGTGATTGACAGCTCGGTCATGCCGTCGCTCACGACCGGCAACCTGAACGCCCCCACCATCATGATCGGGGAGAAGGGAGCGGACCACGTGCTGGGCCGCGCGCCGCCGGCAGTCGCGAACACGCCGGTGCATGCGGCAGAAGCCTGGGAGGTCAACCAGAGGTAAGGCTGCGGCACAGGGGCGACCCTGCGCCGCCTCTGCAACCTGCCTAGGGCTTGCCGGGGCAGCGGGACGTCGTCACTCTTCGCGCGGTGCCACCTCTTGCTGCGCCTGCAGATGCCCCTCATGGCTTTGCGCCTCGACGAAGATGCGGCGGACCACCGGGAACTCCCGCTTGATCTGCTGTTCGATGCTGGCGACGGCTGTCTCCACATCGCCGGCCGATAGAGTGTTCTCGAAATCGAGGCTAAGCACTGCGAGCACGTCTGCCGGGCCGAAGTGCATGGTCAGCACTTCGTTCACGCCGACAACGCCAGTGTTGGAGGCGGCGATGCGGCGCAGCCCGGCGCGCGTCGCGGGGTCGGCAGCCTCGCCCATCATCAGGCCTTTGCATTCCCGGGCGAGGAAGGTCGCCGTGCCGGCCAGCAGCAGGCCGATCAGCACGGAGGCTGCGCCATCCAGCCACGGCAGCCCCCACACCTGCGCGCCCGCCAGCCCGACGGCGGCGATGGCCAGCCCGCACAGCGCCGCGCTATCCTCGATCAGCACGGTGAATATCGTCGGGTCCTTGCTGAGCTGCATCGCTTCCAGCACGTCGCCATGCTTGCTTTGCCGGCGAAAGGCTCGCAGCGCGATGAGCCAAGTCGTGCCCTCGAACAGGGCGGACGCGCCCAGCACGGCAAAGTTGATCCAGGGTGCGTCAACGACGTGGGGATGCCGTATCTTGTCCACGCCCTGCAGGATGGACACGCCGGCGCCCAGGCCGAAGATCAGGATGGCAACGACGAAGGTCCAGAAGTACAGCTCCAACCCATGGCCGAAGGGATGCTCCGGCGTTGCTGGCCGCACTGACCTGCGCAGGCCATACAGCATCAGGATCTGGTTTCCAGTGTCCACGAGCGAGTGGATGGCTTCGCTGAGCATGGCGCTGCTGCCGGTCCACCAGGCAGCAGCGGATTTCGTGATTGCAATGGCCAGGTTGCCGGCCAGGGCGGCGAAGATGGTCGTCTTGGAGTCGTGCGCCATGGAGGAGGAACGTAGCGGGGGCCAGCAGTTGCCCCGCGCTGCTTTACCGCTTACCGGGTTTGATTTTCTTGCAGGCCAGACCCGGCACGGAACACGGATTGCCTGCGGCCGCGTGAAACGGCACAGGTCTGGCTAGGTCGTTGACCCTGAGCATATCGCCGGGGTTTGCTTGGCTTTGTTGAGGGTGTGGACATGCCGATCAACCATAACGCTCTGATGCGCCATCACCTGCCGGACGTGCGCCAGCAGGTCACGCCGCGGGACATGATCCTGTATGCGCTGTCGGTCGGCTTCGGGCAGGACCCGATGGATTCCCGGCAACTGGACTTTGTGGACCACCATCGGGCGTTACGGGCAGCGCCGACCGCGGCGGTCGTGCTGGGGCATCCCGGATTTTGGGTTGCTGACCCGGCGACCGGCATTGACGCCGTGCAGGTGGTGCACGGGGAGCAGGGCATCGTGCTGCACCGGCCATTGCCGGTCAGCGGCGCGGTCGTGGGACGGACCCGCGTCACGGGGCTGGTGGATAAGGGGCCGGGGCGCGGGGCGCTGCTTTATACCGAAAAGCTGCTGTCCGACGCTGCGGATACGCTGCTGGCGACCTTGACCAGCACGACGGTGCTGCGCAGCGACGGCGGCTTCGGCGGCCCGTCCGGGCCGGTGCGCCAGCCGTATCCCGTGCCGGATGGGCCGCCGGACTGGACGATGGACCTGCCGACCCGGCCAGAGCAGGCGCTGCTGTATCGGCTGAACGGCGACGACAATCCGCTGCATGCCGACCCGGCGGTTGCCGCCCGCGCCGGCTACCCCCGGCCGATCCTGCATGGGCTGTGCACCCTGGGCGTCGTCGGCCATGCGCTGCTGGCGAAGCTTGGCAGCTACGATCCCGCGCGGTTCCGGGAGATGCACCTGCGGTTCACCGCCCCGGTATTTCCCGGCGAAACAATACGCACCGAGGGCTGGCACGACGGTGCATTCCGCGCCCGGGTGGTGGAGCGGGATGTCGTGGTGGTCAGCAACGGACGTGCGATGTTCGGCGTCTGACGCCGATTTGCCGCGGAAAAGATCAGACGGCCGATCTGCTCCCTCTCTCTCCGGGAGAGGGTCGGGGTGAGGGAAACCCCCGGCGCTGCAACCGCCCAAGACACGCTTGCCTGCATTGCATCAGGCAAGGCCGGTTCTCGCGGCTTCCCTCACCCTGACCCTCTCCCGGAGGGAGAGGGAGCAGCTAGCCTGAGCCGCTACTCCGCCGCTGCTTTCACTTGCTGGTTTCCGCCGATTTCGTGGTGGGCCAGCATTTCCAGGACGCGAACCATGCCGGAATGGTCCCACGCCGACCCGCCCGCCGCCGCGGCGGCGTTGAACAGCTCTTGGCAGGTGGCGGTGTTGGGGAGGCTCACGCCCAGGGCGCGTGCGCCGGACAGCGCCAGGTTCAGGTCCTTCTGGTGCAGCTCGATCCGGAAACCCGGGTCGAAGTTGCGCTTGATCATCCGCTCGCCATGCACCTCCAGGATGCGGGAGTTGGCGAAGCCGCCCATCAGCGCGGTCCGCACCCGTGCCGGGTCGGCGCCGGCCTTGGAGGCGAACAGCAACGCCTCGCCCACGGCCTCGATGGTCAGCGCCACGATGATCTGGTTGGCGACCTTGGTGGTCTGTCCGTCGCCGTTGCCGCCGACCAGGGTGATGTTCTTGCCCATCAGCTTGAACAACGGCTCGACCCGGGTGAATGCCGCGTCGGGGCCGCCGACCATGATGGTCAGGCTGGCGGCCTTGGCGCCGACGTCGCCGCCGGACACCGGGGCGTCCAGGTAGTCGCAGCCGAGGGCGTTGATCCGCTTGGCCATGTCCTTGGTGGCGATCGGGGAGATGCTGCTCATGTCCACCACGACCTTGCCCGGCGTCAGGCCCTCGGCGACGCCGCCTGGCCCGAACAGTGCGGCCTCGACGTGGGGGGTGTCGGGCACCATGGTGATGATGATGTCAGCGTGCCGCGCAACCTCGGCGCTGCTGGTGCAGGCAGTGGCGCCCGCGTCCAGAATGGCCTGGGGTATGGGGGCAATGTCGTAAACGAACAGGGTGTGTCCGCCGGTCAGCAGATGGCCCACCATGGGACGGCCCATGATGCCCAGGCCGATGAAACCGATGTTGCTCATGATGTTGCTCCTTATTACGGGACTATGAGGAATGAAATATGCCGTCGGGTCGGCGCCGAAGCTGGGTGTCCGCTTCCTGCTCCCTCTCCCTCCGGAAGAGGGCCAGGGTGAGGGGGTCTTGGCTGCGGAGCCGGGCGCGGTCTGTGCCGCTTCCAAACGGCCTCTTGCCGGCTAGCATCGTGCCTTCCCACCCCCTCACCCCGGCCCTCTCCCGGAGGGAGAGGGAGCAGGGATTCAGCCGGCTTCATGGGTGCGGGCCTTGCAAGCTGGCGGGCCGGATCAGGCTGCCGCAGCGGCCATGTAAGGCTTCATCCAGCCCAGCCCGGCGGCTGACGGCTTGTACTCGCAGCCGATCCAGCCGGCATAGCCCAGCTCGTCCAAACGGCGGAACACATAGGGGTAGTTGATCTCCCCGGTACCAGGCTCGTTCCGGCCGGGGTTATCGGCGACCTGCATGTGGCCGATGCGGGCGAAGTTGCGCTCGATGGTCGGCAGCAGGTCGCCCTCCATAACCTGGGCGTGGTAGATGTCGTATTGCAGCTTGAGGTTGGGATGGCCCACCTCGTCCAGGATCGCCAGCCCCTGCGCGGTGCGGCTGACGAAAAAGCCCGGCACGTCCCGGGTGTTCACCGGCTCCAGCAGCAGCCCGATCCCCGCCTTGTCCAGCGCGTCCCCGGCAAAGCGCAGGTTGTCCACCAGCGTCCGATGCGCCGCCGCGTCGTCCGGCGCCGCAAGCCCGGCCAGGCAGTTGACCTGCGGCGCGCCCAGCGCCTTGGCATATTCTATGGCGCGGGTGACGCCGGCGCGGAACTCGTCCACGCGGCCGGGCAGACAGGCGATGCCGCGCTCGCCGCCAGCCCAATTGCCGGCGGGGAGATTGTGCAGCACCACCTGCAGCCTGGCCGCCTTCGCAATGTCGGCCACCTGCTGCGCCGGGTGGTCATAGGGGAACAGGAATTCGACGGCCTTGAACCCGGCACGGGACGCGGCGGCGAAGCGGTCGAGGAACGGCTGCTCGGTGAACAGCATTGTCAGATTGGCGGCAAACTTGGGCATCGGGAGTCTCCAGCGGCGCCGGGCCGGGTTTGGCGGCGGGCACCTCGGGTCGGTGGGATGGGGGGAGAAGCCGGTGCTTGCGGCCTCCCTCACCCCGGCCCTCTCCCGGAGGGAGAGGGAGTAGGAGAAGCTACCGCCCGGCAGGCTCGAGCTGCTTCGGCGCGGGCTGCGCGTCCATCTCCTGGCTCTTTTTGATGGACAGCGACGGGTCCAGGCACAGGACATCCTCGAACTCGTTCACGCTGTCCACCTCCGTGCCCATGCTGATGTTCGTCACCTTCTCCAGGATGAACTCCATCACGACCGGCACCTGGAACTCCTCCATCAGCGCATGGGCACGGGCGAAGGCGTCCTTGAACTCGTTCGGGCTCTTCACCCGGACCGCCTTGCAGCCCAGCCCCTCCGCGACGGCTACGTGGTCCACGCCGTAGCCCGGCACCGCATCGCCATCCGCCGGAATGTTGATGTTGTCGAACGCCAGGCTGACCTCGAAGTCCATCTGGAACCCCCGCTGCGCCTGCCGGATCAGCCCGAGGTAGGAGTTGTTCACCACGATATGCAGGTAGGGCAGCTTGTGCTGCGCGCCGACTGCCAGCTCCTCGATCATGAACTGGAAGTCGTAGTCGCCGGACAGCGCCACGATCTTGCGGGTGGGGTCCGCCGCCCGCACGCCCAGTGCCGCCGGCAGGGTCCAGCCGAGCGGGCCGGCCTGGCCGCAGTTGATCCAGTTGCGCGGCTTGTAAACGTGCAGGAACTGGGCGCCTGCGATCTGCGACAGGCCGATGGTGGTGACGTAGCAGGTGTCGCGGTCCAGGATCTCGTTCATCTCCTGGTACACCCGCTGCGGCTTCAGCGGCACCGCGTCGAAGTGCGACTTGCGCAGCATGCTCGCCTTGCGGTGCTCGCAAGACCCGGCCCAGGCCGAGCGGTCGCGCAGCGTGCCGGCCGCCTTCATCTCACGCGCGACCGCGAGGAACTGCGACAGGGCCGCCTTGGCGTCCGACACGATGCCGAAGTCCGGGCCGAACACCCGGCCGATCTGCGTCGGCTCGATGTCCACGTGCACGAACTTGCGGCCGCGGGTGTAAACGTCCACCGACCCGGTGTGACGGTTGGCCCAGCGGTTGCCGATGCCCATTGCAAAGTCGCTATCCAGGAACGTCGCGTTGCCATAGCGGTGGCTGGTCTGCAGGCCCACCATCCCCGCCATCAGCCTGTGGTCGTCGGAGATGGAACCCCAGCCCATCAGGGTCGGGATCACCGGCACACCGGTCAGCTCGGCGAACTCCACCAGCAGGTCGCAGGCGTCGGCGTTGATGATGCCGCCGCCGGCGATCAGCAGCGGGCGTTCGGCGGCGTTCAGCATCGCCATGGCGCGTTCCGCCTGCGGGCGGGTGGCGGCGGGCTTGTAGATGGGCAGCGGCTCGTAGGTGCTGTCGTCGAACTCGATCTCGGCCATCTGCACGTCTATCGGCAGGTCGATCAGCACGGGGCCGGGGCGGCCGGAGCGCATGACGTGGAACGCCTGCTGGAACACCATCGGCACCAGCGCGGGTTCGCGTACGCAAACCGACCACTTGGTGACGGGCTTGGCGATGGTCTCGATGTCAACGGCCTGGAAGTCTTCCTTGTACATCTTGGCGCGGGGCGCCTGGCCGGTGATGCACAGGATGGGGATGCTGTCGGCCTGGGCGGTATACAGCCCGGTGATCATGTCGGTGCCGGCGGGGCCTGACGTGCCGATGCAAACGCCGATGTTGCCGGCCTTCGTGCGGGTGTAGCCGTCGGCCATGTGGGATGCGCCCTCGACGTGCCGGGCCAGGATGTGACGGATGCTGCCGCGTGCCTTGAGCGCGGCGTAGAGCGGGTTGATAGCAGCGCCGGGCACGCCGAAGGCGACGGTGATGCCTTCCCGTTCCAGCACGCGAACCGCTGCGTCAATCGCCTTCATCTTGGCCATATCGTTGCCCTCCCCTGCTTTTGCTGCGTTCGGCCAACCATCGCGGAAGCGGGCAGGGATTGCCATAAGTTTTGCAAACGATCCCGCAATGTGGAAATACATTCTATTATTTGTTTTCTAACAATGACTTGTTGGATTGTGAAATGTGGACAGCACTGTTAGATCGGTTGTAAAGACGGCCCTAGCCCCCTCTCCCTCCGGGAGAGGGTTGGGGTGAGGGAAGCAGCGCGGGCAGGCTTGTCCGATAATGGGCATGCACCAGCCGGGTCCGGTCCCGCGGCGTTTCCCTCACCCCGGCCCTCTCCCGGAGGGAGAGGGAGCAGCTAACGGCTACCCCAAGACCGGAGTCCCCCCATCCGCACGCCACGCACCCAGGCCAAGCCACCCCGCCCGCCGGTCGAACGCTCGGACCAGGTGCAGTCGCTCGTCCGTGCCCTGTCCATCCTCAACCGCGTTGCTGCCGGGCATGAAGGGACGACGCTGACCGAGGTCGCACAGCAGGTCGGCCTGTCCCCCTCCACCGCGCATCGCCTGCTCACCACGCTGGAGCAGGAGCGCTACGTGCAGTTCGACCCGGAGCGGCGGCTGTGGTCGGTCGGCGTGCAGGCCTTCGTCGCCGGCAGCGGCTTCCTGCGTACCCGCAGCCTGGTTGGCGCCGCCCGCCTGCACATGCGCGCCTTGATGGAGGACGGCGAGGAGACCGTGAACCTCGCCGTCGAGGACCAGGGCGAAGCGGTTTACCTCTCGCAAGTCGAGTGCCGGCAGATGATGCGCGCCTTTGCCCGACCGGGAGGGCGGGTGCCGCTCCATTGCTCCTCGGTCGGCAAGGCGCTGCTGTCCGCGATGACGGATGTGGACCTGGCCCGGGTGCTGCACCGGCACGGCCTGGCGCGGGTGACAGTCAAGACCATCACTACCACCCCTGCCCTGCGCGCCGACCTGGCCGCCGCCCGCACCCGCGGCTACGCCATTGACGACGAGGAGCACGCGGTTGGCCTGCGCTGTATCGCGGCGGTGATCTTCAACGAATCTGCCGACCCTCTCGGCGCCGTGTCGCTGTCCGGGCCAATGGCCCGCATCCCCGACGAGCGGATCCCGCTGCTGGGCGACCTGGTGCGCCGCAAGGCCGACGCCATCACCGCCCAGCTCGGCGGCGCACTGCCGGGCTGGCGCGACGGGGGTTAGCCCGCTCCGGCACAAATTCGAGGCGGGCGCGGCGGGCGCCCGCATCTCGGCCACTACCGGGATGAACCACTCAGCCGCAGGACATTTCACGTGCAATCCTCGCTGCCGCAGCAACAGGGCTACCGGGCGCCGGATCCGTGTCGGGCGGGCGTTCCGGAATGTTGTGCTTCCCGATCCGGCAAGGTAGGCCATACTGCCAGGACGAGACCGCACCAATGCGGCGCCATCACAACCCCGCCGCCCCGTGCGGCAACTCGAGGAAATGACATGAGCCTGACAAGAACTTTTCGCGGCATCGCGCTGGCCCTGGCTGCCTGCACAGCCCTGGCCCTCACGGCGGCCCCGGTGGGCGCGCAGACTATCTCGGAGATCGTCAAGCGCGGCAAGGTCCGCATCGGCGTGCTGGTCGGCGCACCGCCCTACGGCTCCATAGACGCCGAGGGCAAGCCGGTCGGCTATGACGAGGATGTGGCCGCCCTGATCGCCAAGTATCTGGGCCTGCCGATCGAGATGGTGCCGCTGACCCCGCCCAGCCGCATCCCGGCGCTGGAGTCCGGCAAGGTGGACTTCCTGGTCGCAACGCTTGCACCCACGGCAGAGCGTGCGAAGGCGGTGATGTTCACCATTCCCTACAGCACGTTCCAGATGGGCATCTGGGCCAAGCGCGGCGATCCGATCAAAGCCTGGGCGGACCTGAAGGGCAAGCGCGTCGGCGTCAACCGCGGCAGCAGCGTCGAGATCGAGCTAACCAAGCGGGAGAAGGAGCTGAACCTCAGCATCTCGCGTTTCGAGGATGACAGCACGACGATGCAGGCGCTGTTCACCGGCCAGGTCGAGGCCATCGCCGGGCCGGACGCGCAGGCCCTTGCCGCGATGAAGGCGCGCGGCGACGGCGTGGACTGCGAGCAGAAGTTCGTCTTCGCCCAGCAGCCCAACTCGATGACGGTGCGCAAGGACGCCTTCGAGCTGCACCAGTATTTGAACAACGTGATCTACATCATGAAGCTGAACGGCGAGCTGAACGAGATCAGCCAGCGCTGGGTCGGCGTGCCGCTGCCAGCGCTGCCGACGTTCTGACGTCAGGACTGCATACTGTGCTGGACGCGCTGCCCAGGTCCCCTCTCCCTCCGGGAGAGGGTTAGGGTGAGGGGGTCTTGGCTGCGGCGCGGGGCGCTGTTCGTCACGAAAGCACACGGCTCCATGCGGGGAAAATCCGTGCTGGCCCGCCCCCTCGCCCCGGCCCTCTCCCGGAAGGAGAGGGAGAAGGACGGTGTGCTTGGCCCCGGTGGCGCCTCGGGAGGCAGGTGAGTGGCCTTCGAGTTCCAATTCGAGCCGGTGCTGGCGGAGTGGCCATTCATCTGGGACGGCATCGTGCTGACCATTGAGCTGTCGCTCGGCGCCATCGTGCTCGGCTCGGCCCTGGCGCTGCTGCTGACCGCGGCCCGGCAGCTCGGCCCGCGCCCCGTGCGCGGACTGGTCGAAGCCTATGTCGAGCTGCTGCGGAACACGCCGTTCCTGGTGCAGTTGTTCCTGATCTTCTTCGGCCTGTCCGGACTCGGCCTGCGCCTATCCGCCCCGCAGGCGTCGCTGCTGGCGATGACGCTGAACCTCGCGGCCTACTGCGTCGAGATCATCCGGGCCGGCGTGGACTCGATCCATAAGTCGCAGATCGAGGCCGGGCTTTCCCTGGCGCTCAGCCGCTGGCAGGTGCTGAAGCATGTCGTGGTCGTGCCTGCCGTCGCCAAGGTATGGCCGGCGCTGTCCTCCCAGTTCGTGCTGATGATGCTGGCGTCCTCCATCTGCTCCTTCATCTCGGCGCAGGAACTATCAGGCGTCACCGCCATCATCGAGCAGCGGACGTTCCGCAGCTTCGAAAGCTACATCGTCGCGACGGTGCTGTATGTCGTGCTGGCGTTGCTGCTCAAGCTGCTGCTGGCCTTCATCGGCCGGGTCAGCTTCCCGCGCGTGTCGGGCCTTGCCCGCATCCAGGCCGGCGGCGAAGCGGCATGATGACCTCGTTCGGCCTGGCGGCGGCGCTGTTCCTGGTCAGCGCCGTGCGCTGGACCCTGCTGCTGACGCTGATCGCCTTCGTCTGCGGCGGCCTGCTCGGCGGGGCGGTGGCGCTGCTGCGCTTGTCCCGGCGGCGGCCGGTGCGCCAGGTTGCCACGGTCTATATCGGGCTGATCCAGTCCATCCCCGTGCTGATGGTGCTGTTCCAGGCCTATTATGGGCTGGCGCTGGCCGGCTTCGACCTGCCGCCGCTGGTGGCGGCGTCGTTCGCGCTCAGCATCTACGCCAGCGCCTACCTCGCCGACATCTGGCGCGGCGCGGTGGAGGCGGTGCCCTACCAGCAATGGGAGGCATCGGCGTCCCTGGCGCTGACCCATGCGCACCAGTATCGCTACGTCATCCTGCCGCAGGCGCTGCGCCTGGCGCTGCCGCCCACGGTGGGGTTCCTGGTGCAGTTGGTGAAGAACACCTCCGTCGTTTCGGTGGTGGGCTTCGTCGAGCTGTCGCGGGCGGGTCAGTTGGTCAATAACGCGACGTTCCAGCCCTTCAAGGTCTTCGGCGTGGTGGCGCTGGTGTATTTCCTGATCTGCTTCCCCTTGTCCCGGCTCAGCCGGCTGCTGGAAAGGACGCTCCATGCCGGTCGTGCGCGTTGAGGATGTCCGCAAAAGCTTCGGCCTGGTCGAGGTGCTGCGCGGCGTGTCGCTGGAGGTGGAGCGCGGCCAGGTCGTCGCCTTGATCGGCCGCAGCGGGTCGGGCAAGTCCACCTTGCTGCGCTGCATCAACGGGCTGGAGCCGTTCCAGGCCGGGCGGATCGAGGTGGCCGGGCACCAGGTGGACCAGGATGACCGCCGGCTGCGGGCACTCCGCAAGGAAGTCGGCATCGTGTTCCAGGGCTATAACCTGTTCCCGCACCTCACTGTCGGCCAGAACATCGCCCTGTCGCCGCACTTGACCAAGGGCATCCCCAAGCCGGAAGCGCGGCGGCTGGCGGAGACGGTGCTGGCCCAGGTCGGCCTGTCCGAGAAGATAGACGCCTACCCCGACAACCTGTCCGGCGGCCAGCAGCAGCGGGTCGCCATTGCGCGTTCACTGGCGATGCAGCCGAAGCTGATGCTGTTCGACGAGGTGACGTCTGCCCTGGACCCGGAGCTGACGGCGGAGGTGCTGGGGGTGATGGAGCAGTTGGCGCGCGACGGGATGACGATGATCCTGGTAACGCACGAGATGAACTTCGCCCGCAACGTGGCCGACACGGTGGTGTTCATGCACCAGGGCACGATCTGGGAAAGCGGCCCGGCGCGGACGCTGCTGGCGGAGCCGCGGACGGCGGAGCTGCAGGCGTTCCTGGGCAGCAGCTTGAAGTAGCGGCAACCGTGAGGATGGGTCTGCTGCAGACCTCGCCACCATGAGCGGCCAGCCAATACTGGTGTTGGTTATGCCGCCACCGGGTATGACGGAAACGCTTGAAGGGCGCCTGGCATAGACTGAGGCCGCCGGGGGCTGCGATGGGCAGCCGCCGTAGAACCACTATTGCTGGGTGCTGCGGGACTCCTCCGTGCAAGCTTTGGTCTGTCCCAGCGTCATGCGTGCCTTGTCCGTGTTGTCCGTAGTGCCGCCCGGACGCATCGGGTAGGCTCGCGCGTCTGCCCTGTATCGGCGCGTCCGCCTGTTGGGCACCTGGAGGCTTGAACATGAGCAGTTCGACTGAGTATGCGCCGCCGAAGGTCTGGACCTGGGACAAGGAAAGCGGCGGCCGGTTCGCAAGCACCAACCGTCCGATAGCAGGCCCCACGCACGACAAGGAGCTTCCGGTCGGCCGCCATCCCCTCCAGCTCTATTCGTTGGGGACTCCGAACGGCGTGAAGGTCACGGTCATGCTGGAGGAGCTGCTGGCCCTGGGCCATAAGGGTGCAGAGTATGACGCCTGGCTGATCCGGATCAGCGACGGCGACCAGTTCGGCAGCGGCTTCGTAGGGATCAATCCCAATTCCAAGATACCAGCCCTGTTGGACCGGAGCGGCCCGGCACCGATCCGGGTGTTCGAGTCCGGCGCAATCTTGATCCACCTCGCAGAAAAGTTCGGGGCGCTCTTGCCGACTGAGGCTGCGGCACGCGCCGAGTGCCTGTCGTGGCTATTCTGGCAGATGGGCAGCGCGCCCTATTTGGGCGGAGGCTTCGGCCACTTCTATGCCTACGCACCTTCGAAGATGGAGTATCCGATCAACCGCTTTGCCATGGAGGTGAAGCGGCAGTTGGACGTGCTTGACCGTCGCCTTGCCGAGACCGAGTACCTAGCCGGCAGTGCATACACCATTGCCGACATCGCCACCTGGCCTTGGTACGGCGGCCTGGCAAAAGGTTGGCTTTACGAGGCGGCCGAGTTCCTGGACGTACAGGAGTACAAGAACGTGCAGCGCTGGGCCGACGCGATCGGCGAGCGGCCCGCCGCCCGGCGTGGGCGCATGGTCAACCGCGTCAGCGGCGACCCCGCGAGCCAACTGCATGAACGCCATGATGCCGGTGACTTCGATACCAAGACGCAGGACAAGCTGGCGCCTGCCGCCTGAACGAAAGTTCCTGTTGCCGGGTGGACCGGATCCGCTCCGGCGAGCGTGCGGCGGTCGCGGCGGCGGTGGCAAACACCTCGACGCTGGAGGCGGCACTTGCTGCGGCCTCCCGGCGCAGACATGGAACCGTGAGGCTCTTACATCGTAAGATCCCGCGGTGAATGACGGGGCTTCTGCAATGCTGATGCGTGAACCTGGACTGCGGCGGACTTCTTGCCGCGTCCACCTTGACCCGGCGTGCCGGCGGCAGGGCCGTTTCGGGCAGGCGGCTTGATGAACGTCGCTGTGCCGGCGCGCGCCGTCCCGGCCGAGTGGGGTGCGAAGTGGCTCGGCGACCGCACCAGCTTTGCGCTTTGGGCGCCGTCGGCCACCGCGGTCGTCGTGCTGGGCGTTGACGGTCCAGGCCACAAGATGGACCCGCAGGGGGATGGGTGGCACACGGCGATCCTCGCAGATTTCCCGCCGGGCACCCGCTACAAGTTCCTTGTAGATGGCGCCGCGGTACCCGACCCGGCGTCGCGCAGCCAGCCCGACGGTCCCGAGGGGTTCAGCGAGGTCACCGACTCCGCCGCCTACCGCTGGTCCGACCCCGCCTGGCACGGACGCCCCTGGACCGAGACCGTGCTGTATGAGCTGCATGTCGGCACGTTCTCGCGCGACGGCACGTTCGCCGGCGTCATCCCGCATTTGGAGCACCTGACGGCGCTGGGCGTGACCATGATCGAGTTGATGCCGGTCGGCTCCTTCCCCGGCGGTTGGGGCTGGGGATATGACGGCGTGCTGCCCTTCGCCCCAAACGCGGCCTATGGCAGCCCGGACGACCTGCGGCGGCTGGTGGAGGCATGCCATGGGCACGGCATCTCGGTGATGCTGGACGTGGTTTACAACCACTTCGGACCGCACGCGAACATGCTGCCGGGCTACCTGCCGCAGTTTTTCACCGACAAGCACACGACGCCCTGGGGCGAGGCCATCGCCTTCGACCGCCCGGGGGCGCAGGCGGTGCGTGAGTTCTATGTCCAGAACGCCCTATACTGGATCAGCGACTTCCACATGGACGGGCTTCGGCTGGACGCCGTGCAGGCCGTGAAGGATGACAGCCCCGAGCACATTTTGGCCGAGATCGCCCGAAGGGTGCGCGCGGCCGATCCAGGCCGTACGGTGCACCTGGTCTTGGAGAACGACAACAACGAGGCGCACTGGCTGGATGCGGCCCGGTACGAGGCGCAGTGGAACGACGATTTCCACCATGCGCTGCGCGTGCTGACGACCGGACGGCGGGACGGCTACTACAGCGACTACGCCGACGATCCCCTGCGGCGGCTCGGTTGCGCCCTGACCGAGGGCTTTTCCTACCAGGGCGAGGAGTCGCGTCACCGGCCCGGTTTGATCCGCGGCACGCCGTCCGCGCACCTGCCGCCGACCGCATTCGTCAACTTCATCCAAAACCACGACCAAGTCGGCAACACGCCGTTCGGATGCCGGATCACCGGGCTGGCGCCTGGGCCACAGGTGCGGCTGGCGACGGCGGTGACGCTGCTGTCGCCGGGCATCCCGATGCTGTTCATGGGGCAGGAATGGGGATCGGCGCGTCCCTTCGACTTCTTCTGCGACTTCCCGCAACCGCTGGCCGGGCTGGTGCGGGACGGGCGCCGCAGCGAGTTCAGCCATCTGCCGGAGTTCCAGGACGCAGACATGCTGGCCATGCTGGCCGACCCGACAGCCGCCACGACACGGGACGGGTCGGTGCTGGATTGGGAAGCCGTCGGCCAGGAGCCTCATGCCGGCTGGCTCGCGTTTCACCAGCACTTGCTGGAGGTGAGGCGGCGGATGGTGGTGCCGTTGCTGCCGGACATCAGTGGGTCCGCCGGGTCGTTCAGGACCATCCCGGCAGAGGACGGCGAGGATGAGCAGGGTGTGATCGAGGCACGATGGGCGTTGCAGGACGGTGGGCGCCTGGTCCTCGCAGCCAACTTCTGCGACGTAGCGGCGGTATGGGCAGGCAACACGCCGTCCGACTTGTTCCGCTTGATTGGGGACGCGCCGCCTGGGACGCTCGCGCCTTGGGACCTTGTGCTCACGCGGGAGGCAGCCGCGACGGGCACGCCTGGCCGGGCTGGCCCGTGACGGACGGCAAAAGGGGCGGCGGACGCATCTGCTTCAGGGCGTAGGAGCCTTAGGCAACGCCCAATAATATCCGCTTCAATCTGGTGGTTTTGGTGCGATGGTGTAGTTCCACTCTGGATGAAAGGCGTCGCTGGTGATGTTGAGGCCGGCCATCTCCAGGTCGGTCACCTTGAT
>JAABUK010007287.1_pt1 | contig 16040 bp, 11 predicted proteins | sample 5559141 | NCBI WGS metagenome assembly JAABUK01 (sample SAMN10711869, study PRJNA513367) | rock metagenome | isolation source: Antarctica rocks | place: Antarctica: Victoria Land, Pudding Butte nord | collected 2016-01-03
GCGATAGCGGCGCAGCAGGCAAAGCCGCACAGCCCCCAGGTGCCCGTCGGTTCTTCCCACCTTCGGATTTCATGCACCGACGTTGTTGTGAAGCATGATAGTGGCTTTCTGACGCACACGCGCCAGGCCTGCCGTTTAGGTGTCCTATGTTGCACCTGCTGGCGGCGCGCGTGCGTATGTGCGGCATTGGCGGCAGGGTGGGGAAGGGAGGAAGGGGGTTGGCATGCATGCAGCATTGACTGAGCGTTTTGCTCAGACAGGCCGCCAATGTGCATCCTTGACCCCCGGACATTATCCCCAGTCCCCCTGTCGGACACATATCTGCTTAATGTCTTCAGCTGGCTGCAAGTGCATGCAATGCGTCTGGCTGACAGGTCCTAGGACATTTCTGGTTCGCTTTCGTTGACTTCACAGCATTTGGAAGCTGGCTCTGCAGCTGTTGGGCGACACACTTTTGGACATCGGCCTGCAGCTGACGAGGCCGAGCCAGACCCAGTCATGCAGTTCGTTGAGGCAAATGTCAACCCCGTGGAAAGCAATGTTTCTGCAAGCTGTGCGCCGATGCCAATTCCGGCGTCTGTTCGGGAATGCAGCAATTGCAGCGGGCAGCGGTCAGCGCTGCTAGTTCGACTTTCGAAAGTCCCGACCTGACTTTTGGGACTTTCAAATGCCCCGTCATCACCGCTCATTCTCCGCCGCTTTGCTGCTGTGCAGCGCCGCCACCACAGCATCGGCGGCGACTTCCGCGGCCTGCTGACGACGGTCACCAAGCGTGTCGCTGTTCTCGTCGTCGGACAGCAACGCCCGCCAGCCGCAGCCGCACGTGGACTTCCTGTCTGCCAGCACGGACACAGGCGCCTCAGCGTCGGCAGCCGGCACGACCGCCGCCCCCTCGTCGCAGCCCACACCTGCGCCGACGGGGTCGCCGGCACCGCAGCCGACCGCCGCCCCTTCGTCGCAGCCCACACCTGCGCCTACGGGGTCGCCGTCACCGCAGCCGACCGCCGCGCCCGCGGGCGCCGCGGCCGGCAACCAGAGGGTGGCGGCAGCCGCCCGCTCCATCGGGCCCATCACCGTGGACCTCGGCAGCCCCACGGCGCAGCCGACGGCCGCGCTGACGGCGGCACCGACAGCCAGGCCGACCGCCAGCCCAACAGCGCAGCCCACAACTGCGCCGACGGCAGCGCCCACCGCCACACCAACTAGCAGCCCAACGCTCGCGCCCACAGCCGCGCCGACTGCCAGCCCAACGGCCGCGCCCACAGCCTCGCCGACGGCCAGCCCGACTGTAGAGCCCACGGCGCAGTCCACTGCCAGCCCGACTGCTGCGCCAACGGCGCAGCTGCCGCGCGTGCCCACGGCGGCGCCCTCACCGAGCCTGATCGCCAGCATCGGCTCGGCCCTGGGCCTGACGCCCTCGCCCGCGACACCGACGCAGCAGCCGACGGCATCGCCCACTGCGGCGCCCACCCGCCCGCCGACTGCCGTGCCGACTGCCGCGCCAACTGCCAGCCCAACGGCCGCGCCCACAGCCGCGCCGACGGCCAGCCCGATTGTAGCGCCCACGACGCAGGCCACTGCCAGCCCGACTGCTGCGCCAACGGCGCAACCGCCGCGCATGCCCACGGCGGCACCCTCACCGAACCTGATCGCCAGCATCGGCTCGGCCCTGGGCCTGACGCCCTCGCCCGCGACACCGACGCAGCAGCTGACGGCGTCGCACACGGCGTCGCCCACTGCGGCGCCCACCCGCGCGCCGACTGCCGTGCCGGCTGCCGCGCCGACTGCTGCGCCGACTACAGCTGCGGGCGGACTCGGCCTTGGCGCCGCCGCCACCCTGACGCTGGGCGCAACCGTCGGCGGCCCGATGCCGACGTCTGCGCCCTCAGCCGCGCCCACTGGCGGCCCGTCCGCCACGCCGACGGCGGCTCCCACGGCCGCACCGACTGCTGCGCCGACAGCCGCATCGTTCGGCGGTCTGGCGGCCCTCGCCGCCACCCTCGGCGCTGGAGTTGGCCTGACGCTCGACGCAGCTGCCCCGACGGCCGCGCCAACGACTACGGCGCTTACCGCCGGCACGCCGACCGACGCAGGCGTCGGCGCAGCCGCGGGTGTTGGCCTTGGAGTCACGCTGACTCTTCCAGCGATTGGGCAGACTGCCGCGCCATCTGCCGCCGCACCGACTGCCAGACTGCCGCCGCACCAACTGCCGCCGCACCGACTGCCAGGCTGCTGCCGGCATTGGGGTGCCGGCGCCGTCGTTGGAGTTGCGTTGACACTTCCGAACACCACGCCAACAGCCATGCCAACAGCGACAGCCGCCGCGCCCACCGCCACCGGCGTCGGCGCCGGTGCCGGCATCGACCTGGGGCTGACGCTCACGCTGCCGCCGCTCACGCTGCCAGGCACGCCCACAGCCGCACCGTCAGCCGCCGCACCCACCGCCGCCGGCGTCGGCGCCGGCATCGACCTGGGGCTGACGCTCACACTGCCGCTGCCGGTGATTTACCTGACGCTTCCAGGCGTGACGCTGCCAACCGTAGGCGGCTCAAATGCGCCAACTGCGGCGCCCACCCCAGTCACAGCAACGCTGCCCATGATCACTCTGCCCACAGCCGCTGGAGCAACGACTGCAGCCACCGCAGGGGCGACGCTGACACTGCCAGGTGTCACGCTGCCCACAGCCAGCCTGCCACTGCCGACTCTGCCCCACAGAGACCTCGACAAGCGCGCCAACTGCCACCACCACGCTGCCAACTGACACACTGCCAGCCATCACCCTCCCGGCTGCCACACTTCCGTCAGTGGAGCTGCCGACGCTGGCGCTGCTGACCGACACACTGCCGATGCCAACCCTTGCCACCGTCGACCTGCCGACACTCACGCTGCCGGACTCTACGCTGCCGGCAGTGGAGCTGCCGACATTGACCCTGCCAACGGGCACACTGCCTTCGGTGGAGCTGCCTTCACTGACGCTGCCGACCGACAGTCTGCCGACGCCAAACCTGCCCGCCGTCGACCTGCCGACGGCAACCCTCCACACCATCGACCTGCCCACGCTGACGCTGGCAACGGCCACCCTCCACACCATCGACCTGCCCGCGCTGACGCTGCCGACCATCGCCCTGCCCACGCTGACGCTGCCGACGGCCACCCTCCCCACCCTTACGCTGCCGTCGCTGACGCTGCCAACGGCCACCCTGCCCCCTTCATGCTGCCGACAGCCACTCTGCTCTCCTTCACGCTGCCAACAGCCACCCTCCCCACCATCAGCCTGCCGACGCTGATGCTGCCAATGCTGCCCACAGCCACCCTTCCCACTCTTACGCTGCCGTCGCTGACGCTCCCAACGGCCACTCTGCCTTCCTTCACGCTGCCAACAGGCACCCTCCCCACCATCAGCCTGCCGACGCTGACGCTGCCAACGCTGACGCTGCCGACAGCCACCCTCCCCACCCTTACGCTGCCGTCGCTGACGCCGCCAACGGCAACCCTGCCCTTGCTGACGCTGCCAACGGCGTCTCTGCCCTCCTTCACCCTGGCTGGAAGCACGCTGCCGCCGGCGCCGTCGCCCAGCAACCTGCGCTTGCAGCCGACGGCAACGCCGCCGACTTCCTTTAGCGCCGCCACCGTGCCCAGGCCGATTGGTGCCAAGGTGCGCCCTGCAAATGTGCAGTTGTTCATGGGCAGTGTTGTGGTTAAACGTGTCCGTTCTGCAAGATCGCCCATCCTGTTTCGGGTGGCTGTCCACCAAGGAGCACGCGGATGTGCAATTGTGCTGAATTACTGGCCAGCCCAACGGCTGGCGCCGTTGCATTTCTCAGCCTGGAAGTCACTCGTGCATCTGATTAGCCACTGCGCAGGCTCCCACGCCTTCCACGACCGCCACGCCGACCACCGGCGGCTCCGCGTCTACCACTGCAGGTGGTGAGTGCCGGACTTTTGACTGCTTGACATGAAAAACCTTACGCAAACTCAAGGCGTGCTCTCTATAGGGCGTGCCTTGACCATCACCACATGTCCTCCCGCACAACGTGTGATGAAGTGCAATCCTGTGGTGCGGTGAAGTATCTGGTGCGACAGGCACCGCCGCGCCGACTCTTATTAGCGGCACAGCCGCGCCCACCTCCGGCTTAACTGCCGCGCCAACGGCCGGCGGAACTGCCTCGCCCACGGCGGCGGAACTGCCGCGCCAACAGCAGGGGGCACCGCCGCTCCGACCTCCGGTGGCACTGCCGGGGGCACTGCTGCACCGAGCCCAGGCGGCACCTCTGCACCGACCCCGGGGGCCACCGCCGCCCAGACTCCCGGTGGCACCACCGCCCCAACTTCCGGGGCCACGAACACTTCGACTTCAGGCGGCACCTCCGCACCGCCGCCAGGCTCCGGCGGCTTGTTGGGGCTCTTCGGCTCCAGGGCGCCGCCGCCGCCAAACACGCCTCCTCCGCCAGCCGGTGACATCAACGCAGGTGCGTGCATCTTCGCCTGTGCCCGTGCGCGTGTGCCCAGCAAGACCTCTCCAAAGTGTTCGCGCGCAGTAAAACGTGCATGCACCAGCTGTGCTTGACTGTCACTCATTGGGGTGCATGATCTGTTGCGTAGGGGGTGTGCAGGTTACCGCGGAACTTGAGGTGCCGGCCATCAAACGTCATCACGCCGCTGCAGACGCGCGGGCAGCGCCGTATGATGTCCTGGCGCGGCCGCTGAGCGGCGAGATATGCCTACACACCACTGAGCCGACTGTGTGCGGGTGAGTACTCGGAACTGGGCTTTGGCGGTGCCACGAATGTGTGCAATGACGTTGGATCACTCAGAACTAGGTGGTTGAAAGGGAAAAGTGTTTTGTGACGTCTGCTGCCTGCCGTTGCGCAGGTCTGTGCACAATCCGCAAGGTCGACCATAGAGTGGTTCACACTCACGAAGTCAATCAAGGCAGACAACACAAGACAAGAAGGGCCGCACGCCAGTGTCAAAGCGGCAGACAAGTCCCCCGAGACCCCAAGCCGGTCTGTGCTTTGGCTATTTGAGGGAATTTTCCCGTATTGGCTTGAGTTTCAGTCGGAGCGATGCGCCGAACGCGTTGCTCCTCGTTCCTAGGTAGGTCATGGGCGACAATGATCCAGTAGACAGCCGCAGTTTCGCAAGAGATGTATTGCCAGTGCAGCCCAAGCACATGCATCCCGCTGCTTTGAAGTGCGGGCGTAAGTAGACACCATATAGCATTGTGCCGCTGTTTTGCGGCTTTCATTTGTTCAGGGTGTTTTCATGAATGTAAGGTGTGTTGCGAGAGAGTTCGCCAGCTGCTGCAAGACCATTTGGGCTGGATCGCCGCCGCATGCTCAATTGTGTGTGGCATGAGTGTGTGCGGCGGCGCCAGCAGAGCGCTGCATCGACATGCGAATGCGGCATCGTATACTGTAGTTTCTTTCTCAGATTCGTTTGTAAACCGTGCACACATCCCACCAGCGTCCATGCCCCGGCGCCACCTAGGTACCATCACTAAGAGAAACCACGACATGGATGGTGCACCCACCCCTGCGCCGCTGCACAGTGAAGGAACAGAAGCTGGCGCTGCTGCTGCTGCTGCAGCATGGGGAAGAGATGTGGACAACCTCAGGCGCTGATTTACAGTAATGCAATGTGCAAACCCTCACCAAAGTTCACGGGCTGCTTTAGCGCAGGCCCCCTGATCTAGGGGCCTGCCAGCTTGGCATTGCAGAGTTTGCTGTTTTGCCCAGATGGTTCTGTTTCGCAGACTTCTTCAGCCCAGAGACTCTTCAGCCCAGAAACATCAACCCAGCGCGGCCTGGTATGCCTTCCAGCCGGCTGTGCGGTACTCAGCGGCGGCAGCCTCCGGGTCCGACGCCTGCACAGCGGGCGACGCAGAGAATCAATAACACTGAAGGAGAAATCATGGGCCTGGTGCGAGCCAGCTGCTTGTCGCAGGGTCTGCTGCTGCAAGCGGCCAAAGCCGGCAGGCGCCGCTGAGCCGGGCCAGGCTGCGTGCGAGCAAGCACCACAAGAGCTCCTGCAGGCGGCGCAGCGTCAGGGTGGCCCGGGGTTTCACAGCCCAGACTTGCGCATCTGAGTACAAAATTTTTCGTCTATGTGCTTGAACACGCTATACAAAAAGCGTGCCTTGATGACGCCACGGCCGACGATGATGACGTCGCTGCCGCGCGGGCCGAGCACCGCCTCGGGCGTGTTGTACTGCTGCCCCAGCGCGTCGCCGCCTGCCTGCGGGATTTTGGAGTTGAAAGTTCTGAATACTGATATGTAGTGCAGGTGTCAAACAGGGCGATCTTGTGCTAAATTGAGGCGGCCTGCTCCACCAGCATTGTCGGGAAGCGCCACGCAAAAACCCCGACCGATAGTGGTCCCGTTTCCCCAGGAAAGCGGCCAGCTCCGAGCTGCAGTCCCTGCTGGCGGACCCCTCCTCGAAATTGCAGGCAGCTGGCAGCTGGCGCCAGAGGCTCCATAATGCAGTGCGCTATTACTGGTGACGCGCAGAGGCATCCCCAGCCCACCTGCAGCTGCACGCCAGGCGTCATGTGGATGAGCCCGGGCGCGGGCGGCGGGCCGCTCCACTGCGCCGGCGACACCGAGATGAAGCCCATCACAAAGTCCTCGTGCTGCGCCGCCGCCGCCGCGACCGCCTCCGTGTAGGAGCCTGCGCGCCGGCGGTTTGGCAGATTGTCAGTTCTGGGTCGTTTTAAGGTTTGGATTCAGGGAGTGGCATGTGACATCGAAGGCGGCGCATCGCCTCAGGTCGGGGAATCGGTGTTTGGCATGGCGCACACGCTTCTCTGGCAGCCAGCACAGATGAGCAGCCAGCCAAACCCGTTTGCAGCAGCGCTGTGCCAGGGAGTGCGGGTGTTGCTGTGTGAGGTGTAGCTTGTAGTGTTGTTCTCCCTTCAAAACGCCTTCTTGGCCAGGGTGCCGGCGGAGGACATCTTGGCCAGCAGGACTGTGCCTGAGTATACGGGTGCCACAAACGTCGGTCAGTGAGCTCAGTGCAGCACTTGAGCGTGGCGCACCCTTGGCCAGGGTGCCGGCGGACGACATCTCGGCCAGCAGCAGCAGGCCGCGCCCCAGCGGCTTGCCCACTGTCTTCAGGCCATCGATGATGCCGGCGCCCGGCACCTGCGCCGCAGGGTTGAAAGAGGATGATTTCGAAGGGACGTATTCAGGAGGGCGGGGCATCAGGACGGCGGCACGATTGTGGTGCGCAAGCTGCTGTTTGCAGCGAGCGCCCAGCAGTGGCCGGCACAAAAGCTCTGTCTGAAGAAGCTTGTGGCAGATCTGATGTGGTGCTGCATGTGCTGTTGTGAAGCTTGAGAAGAAATGCACGCACCAGGTGCGCATTGGTGATGTGCGACCAGGCGGCGATCTTGTAGATGCCGTCCCGGTACTGGCCTACCACCGTGTTGCCGATGTCCGCAAACTTGCGGTCCTCGAAGATCAGGAAGTCTGCGCAGGGCATCCGAAAACACATTGCGTGGTGGTGTGTGTGTGGTGATGTTCTGCAGCCTGTCTCCAGCTGCGCACAGGCCTCATGGTGCCTGAATGTTGGCAGGCACTGCAAGCTTGCATACGCCAAGATCCTCTTGCAATTCGCAGCAGCAGCTAGACAGCGATGCCTGACAGCGTCCAGGACGGTGGCTGCCGCAGTGAGGGACGATGCAGCAAGCGCAGCTGCCAAAGCGACTCTGCAGCAACTCTGCATCTTGCTCTGCGCAGAGCAGCAGCCCCTGCGCAGATGCCACCTGCTGGACGGAGTCAGCCGAGGGCTCGGCAGGCTTTCTCTGAGCGCACCGTGCTTCTCGGACAGCGCCTGCAGCTGGCGCACGAAGTCGTCGTCGAACTCGCTGAGCAGGTCCACATGCGTCTTCAGCACGCAGATGTGCGGCCCCACCTGCGACCAGCATTGGCATATTCCTCAACGATGCGTGGCATATCCGATTAGGTCGACTGCATGTGCGGAAGTGGGCAGCGGCATCGCCCAAGGGTGCAGCGTGGCTTTCGACCCTGGTGTGGCGCGGCACCATTTCACCGCCGCTTATGATGCTGCTGCATCACGAGCCTCCCCTTTTCCTAAACAGGCATACACACTGTCGAACTTACATCTCAGTGCGTGGGAACAAGAGGTTCAGAGGAACAGGTAACGAGTCGACTAAGCCCAGCCCACCTGGTCGGCCAGCGCGAGGACCTGGGCGCAGGTGGGCACGTCGGCGGCGACGGCCAGGTTGGTCTGTTTCCGCGCCATCAGCCGGAACAGCTGCTGCCCCAGCTCGCACTTGGCCAGCCCCGCGCGCTCCTCGTATGGCAACCTGCCTCAGAAGGTTGCGATGTGATATGCATCATCCGCGCACGCATCTGCTCGCATGTGTATCTGCTCGCATGTGCATCTGCCAGGATTCGTCTAGATGAGCTACGTCTGTAGTCGTCTGACGTCCGAGTTTGCTCCAGCGCGCTGACGTCTTCACTGGTCAATGCTGAAAAACGCCGGCGGCCCGCTCTATCGTGAGGCCCGTACACGGCTCCTTTTGAACCGACTGCTCAAATGCCGCACCGCTCTGGCGTCCCCTTCTGTCACGTCATAGATGGTTGGCATCATCTTTTGGACAGGAAGCAGGCAACTTTATGTGCCCTCACCGCTTGGGCGCCGGCGGCGACGCGGCTGGCGGCGGCGCCGCGGGGGAGGCCTGCCCTGGCTGGTGCGTCTGGTTCTCCGAAATGAACTTGGTGACCGTCGCCGCCAGCTCCTTCGTCACCAGGTCCCTCCTCACGAGCACCTGCGTGGGCCGGTGTTGCTGGGGGCCGCTGCGCATGATGTTGCGACAATCGCACACAGGCAGGAAAGCTGGATCAAGAAGCGGGACAGCAGACCAGGAAGAAGCTCCCATCTCCTGCCCAGGGAGAAGGTTGGAGGCGCAGGCCTCAATCCTCATGCATCCTGTGCAGCTCAGATGCCATGCACTCTGCTTGCCGGAGCCCTGCCCACGGCTCACCTCCACGACATAGGACAAGGCCAAGCCCTCCAAGTTTGTGCATCCTGTGTGCAGCTCGGATGCCGTGCAGTGCTTGCTGTCACAGGGCTACCCGCAGCGCACCTCGAGGATGTAGGACAGGGTGAAGGCTGCGTGCAGGCGCAGGTTGTCGGACGCGAGACGGGATTCGCCCCCCTGCTCCCGGTCAATGAGCACCACCACGTCGCTCACCTTCAACTTCACCTCCTGCGCAAACGATGTACGAGAACGGCATTTTGGATGTGTTTGTAGATGCGTTATGTTTTGATCCCGGTCGATCAGCACCACCACGTCACTCATTTTCACGTCCTTCGCCTGCACGACCAAAGCATCAGTTCTGTCATTTGATTTTGATTGAAATGGTGTCTGCTCCCAGTCGATGGGCACCACCATGTCACTCGTTTTCAGGTCCATCGCTTGCACGAATAAATATCAAGCCGGTGGTTTGAGATTTGTCAGGGTCTCTGCTTGAGTGTTGTGAAATGTGTTGCTCCCGGTCGATGCGCACCACCACCTCGCTCACCTTCAACTTCACCTCCTGCGAGCGCTGCAGATATGACAGCAGATATGAGCTCGCATTCTAAGCAGCCGTGTCGCTTGCAGCACAGATGCGAGTTCCCCTGCCGATGTTCGGTGTTCAAGTCAGCTGGGCGTCGCCGGGCAGTGGCTGCCGCTCCTGCTGTCCGCTGTGAACGTCTTTGGATGTCGAGCTTTCGTTCTTGTTCCTGGCACAGATGTTAGTGGGCTCCACTCATGACAAATGAGGCCCCCGCTCCCAGTCTCAGGCCACTTCACAAACGTATCCCCAAGCGCCCCACCTGCAGCGGCTCTACGGTCTCCATGACAGAGGCGCCAGACGTCACAAGATCCTCGACGATCAGGCAGCTCTGCCCCGGCTTGAAGGCGCCCTCGATAGCCTTCTTGGTGCCGTAAGCTTTGACCTGCCAAGCAGAAAGGATTGAGGAAGGAGTTTCGATGAAGCCGCTGGGCAATTTTTGTGCAGCCGCGCCTGCGTGAAATGCTGTGGATGAACCTTCTGCTGTGCACAAATGCCGGACATGATTCCACAACACAGCAGCGTACAGGTGCGGACCCCGCATAACCACAGATCCAGTCCAGCACCTCCTTTCGGCGCATGAGCATCGGCGTGCCGTGCAGCAGCGACATGACGGTCGCGATGGGCAGCGCCGTGTACGGCACGCCGCACATTACGTCGAAGGACACGTCCTTGACCTGCCGCCACATCACCTCCGCCACCTGCAAAGCGACCGCCGCCGTCAGCACGCTGCCGCCGCGGCCGCCAGGAAGCGCCCCGAACCGCACATCCATTCCAGCGCTGGTACGGATTCAGAGCCAGAGCCTTGAGGTCTCAAGCCGTGCGCAAACACATGGCAAGCGTAGTAGGCGGCAGACCTTGTGCAGAATGTCGGGGTAGGAGACGATCAGCCGCAAGTCAATGTACACCGGGGAGATGAGGCCGCTCTTCAGCTCAAATGAGCCGAATTTGACCGCCTAATCCGTGACACGTCATTCGTTCAACAGCGGTCCAGAAGAGAGGTCCACGCAAGCCGTGAAGTCGAGTACATGATGCAGGTCCACAGCACTGCACACCCTGAGCAGAGGCTTCGCACAGGCTTCGGTTGCAGGCCAGCATGGCGCGCCAGCACAGGGCAGGCAGCGCATCCCGCTCACCTCGATCTCGTGCAGGGAAACGACCAGGTCCTCGATCTCTGACTCACTGATGGGCCCCGTCTACGCAGAGGCGATACAAGGGAGATCATGACACACACGCGCTCGTGGCCGCCGGCAGCGGTAGGGACTGACTTGCAGATCGACACAATCGCCGCACCAGACGTTGGACCTTACGACGTCACAGACACGTACATGCATGCGGGCAGCCTCGGGACGGCTGCGATTCGAAGACGTTGCATGAAGGATTTGAAACAGGCGTGCGACCTCACCGACAGGCCCGCCTCGGGTGTGCTACCGCCCAGACGAGACATGAACTTGTCCATAGCACTTTGCATGCTTGGCCCTGCAAATCGCGACTTGGGCAATCGGTGAAGTTGCCGCAAAGACCGAGGCTGCGACCTACTTCGAACGGCTGTGCAGGCTTTCGCAGGATCGATACAGTGCGCTGGTCTACCCCTGTTCACAAAGCAAGTGCGCATCCAATCGATTGCGGGGCGCGTGCAGCGATGAATTTGCTTTTAACAAGCGCGGCTTCAGCTTGCGGGCTTCAGCTTCCAAACTTCCGAAACCAAAGCTGCGCGTTATTGCGGGGGAAATTGAAGCGAATGAGAAGGGGAATTTTAGAGCTCTGTGATTCCCCTTGAGCATAACGAGGCGCCACAATTGGTTCTACAATTTTGACGACGTATCCCACTTACTCAAGAACACACGTCCCACGATGCTGCTGTGCCCTCCCTCCTGCCACCAGCCACCAGTCCTGCATTGCTGTGGGATGAGTGACATCCATCACTCAAGGTTTGGTGTGGCGCTGCCGCAGCACCGCATCAGTGCCGCCCCGTTCCGCCGCCAGCATGACGCCGACGCAGTCCGGGAGCAGCCCCAGCGCCGCCTCGTAGGCGCTGCCCAGAAGAAGAGTGCTGGCGGGCGCCACCGCCGCCGCCATGCGCGCCTGCCCCTCTCCAGCGGGACTTTGGGGCTGCCGGGTGTCCGGCGCCGCCGGCGCGGGAATGCGCACCACGTCGTCGGCGAACGGCAGCGGCGCCGTCGGGTGGTACGTGAAACCCAGCACGTGCGCGCCTGCGCTTATACATCACGGTGAGTTCCAGGCTGAAGACGGTGGGCTCGCAGGTCTCTGTTATTGTTGGGCCAGCCACTGGGCACGCGCAGACATGCACAGCGCGAAGGCGAAAGGACAAGGCTGATCAAATGTCAAGCCCGTTCATGGGTTATGGGAAGAGGCACACAGTTTGTTGAATTTTGTACCTGCTTGCCGAGCGGTCTGCGCCATCGCGCTGACTGTGCTTGAATCGGACGGTCCCGCGCTCACGACAAGCAGGTCGCCAGGTCCTACTGGCGGCGTCGTCATCTCGAATGCAGGTGACGCCTGCATTGAGACAACAAGATTCGAGAGTTGAGAACGTTGGTGTAGACTTTGCTTGCGGGCAGCGATGGAACAGAACTTGTAGATGTCCTTTGCATGTGAAGACTGATCGAAGTCCCGCAAGCATAACCGGAAGTTAGCTCGATGCCAGAAGCCGTGCCCCTTGTGACGTCTTCGAAGTGGCACAGAAAATTGGTCGATACAGCATGTTGACGGAGCATGCACCTGGAAGCCGATGTGAAAGAGGCGCATGGCAAAGGCCTTGAGGGCCAGTCCCTCGCGGCCGATGCCGAAGCACACGATGCGCCGCGCCGCGAGCAACCGCTGCTGCACGACGGCAGCGTCCGCTGCGTCCACCTGCTGCATGATGGTTTGAAGCTCCGCCGCACCAGGCGTTCTTCATCTTTGGCATGGAGCTGCATTGCGCTGTCTTGCCAGCACATGTGTCCTTCGTGCCGAAGGAGGCAGATTATGGGTCTGCACAAAACTGCGGGCAGTGCGATCGGCGGAAGTCGTGCATGGTTCACCACTGCGGCCAAGTCCAGCGCAAGGCTGGCGCGGTTATCTTCCGCGCGGCTCCACGACCCAAGGCCTGCGCATGGTGCGGAACATCACCACGCAGCTTGCAGCTGGCATTTGGGTTCCGCTGCAGGGTCACCACATTGCCAGTTCTGCTTGGGACTGGCCATTGCTTACGCTGACTGCTGGGGCTGCGCCGCAGTCTCTGACTCCATGGTGGGCTGCTCCCGCTGCTGAGGCAGCCGCTCCTAGTGCGAGCACTGGATGTGCAGATTTTGAGCTAGGTTTTTCGTCAGCCGCAATGTTCGGCTGCAGATGACGGCCGAGTGTGATTCAAGCGTCAACGTGCTCTGTCCTGGTTACATCCACCTCCAAGTGGACTCAGAAGCGATATTCCTAGAGATGGCGCCGCGACTTGCCAGGATTCTCACGTTAATATGACCGCCGCGCCGCAAGGTGCACTACCACGCCTTAACTTGACAAAATGACGCGACTGATCACATTGATGCGATATGGAATGCGAGAAACATCGTCAATCATCAAGGATCTCGAAAATTTGGAGCGGATCTCGAGGTGCAGCCACATTGGGAGACGTTTTGCGCGCCACAAGCTGCAGTGATTTAGTCTGATATCATCATCGCTGTCCTTGACCGAAGGCCGATCCTTGCTAACCTGACACTCGATGGTCGATTGCTTGCTGGTTGTTGGCCCTTGGCTCTTGTGAACTCAATTCCAGGCTCAGATGGCTGTGTCCATGACCTTGATTCTGCTCTCTGTCCCACTGCTAGCGGTTCCGGTTGCTTTGAAGTGGCAAGGTAACGGCCCTCATGCGCTGGCGGCGCTGCTGTGCGCGTTGTCTGCGGCGCAGCCAATATGCTGGGTGGTCACTCATGCGGAGCATCTTCTTGCAGGCCTGCCGCCACTGATTCTGCGGCGCAGCCATAGGCATGTTGGGTGGTCACTCATGTGGAGCATCTTTTTGCAGACCTGCCGCCAATGAAGCCGGAGGACGCGCAGGCGATCTTCTCCGCCTGGTGGCGCACAATGCTCACGGCCACGACGCTCATCCTGGCCATTGCGCAGCTGCATAAACGCGGCTTCATTCCCGACCAGTATGCTCGGAAATCAATTCATATAGGTGAGGCTCACATGCTGCATGACATGTCCATCGAGCAAATTGCTGGTCCTCAACAGGCATGCATGTCTTTGCCGCAGGAATGGGCCTGGTCTACATGTGTCTCTGGCCCATGTTCCCCGAGCACGCGTACTCGCGCGTGGCCTGCGCTGGTGTACCTCTGTTATTGACGCTCGTGATTGCGCTCGTGGGCAGCGGTGTCGTCAGGGATGACGCCATTGTCGCCGCCGTAGCGGTGCGTGTTCACCTCCGATGTCATCGCATTTCACCTGCTTGCCGTGAAGCTGGCGGTGACATGAGCTGGAATTGCACCTGTCAACAAGGCTGTGAACACTGCGTTCCAACTGTTATTTCATTGACGAAAAGGCATCGTCAGTTTATCGCCTGCTGCACCATGCGATGCAGAGGTCGAAGCGGCGGCAGGAGCTGCTGAAGGGGCCGCTTCTGTACGGCGTTGTCATAGTCGCGTCCACGCTGTGGTTCTGGCGCGACGCGCCCGCCGGCGTCATGGGGCTGGCCGTCCTGTGCATGGGCGACGGGCTGGCAGAGGTCGTGGGCCGGCGGTTCGGCGTCCGTAAACTGCCGCACAATCGGCAAAAGGTGAGGGGGAGCTGTTGGCATCGTTGGCAGCGAAGTGCGAAGGTCCTTTCATGCTTCAAGAATCCCAAAGAATCGCAAAGAGGCAGCTGGGGAACTCCAGGCTCACTTCAACGTGCTGAGACTGTGCCTGTTGACGTGCGCAGAGCTATGCCGGCAGCGCCGCATGCCTGGTGGGCGGCTTTGCAGCAGCAACGCTGCTGGCCCTGTACTTCAGGAGCCACGGGCTATTCAACCCAGCAATCAAAGCACGAGACATCGTGCTGGCCGCAGCGGCAGCGTCGGCGGCCGGCATGCTGGCAGAGTCATTCCCGCAGGGGTTTTTCGACAACCTCACCATGACTGCGGCTGCCACTGGAGCGGCACACCTTGTGCTTGCACGGTGTTGATTTGAGATCTGGCGTATATAATGGTGTCAAAAGCATCGTCAATCTGGTGTGGTTTGCACTGTCGTTGCATTGATGCATGCATGAGGATAGGTAAATGCGCCTGCAACATACTTCTCTGCAGAAGTGCCAACTGCAGCACCGACCAGGATGCACCAGACTTGTGTCATTCGTACCAGAATCGACCATTGCAGAGCTTGTTCCACCGCCCAGATCGACTATCTCATCACCGCATCACTGAAGCAGCCACCACCGGTCAGGGTGCACTGCGAACACCGCACACTGTTCACATCCCCGCCGCCGCGGCGCAAGGCGCCATGGCGCAATGCAGCGTCACCCCGTGCTTGTGCCGCCAGGCGCGGCTTAGCCACTTCGCAAATGCTCAGCTGGCTGCGCTACCGGCTGCGCCGCTGGCTGCGCCGCTGGCTGCGCCGCCGGCTGCTCCGCCGGCTGCTGCTGTGCCGCCTCGGCTGCTGGCTGCAGCGCCGCCGTGAGCTACTCTAGCGTGACGACACACAGCTCAGATTTTAGCAGGAGCTGGTCGTCGTGGCCCCTGGCGGACGGCGGCACGCTGGCGAGCCGCTGCCGTGCCTCTTTTGCAGCTCGCATAGGTATACTTACAGCTCTAGCAGCTCGACGTTGACGCGGCACCACGCGCTGCTGACTTCCACGCATGCCTGGAAGTCGCAAAAGCGCAGGCCCTCTGCCGTTGCGATGTCCCCCTGAAAGTTCACGATGATGAGAAACTCCTTGCGGGCGGCTCGAAGCACCTGTGGGGCAGCTGTTGGTACATGTAGGCAATCCTGTCTCCTAATTATGTAACGTTTATGGCTGCAGCTGCGGTTCGTCTGCTATGTCAGCTCGCTGGCTGCAGCGATTGATGGCCGATATTTGAAGTTTTGCAGTCTGCTCAGTCGGCGTCTGTGTCGCGCCCAAGCGTCTGAGACAATGCAAGACTGGTTTGAGATGTTCTGAGCGAGCACACGGCCCCGGCGAACAGCTCCACAGTTTCAGGCAGAACAGTTGTAGCAGCGGATTATTTGGTGGCGCCCATGGAAGTTGGAAGCAGCTGCTGCAACCTTGTTCAAAATGAGAAAGCGTAGCTGCGACGATAGCCGGGCGGCGTCTACATATGTCAGAGGACAAGCATTCGTCGAGGCTACTGTCCCTGCACATGCATTAGCATGTCGAGCTTGAGCTTCAGCTTACAGGCCTGCGACGTTTAACCTAGGTTAAACGTCGCTCGATGATATTGACCAGGCGAATGCAGCTGAAATCCGACAGTATGATGCATTTTCACT
>JAABUK010007288.1_pt1 | contig 16033 bp, 16 predicted proteins | sample 5559141 | NCBI WGS metagenome assembly JAABUK01 (sample SAMN10711869, study PRJNA513367) | rock metagenome | isolation source: Antarctica rocks | place: Antarctica: Victoria Land, Pudding Butte nord | collected 2016-01-03
CATGACACAAGCAATGAGGCAGAATCTGTGCCTTGCTGGCAAAGCAGACACCAATGGTGACAACGCCTTACCTTGCTAGCTCCCAGGGGAAGCTCCAACTCCTCATAGTCATGTGTATGCCGCATGTGGTACAGCTGTCGATCCCTCCTCTTCTCATCCTTCTTCTTCTCATACTCCTTGGCTCTCTGCTTGGCCTTCTGCTCTTTGTTGTCGCACGCTTCTTCAATGAGCTTTCTAGCGTTTTCGCACTCAGAGGCGCTGCCAAACAGCATCACGGTGACCATCTTCTTCTGCCCATCAGGCAAAGGGGCTCCCTTGGGGGGCAGCAGCTGAGGGCCGCTGCCAAATGCCCTTGCCAGCTCAACTTGCTCCTTCTTGACCTGTCAGACAATAAAACAGCTACATTGACGCTGTCTCAACAGGAACCAAGCCCTCGATCTGTACACCAGTGTGTCTTACTGCTACAAGCTCATCCAAGACAAAACGAAACTTGTCTTTCCAGCAAGTGCAATATCTTTGCGCTATCGCAGGCCAGACTTGGTCATGTGAGGAGACCACTCCTCAGCCTGTGCAACACTATGTTCTTCAGCCATGAGCTTTTCAAACAGAAGGGAACACAAAAGTCGTCTGTCGAACAAGACGCATTTTGTCCTGTCTTCTGTTTGAAAAGCTCATGGCTTGTGATACACACTGTTGTACAGACTGACAAGTAGCCTCCTCACATGACCAAGTCCGGCCTGCAATAGCGCAAAGACATTGCACAGCACAGCACACAATATATACATCCAACCTGATGTCTGATGATGCCGAGCAATAGAGCTGTGCCTACTGCTCAAACCACCTGGCCATGAACAGAGCTCAGGCAGTGACTGACAACCAAAGAAGTGTAGGCAGCAAAAGCAGGCTCCCAGCTCACCTGTCAATGCAGCAATGGTGACCAGGGGTTCTCACCTGTATTCGACACTTGGTCTTTCGCTGGATGTATTTGATCTTGTCCCCGCCTTGGCCCACCATGTACTTCACCTTGTTTGCTGGCAGCTGCAGCTCCAGGTCAGGCTCTTCTTCGCTGTCACTGTCAGGCGCTAGCAGCTCGTCCAGCTTGGGTACTGCCGCCTGCTTGCCGTCCTGCAATGCAATGCGTTGGTCAGCAACAAATCTGCACACCTCCTGCATTTCTCATAAGGGTTGATCATAACATTATCAAAAATGATTGAAATGCTTGCCAGCTCATGAAGAGCTAGGTACGTGTGGGACAAGTCTTGTCTCTCCAGAGCAGCCTGTCTTGTGCAGGGCAAATGCAATGCAGCTTGCACGGGCTTAGTCAAAGCTTGATGACAGTTCAGTGGATGCAAGTTTAGCACATGCTGGGCTTGATGAGCAGTTCAGTGGATGAGCGTTTATCACATGCTGAGTGACAGTAGCACAACAGCTCACTGACAGGCTGAGGAACCACAGGCCACAAATAGGAAAGGCTGCACAGGCATGCAAGCAACATGACAAAGAGCGCTGAGTAGCGCTTGAGCATGCTCACTCAACTGCTGCCTTTAGTCACCGTACTGTGTGTACAAGAGCAGCAAAAACCTGTGCAACATTCAGTTCCTGAGCAGTGAGAGCTGGGAGGCAGGCAGTGAACGGGAGGAGGAGGTGGTGCTTACAGCAAGAGCTTTGACTTGCTCTTTCCTGAGCTCCTCCTTTCTTGCAGCCTCAGCCTTCTCGGCTGCTGCTACTTCCGGATTGACAGCCGCGTCCATGAAGGCATCTAGAGGATCTACATCATCCTCCTGTTAGGCCAACAACACCTTGCTGTCAGGCATGCATGGATCACCAATGCATGTCATGTGCACAGGCATCTAGAGGATCTACATGGTCCTCCTGTCAAGGCACAACACCTTGCTGTCAAAAGTCAATCAATCCATCAAACAATCCATATGTATGTAATGTCCTGGGGGGCAACTGGAACCCAACAGACAAGAAGTTCAGTTCAGTGAATTCATACATAGTGAAGTGCATGGATCACCAATGCCTCTCATGTGCACATACATTGTTTTGTGGATACGCTGACTCAGCAGTGAGACAACTCAACGCTTATATGTTTTGAGAGCAGATTTGATAGGCAGGTCTGAGATTGTGGCTGAGTATTGCAGGTGACGCATGGGTAGCAGCATGCCTGGCATGGCTGCTCCCCCTGCATCATCCGAAATACACAACCACAAACTGAGACCTGAGCATAAGCATGATTGTGAGATATTCCTACACTGGGACTCACAGCATGCAGCAGCGACAGCTGTACCAGCGGATGCAGAGACATGCATTGCGCCCCCATGCAAGACTGCAGCATCTGTCTGGCTATACAGCAGGCAGTTGGACTAGCTGTACCTGAGCAGCATCAGCCACAGCTTGCGCTTCAGCTATAGCAGCAGCTGCCTTTTTGGCTGCAATCTCTGGAGGAACGACATGGCCTGCAGACCTGAATGCTGTAGCTGGATCTTCCCAAGGCAGCCTGCACCCACATGATCATCTTGGAACTGGCCCACATGAGTGCTTTTTGAGCTCAATCATTGCCATGCAGGGAGGGGTTTGACAGTCCAGCTTGATGTGAAGTGACATGCAACTGGCTGATGCCTCAACAGGTTTGCAGGGTGAGGGTTGTGCACGCCATCGTCTCCAATGTACTGGGCAAGTCTTGGTTGCTGTAGGTTGGGTGCGCAAGCAATCAAGCTGTCCAGATGCAAGGCGAGCAGAATTGAGCTGGTGACATGGGTGTCCATGGTGCAGTCGCTGTCAATTGTGAAGCTATAAACTAGAGATGCGACTAGCAATGTGTCTGAATGGTAGCTAGAGCAGTGCTGAGATCTACCAAAGGCAGGTCACCAGATGGTCTGATCAACAGTGCGATACAGCAAACGTCAACTCACAAGCATGCTGACATGCTGAATGCCAAGTGGACCTTATACAGGGACCTAGTCTGGACTGCGGCCTTGCGAAAGAACAAATGAGTGAATGGGCAGATGGACGGCTGTATAGCTGGGTGGCTGGACAGACAAGTGGGCAAATGAGTGAATGAAAGAATGAACGAGAGACTAAGTGAGTAAGCGAGTGAGGTCATGTGTGAATGGGAAAGTACATGAATGAAGTGATAACAAATGGTCAACAGCGTGGCACTGCCAGCATGAGCATAGCCAACAATATTATGCACTTGGCAGTGCAACCATGATGCCACTGTGGCCAAATGCCAAGTCTCACCAGGCAGCTGATTGAGCCTCTTGCTTCGAGGGTTTTTCATCTTCTTCCTCTGGATCATCATCAAACACACGCAAGGGGCGTGGACTGGCCGGCTGTTCAGTTTTGACTGTGGCACCAGCTTGCTGCTGTCGCCAAGCTGCTAGCTTTGCCAAGCGCTGTCGCTTCACCTCCTCATCAGACTGTGCAGGTTCTTCTGCCGAATGCTTCCTGTAATTTTGGATGTAGTTTCATGCAGGTTGACATGCACTCAGACGTTTAGGGATACTAATGATGATGATAACAAGCAGCATAACAAGCAGGCTATGGTGATCATTGTTGCAGAGCTACCTGCTGTTGTCCTCTCGTCCACTGCTAGATGGGTCGTAGTTGTCCCTGCATTTGCAACCAAAGTATGGGTGATCATCAACAGCCTATGAGATGCTGCATATGGCTGAAGCTGACTTGCACCGGAAACGCCCTATCTAACCTCGCATGTGATCTGTGCTGGTAGCGATCCCTGCCGTCATGAGTGTGTCTATCTTTCCTGTCGTGCCTGTCAGACTGGTACCTCACCCTGTCGCGCTCTCTCGTATCCCCAGGATGGGTGTCTCTGTGACTATCGCCCCTGCTTCTATCTGAGTGTCGGTCGCGATGGCTGTGCGAGTCGCGATATCGCTCCCTGGATCTGCTGCGGGACCTTGGCATACTCATTGTGGTCAGGTCACAAGGCAGGGGCGAACATCAGAGCATCGGCAGACGAGTTTTCGGAAGATGCAGCAGGCCTCGCTATGGCGTGAGGCAACTCGGTCTTCTTCTTTGGTGCTGAGCCATGCTGCGGCCAGATCTCCAAGCGCTGAGCTTCGCCAAAGTGCAAGACAGAGTCGCATATCGCAGCAAGCCCCATCTACAGTCCATGCAAGTCTTTCGCGTGCATGTCTGCATCCGTCAAACAGCCTCCGGCTCTCCAGGTTGTAAGAGTACGTCCGCCTGCAGATCAGGACCATTTGGTAAGGCGTTGCTGCGTGAGTGGGCTTCAGCTGTGAAGAACAGCCAAGACGTCAGCAGATTTCAGGGCATGTCATAGTCATGCCAAAGCAAACTGCGCACGACAGCCGTCTGGTGAGTACTGTCGTGCGACATAGAATAACTCAGACCCACAGCGTGAGCGCTGTCTGCAACTGAGGCCCACAGCATTGCAGGTGGCAGGTTCTGACACAATACATCGTATGGGCGTCTCAGTTGGTCTCGGAGATGTCTTGACGAGCCAAGCCCTTTGGTACTTTGAATGCTCAAGCCACAGCGGTACCACCCAGCCCATGAATGATGTCTGGTCAGCAGCATGCTTGTACTTAGCAATAAGAATGCACCAGCTTCCTATTTCCACAGCTCAAGTAGCAGCTGCCGTCAAGCAAGACTCAATGATGATTCTGAAGCGTTTTCGGAAAGTCGCAACTGCCTGTAAAGTAAATCCACCAGCAGTGGACTTCACAAACTTCACGCTGCACAGCATGACAAAAATGCCAGGCGTGCAGCCAGCCACCAAAGTGAAGGTGCAGCACTTGTCTCTCCAATCTTGCATACTCAATAGCTTTGCAACCAAATGCTTGTTCATCTGTTGCCGCCTACAATATTCTGCTTCTGCGGAACTGCTTTGTGCTGACCTGACCCGACATGCTGTCAGGTGCTGGACTTGTACGCGAAGCTCATCGCTTGGCTAGAAAAGGCCAAACCCAAGACCTGTGTGAACAACAACTGGGCTGCTGCTGCATGTCACCATGCTATGACGTTTTACAAGGTGGGCTTCAGCTATCGTTCAATTGCCATTTGATCTCTTCATAATCCCTTGTTGCGTGGTAGTGTCACTGCTCTGATCACGTCTGCAAGTTGCTGCATGTCAAGCTTCTCAACTACGCATTTGTTGCTGCTGATGTAGATGCCTATGCCGTGTTAGACATGTGATGCACACTATACTGGGAGACCTCATAACCTCAAAGCCAGGCTTAACACTGCAAACAAGTTGGTTCCAGGCCCCACCATGATTGCGTGCCTGCCATTGATGCAGGTTGAGGTTGAGCCACAGCATCTCAGCATGCTATTTGGCAGTAAGGAAGCTGCCTTCACAACTCGAGTTCAAGAATTCAGGCAGCTTTTGGTCGCTGCTGCTGAGGGCTTACCGTGCAGTACCTACCCAGAATGCCTCAAACACATCTCAGCGTTGCCTGTCCCACCAGCAGCTGCACATTGTACAGATCAAGGTGTTCATGATCATGATGACAATGACAACACCTTGGAGGCCATGGAAAACACAACAAGCAGAGCCCCAGATCTGTCTGTGGAAGGTGACGTCACTGCAGCGCCGGGAACAGCAGCTGCCAGCTCATGCAAGGAGCTGCTGCAGAGGCCAGCTTCCAGCGCAGCTGCAGATGTGCCTCAGCAAGCAGCACTGCCTGAGGCTTATGCCAAGCTGGCACTGCATGACATGGTCAACATGCATGACGTGTCGCTCCCCGTAAAAATGCAGGTATCAGACATCCAGATCCTTGTCAGATCATGCATGAAAGGATGACACCGAGAACTGCACAGCTGGACTGCTTCTGAACCCTGAACATCGCAGCCCCTAAAAAGCTACAACTTGCTGAATTTGTTGGTAAATACAGCATGTACAGCTGCATGATGCTTTGCAGGTGCTACATTTGTATGTGAGGCTCATGGTCTGGCTGAGCAAGGACACTTCTGCCAGTAACAGCTACTGGGCTGCTGCTGCACTTCAGATTGCCATGTTGCACTACAAGGTCTGCCTCTCAACTTGTACAAAGTGCTCCTGCACACCTTGCATTATGCACACTCTGTCTTGAATTTGATGCATTGAGCAGAGGGCGGACAAACTGTTACAGCAACATGTGCACAGGTCGTGCCCTGTTATGTGTTAGGCAAAAGGCAAGTTGTCCCATGCAGAGCTTGCTTGTGCTAGCAAACATAGGCTCGCAGCTCTGCCCCCATTTTGGTCATGACTGGCTCACATGCATGTCCAAAGTCTTGTTCATTGACTTTTCCGTGTATGATACGCAGATTCCTTTCCTTCCAAGCAACCTTGCTGGCCATGTGAAAGTGGACTTGCTGGGCGAACATGCGCATGACATCAGGCAGCGTCTGAAGGCTGCTGCAGACAGCTCATGCAACAGCTACAGCGTGTGCTTGCATAAGATAGCAAACATGCCATGCAGCCTGCTGCCACTGCTGCCAGATCCCACACAGGCTGTGGTCACAGGCAAAGTCCCACAGGCTGCAAATGGCATACCCCCTGTGGATGCAGCTGCCAGCTCACAGCAGCAGAAACAAGCCGACATGCCAGCTGTTGTTCAGTCTACAGTGCCAGTACCTCCTTTGGAAGCCTCACCAGGATTCACTGAGCAGCAACATGCTGCAGACAGCGCTGACACCCATATTGATGAAGCCTGCAATGGCACGGAGGCTGCTGTTCAGAGAGAACCTGCTGTAGCAGCTGCCTTGGCCCAGCAGGGGGTGGCATCTCTCGCTACTCATGCACCTAGCTCAATGCCCATTCAGCCAAGCTTGATACCTCAAGCAGCACCAGCAGCTCAAGGCATGGCTGTCACCAAGAGCAGCGAGCTGAGAAGTCAGACAGAAGCGGCAGCGCTCATGACTAAGCAGGCTGACCTGGATGGGCTGCGCACTGCTGACCTGGACCCTGGCACAGTCCCACACCCCCTTGTGCTCGCCCCCCAACAGCCAGCGCCCTCACAAGGTCCTCCAGCCAGGGCTCAGACAAGTGATGCTGTGCCGTCAGATGACTCAGAATTAGGGCTGCAAAAGCAGAAAGGCTTGCTAACGTCCAGAGTTCCCGTGGCAGAACAGGCACAGAGGCTGATGCTGCAGCCTGTGTTGCACCGGCTGGCTCACAGCTCCTCTCAGAACAACAGTGCACTCAACACTGTTGACAGACGAACCCAGCATGAGCAGCCTCAGGCGCAGGTTCCTGTCATTGAAGCGCAAAGATCAGCACCACAGCTGCAGAGCGCAGTGGCACGCCTAGTATCACCTCTGCCGGCCCAAGGGGGGGTCCCCCTGCAGCAGCAGCAGCAGCAGCAGCCCCTGACAGTGCTTCAGGGCCAGGCAACGCAGCAGCTGCTCAAGCTGCTACAGCAGGTGGAGTCAGCAGCGCAGCCCAATGCACCACTGGCGTTATTAGCCCAGCCCAATGAGCACCTGCATGCTGCGACAGTAGCAGGCAATGCATTGGAGGATGGACTGCCTGCCTCCTGGGTCAGAGCTGCACCTGCACTTGCCCACAGCCAACAGCATCAGCCACAGCAAGCAGTTCCAGTCAGCCTGCCCGCAGCAGGCACTTCAGATCCGTCACAGAGGGGTCTGTCTCCTTTGGGCCTCTTGCCTGGGCCCCTGCATGCTGCCATTGCATGTGCCATGGCTCAGGAGGGGGCCTTGCCCGTCCTTGGGGGCTCCCCAAGAGCAGCACAAGGGCTAAAGTTGGTGGGGCCACATGGTACGCAGGGCAGGGGGGTCAAAAGACCCAGAGCTGACTCAGCAGCCAGAGCTGCCTCAACAGGCAGACCTGGTCAAGGCCCCCAGCACGTTGATACAGTCAGCAAGCATGCACTAGCTTCACAACCTGCTGCTGCTCAGGTCAAGTCAGCTTCAATCGTGTCTATTGATACAGCAGGCAAACGCAGCCCGACAAAGAGACTCAGCTCGGCACCTGAGCAGCCAGCAGCATCGGTACAACCTGGTTCAAATCTCAGCTTGGCTGATAATGGTACAGCAGGCTTGGCACAGCAGGTTGACATCAGCACTCCTGATGACTCTATCCACGCAGCTCACTCGGCAGTTGGGGCTGTACCTACTCAGCAGCCTCTTTCAGCACCCCAACGTGGGTCCCCAGCTGCTGGGTCAGATTCCCCAGTCCAAGCTGCTTCAGCCCTGCAAGATGACTCACCCCAAGCTGCCGCAGCCCTGCGAGATGACTCACCCCAAGCTGCCAAGCAGCCAGAGCTCAAGGTGCCTGCAAGCAAGAAGGCGCTGAGCAATTTGCCCAGACAGCACCTGGATGATGAGCAAGACACCCGCCAGGGCACCCCACCCTTGCATGACGGGTCTCCTGATGGCTTGCAGCCGGCCAGATCTCAGGCAAAGCGAGGGCGCTTTGCCTGTGATGCTACATTGGATGTCAGCATGACAGGGGCTGAACAGAATGCTGGTGTTGATGTTGATGTGTCTAGAGTTGCCACGCCATTGAGAGGCAAGTCTGTTGTTGTTGATGATGACATGGCTCCACCATCATCAAAAGTAAGGCGCATCAATGAACATGAGGCTCAAGATGCATTGCTGCTGCTGCATGATCATGAAGCACAGGAGGCGTCACAGCAACAGCAAGGCACTGACAGTGATAGCAGAGCAAGTGCAAGAGAACATGATGCTCCAGTTGGTTCTGTTGAGCATGACATGACTGAGGATGCTGTTGTCGAGCCTCCACCTTTCATTGATGTTGACGGCAATCCAGATGCTTATGAAGTCGACAGGATCATTGATCATGAATCTTGGAATGCTGGCCGCACTGTACGGGTGAGGTATCTTGTTCGTTGGAAAGGGTATGGGCCCGAATATGACACATGGGAGAATAAGACCAATTTTCGTCATGCACGTGAGGCTGTTCGAGATTATCACAATTGTATGCAGTAGCTGCCGCAGCCTTTCTGAATCTGACCCTTGTTGAATCTGGGATTTGCATGTGTCCACAGACTTTTGCAATGTACACTAATAAGTTTTGACGTGGGTGATTTTGACAGACCGTTTTTTCAGTTTTTTCTTCTTTGTTGGTTTCCTGCATGCATTTTCTGAGTTTCACGTGTATAAGACCATAAGACAGTCTTACTGAGAGCTGTTGTACTGCTGGCTGCTGATTGCCATGGACTGATTGTTTGCACTGACGTCCACATTGACCCATTTATTTAACATCATTGCACTTACTAGCATTTTGCGGTATTCGTCTCGGTGCTGTCGAAGGCAAGGATGCATGATCTGCAATCAGCTGTTGCTTATGCAGTCCTGAGGTAGAAACAAAGATAGCACTGCCAAGCATCAATCGAAGAGTCACCCTCACCGCCAGGGTTGTATTTGATTTGGAATCATCTCAGCACTTTAAGTACAAATGCTTCCATTTCGTTTCTGTGTTGGGGCTATATTATCAGACTACAAATCACTTACGCAAAACGCGACTGCTTTCATTACAGAGTTAACATTCAACAGCATTTGCATACCAGCAGCATCATACAGTTGCACATTGTGCGACACATTTCACCTGGACACACATCAGGCAGGGTCAAGACAACCTGTTTGATGATCTGAAAGTGCGACAGCATCATTTGTTTGGTAAACTTCAACTGCAAAATGAAGAAAAAATGGAGCAGTATCTTGTTGAAATCAGTCAGATAAGCACAAAAGTGTGCACAGATCTCATCCCTAGCAAACCTTCGCAAAAGCAAGCTGTGACACAGCAGTTGCTGAACGGCTGTCATCATCCCACATGTGGTGTGCTGGCCATCAAGCGCTATTCAAACACTACTGGAAGCTATTTGATCGCAGCAGCTGCTGTTGTTGAGACACTGGCGGCCTGCCCACAGCATCTGCAGGCATTCTGTTGTACCCATTCTGCGCCTGCTGCTCCAGGACTGACATGTTCCTGACGCCAGAGCCCAGCGTATCAACAGCCCTGCTAGGCTGCGCCGGAATCTGCTGTCCAGGGACATATCTCTGCGCCTCGCTCTGGAACTCCTTCACCCTTTCCCTAGGGAGTGATGTTGCCTGACCCAGGTTGTTTCGACCCCCCATGCCGGCGGCAGCCCCTCCATAGGCTCCACCCCCCTCCAAGTACGCAAACTGGCGCTTGAAGTTGTCCACTGCACTTGGGTACATGAAGCTGGGCTGCTGGCGGTTGCCTGATAGGTAGTCTGCCAGCATGTGGGGGTGGTACTCCAGCAGTTCTCGGTAAATCAGCTCACGCACCTGCAGCCATTGTACAGACTGCTGAAGAAGTGGAATTTCAAGGTCCTACTGCTTTGCTGCTCTTTTGCAAGAGAGATGTTTGCATGCACTGGCATGACTGGCTGACTTGTCCATGCACTGGTGTCTTGCAAGAAGCTCTCATAGTGTTGCACAAACCTGTGATGCCATGAGTGTGTACTCAGCCAATGCTGTTCCTGTGCATGATGACATGCACTATGCTCAGGCACAACGCAATGCCTTCTTGAGCATCCTAAATGAAGACAGCCAGATTGCACATGATTATGCTGCCATGACATCTGCTGTGGTGCCAGGACACACAGCACAATGACATTTGAGCCCTGTCAAAATTGAGGACATGCAAGCCAGGCAGATGACGAATAACACATTCAACACCAGCAATCAGTGCTGCCAAGCTTGCTTCACAGTATGCAGCATATGCATGGAGGCCAAGGGATCAACAGGCAAAGCATGCAGCATGCAGGAGCTTTCCGCCATGACTCTGACCTCATCAGTGGTCAGCTTGCGCCTCTCAAACTCAAAGGAGAGTTTGCTGACAGGCTGTGCACTGGGCTCCCTGCCAGGCTGGCTGAGACCGCTGAAGTAGGGGTCAGCCAGAGCCTCTTCACAAGTGGGGCGCTCCACAGGGTCAAAGGCCAGCATGCGCTGCAGCAGACGCAGGGCTCCCCTGTCCGCCTTGACAAAGTACTTCTCAAAGTTCACGCGAGGCTTCTTGCGCATGTTCATCAGGAACCTGCGTGCCTTCTCGTTGCGCACCTGCATCAAGGAAGCTGGTAAACATAACTTTCCTATCAACAATGTACAGGTGATGTTTGGTGCAAAAAAGGGCAAGCAAAAAGATAGATAAGCTCTAAAAATTAATGGGCATGAGAAAGCTTCTGGAAGAGTGCTTTTCGCAAATGGTTTCTGACAAGCATGCAAGTATATACATTGCTGATCAGCCTTGCACCAGTTTATCCTGTCAACTGCAGCTGTGAGCAAAAGATACCCTGGAAAAACGGCGTGCCATCTGACACATACAAACACAGACACAGACAGACAGTGATGAGTAAAGATGGTCAATTTGCCACCTGGCCACTTGGTCAAGCTCTGAAATCCTACATATGCTGCTGGCACAGTGCAGAGCTAGCAGTGATGCTGATTCTCATGTATCTACCATCAACACCTGGCAGCTCTGATCCAACACAGGAAACATGCATCTACAAAGACGCAGCAGGCCGTTGTGTGCATGCGTGCCCACACCACTTGCTTGCCATCCCATTGCTGCATCCACACCTCAACACCGCATTCATGATGCACTGCATTCATGCTGTAATCAAGTACTTTGCATGACCCATCTGTCCAGCTGATACTGTTTGACTGTTGGTCTAGGCTGACTGGACTGGACTGGACATGTTTGCATGTTACACAGCCTACCTTGCATGACATGTCTGTCCAGCTAATATGACTGCACGTTTGCATGTTACACAGCCTACCTTGGCCACGACTTGAGGGGAGGGGGTGCCCAGCAGATCTGTGATGAGCTCCAGCTGGTGCACCACATTCCTCCCCGGGAACAGGGGCTTGCCAAGCAGAATCTCAGCAAAGATGCACCCTATGCTCCAGATGTCGATGGCTGGCGAGTACTTGGCAAAGAAAGAGCCACACAACTCAGGCGCTCTGTACCACCTGGTTGCTACATAGTCTGTCCAGAAGATAGTGGTTGGCATGTCATTGAATGACGGCCTCGCCAGGCCAAAGTCACAGACCTTGAGCTTGCAGTCAGAGTTTGCAAGGATGTTTTTGGGCTTCAAGTCTCGATGGAATACCTTGGCTGCAGGAAAAGAAAGTGCAGGAGGGTGAGAGCATGCTCATGGTGCTGTGTATAGCCTGATGCTGGGTGCAAACCGTTGATCAGCACTGAGTCGTAGAGGCCGAGACACAAAGCTGACTCAGCATGCATGCCTTTACACAACATTTGACCAGCAAAATTGACTGCCTCTGCAATGACTTGCAAGATAGCATAGAGGCATGTGTTGTGACACAACTTTCATGCAACGAGTGTAACAGACTAACCTGTATGGATGTATTTCAGCCCACGCAACATCTGATACAAGAAGAACTGATGGTGTTCAGGTGTCAAGTCATCATTTGCCTTGATGACCTGCAGGTGCCAACTCAACATTTACGAACCTTGGATAGCCTTCTGGTGCATTTGCAGATGAAGATGCAGAGCTGCATGCAAGCCAAGCTCTTTCCAGTGAATAGGAATCTGCAGCCCACCTGGTGGAGGTCGGTTTCCATGAGCTCAAATACCACATATATGTCCTTGAACTGACGAGGACTAGGTGGCAGCATGATGTGCTTGATCTCTACAATGTCTGCAGAACAGGACTTGGTTGAGCGTTGCCACTCCAGCAAGAAGCACCTGAAGGGGCAAGTACAGCGGACAAGCCATGTTTTCAAGTCACCTGGATGTCTCAGTAGACGCAGCAGCTTGATCTCACGCAATATCCTTGTGGCGTCTGATACATGGTCAAAGACATTGTTGATCTTCTTGATAGCAACTTTTTCGCCTGTTTTGATGTCTACAGCTGAGCAAACTACCCCATAGCTGCCCTTGCCAATGACTTCCTTGATGGTGTAGCGGTTGGCCTCGCCATACTCAGTGAAAAACTCTTTCGTGTCCATGGTCTGCCTATGCAGCAGCAGCTATTACAGGGCTGTTTATGTGAACAAAGGGGATTGTGGCATCCTCCAGTCAAAGCAGACCAAGCTCTGCACGAAACTATGACTTGCAAAACGTCGCACCTGTGTACTGCCGGTCTTGTACTGGCAGGTTACCCAGACGCAAACCCGCGCGGCCGGTAGGAATTTGTTTACGATTCAAGTCCGGTTAGTACAGTACTTGAGTAGCCTGCTTTACGCGGACACGCAGAGTACCGCCATCAGTTCGAATGACCACTGATACTATTGGTCAGACCGGCAGCAATGCACTGATATATTGTCAGCGCCGAGTTGCAGCGCGACCTTGCAATCGGCTGGACTGAGTTGTTTGCTCATGCTACTACACACTAGAAGCCATCACTGTTACTGCTTAAGCATACTGGTCTGAGACTTTTAGTTGCACCAGACTCTATTCAAACTTCCTGCAGACTGGGACGCTTGGGCTGGGCATCACCTTCTCATACAGCCAGCTACACTGGCCACAGCCCTGAGTGCAGTGCTCGGTTCAATATTGCAATGACTGGTCGGAGATAGGGTTGGGGTTCAGGGATGGGGTTCGGGGTTGTGGTTTAGCCATGGTCAACGCATGATGGCTAGTCGCGCTTCCACAGCTTCACAAGGCGTAAACGTACTGTGAGTTGTGCGGTATCATTTGTTCTCGCTATCTGGTGGGTAACGCCCTCGAAGTCTGTTGCATAGGTCACAATCCCGGCAGCCAACATGCCGATCGGTGATCACAACGTTTGTGAGTGGAGGCATCCATACGAATGTCAGCTTTCACAGCATACAATCCCTTTGTTCAAACACACTCAGACTGCATCGGCCAGGCTTCTCTGGCAGCCGCTGGCTTGGCGCAGCTGAGCAAAGAGTCTCACAGCAAAATATGCCAGACAGCTAGCAGCAGATTGCCCTCATTAGCAACAGCACTAAGGGATTGAGATTTCAAGGTGGTCAAAACGCCAGCACCTACAGACTGGCACAGACTGTGCAAGACCACTCAATGATGCCGAGCCTTCAGCAACTAATCTTGTACAGACCTGACCTGTTTAGTCCCTGTTGTTTTGGAGTTTGCCCATCGTGATCAGGCATGCTTTACTCTTTCCCTACATATCTTCCACATCTATACAATTCTAGGCGCAAGGCCACTCTGGTGCCTGTGGCAACTCGAGTTGAGTCGAATACTCCCATTTGCAAGCTGCCAGAGCACATGTGTTCACATACGTTTTCTACAATATTGTAGGATTAACCATGTCAGACAGATAGTCACTGATGCACTGAACACGAGCCTCACCAACAATGATTGGTGCGTGCGTGTATTTGCTAGATTGTTCAGGACATAAGGGTTATCCACAGACACTATAACAGGCGTTGGCACTGATATAGTATGTCTGGCTAGGCTGCAAGTTAAAAAAGATGCAAAGAATTTGCACGCAATTGGCCACAGACTGGAGCGACATTGATACAGATATTAATATAGACAACATGGTAAGCAAATTTACAATCCAGCGTGCTCACCTCATCCATGCTATCATTTCAAGCCAAAACTTGCCAGCCCCTCAAGAATGCCCTTGGCCATGTGGGCATCAGTGACCAGCAGCCTGGCGTTCTTAGCATTGGGATCCAGCTGACTTTCATTCACCCATTTCATTAAATCAGGTTGTGCATTGCCAACCACAATGGCAAGATTTTGCCCTGACAGCATGTCTTTGTCATTGCCTGAGTCACCGCAGGCAATTGTCCTGTTATGCGCAAAGCCGTACTTCTGCCTCACAAATTCCAGCGCTTGCAGCTTGCCAGCATTGATTGATACAATATCAAGGTATCGCCAATCACCCTTGCCAGACAGGATCAGGCGTGCCTCAACTCCTTCTTCTCGCAAGCTCTCGCTGATCTGCTGTTGAACCTGATCCATTACATCCATGTGGACGCCACATGTCACCTTATGATCATTCTGCTCCTCAGGAGGCCTGAAGTGCATCTTCTCCCGTCCTGCGGCTGCCAAAGCTGCGTATGTCGCTTCCCGCACTGTATCAAGCTTCCATGCATGGTCAAGCCTGCTGGCATACTGCCCATCCTCCACCCATGTGCCTTGTTGCCAGTTGTAAACTTTGGTGCCAACTGATGACATAAGCACATCAGGCATTGCCAGGCAGTGCTGCTTTTCCCGGCACAGTTCCTCAAATTTGTCAACTGCCCTGCCCGTGTTGTACACCAGCAGCGAGCCCCGTGTGAGTGCTTGGGCTTCCCAGTAGTCTCGGAATGCAGCTGTTGCAGCATCATCACCAATCATGGTGTCATCCAGATCACTGACTAGCAGAACAGCCTCTCCTGATGATTTCTGTACTTCACCTTGTGATAAGGAGAAGACACCTGCCTCACTGATGACATAGTTGTCACCTGCACAGATATCGGTGGTTCAGCATTTTCAAAGTAATGCATTATAGTACTGCCTAGCATGCAATTTTGGATGCTGTGGGAACACTTCAGAAGGTTGTAGTGCAACATAGCAATCAGCACCAATGGCATTTGCAAACACACGAGTGCAGTGTGGCTTTGGAAATCTAGATGCAATCTGCAACGATGCTGATGCAGCCATGACAAGCATGAGCATGCTGATATCTGTCTGGCCCCCTCAAAAAACATGTATCTGACTGTGCCTTGTCTTGTCCATTGTCAGATGCAGAACCTCAAAAGCGCTGCCTCGGGCTCACAAGCGACAACTTGGCATCGTGTGCACATGCTGAGCGACACACCAACATGCCTCTCGTCATGATCATCACGGTGCTGACAGCAATATGTTCACACCTGTCTGAGGCTTGTCCCACTTGCCCTGCCCATCGTGCACCACAAACTCCAGCAGAGGGTGGTCCCTGCTTGGGTGGCTTACTGCTCCATTCAAGGGTATGCGGGTGACACACCATGTGCCATTTGATGAGTTGACCTGAAGGTAACACACCAACAGGGTTGAATTTTGATGGAGCACCGCATGCTGCAACATCCCAGATGCACTCAGGCTTGTGCGCTGACTGGTTGCAAGCATGTTTTGTCA
>JAABUK010007290.1_pt1 | contig 16030 bp, 16 predicted proteins | sample 5559141 | NCBI WGS metagenome assembly JAABUK01 (sample SAMN10711869, study PRJNA513367) | rock metagenome | isolation source: Antarctica rocks | place: Antarctica: Victoria Land, Pudding Butte nord | collected 2016-01-03
AGGCCAGCTGTCTTGCCTAGTATCTAGTCCTCTCAACAAAGCAGGAAGCAATGACTGGTTACACAAAGGCTTGCTGCCTGGACAAGCTTGCCTCTGACAGAGGTTGAGCCTGGTCAGTCAGCAAACCTTTGTTTTGAGTGCAGCCACTTGCAGAGGCTCACCTAGCATATTGCCCAGCCTGTGCAGAAGAAATGCAAGAATTTAGCCCCAAGTTCCTACTGACTTTGACTTTTGCCAACAGTTTATACCGTGCTTGGCTGGAGTTTTGAATCTGGCTAGGGTTTTCAGGAACCTGACCAGCTAGGGTTGCAAAGTTGGGTGTGCAATCCTTGATGGTATGGTGATTGATGTTCATATGTCAGTCTGGGATGCACAACAATGTTCAGGGCCACAGCAATGCAAAAGTGTCTAAGCAGCCAGCTGTAGGCTGTATACACCCGTGTTGAGATGCAGTGTGCAGTCGGCGGGCTTCCATAACAGGACTGTGTATTACATGCTGTGTATACTGTGACAGCTCTCCTAAGTGTATCTAAACGCTGTGTGCAAGACACATATGTACAGAGTAACAGGCCGCTAGCTAGGGAACGCGGCCTATGCAACCATTACTAACTACCTGATGAGTAATTTGTCCCTGAATGGTATGACTGGATATTGCGAAGTGCTCACACTTTCAACACTCCCCCGCAGTCAAAACATTCAAGGAACCAGTGTATACCAAAAACCTAAAAGCAAAGAAACAACAGAATGATGTCTCACCAACAAATGATATCATGAATACTGTATGAAGTCACCAGACTACTGAAGAAGAAGAAGAATAATGATAATAAAAACGTGCACTTAGCCAGCAGGCATCAGGTACGTGCGATGCAAGTCAGTTCCCTCTAGACAGGCTTGTTCAGAGCATCACGGGTGTAGCGATTTAACTTTAACTTGTGAATGTCAAACAAAACAACATCGTTCCAAATAGTCCTAGGTCTGCCACGACAGTTTTGGCCTACTAGCTGTCCATGCATGATTAACTTGGGCAGTCTGTTGTTAGCCATCCTGCAGATATGACCAAACCACCTAAGCCTCTTGCTTCTAAGCTGAGACTCAACAGGAAAAGTTTTACACCGCTTCAGGATGACAGAGTTTGTGATGTGATCCAACAATGAGATGCCACAAATCCGCCTTAAACAACGCATGTGGAAAACAGACAGCTGGTGCAGATGCTTGTCAAGTAAGGACCAGGTTTCACCACTATACAACAACACTGTCATGACAATGGTCTGAAGGAACTGAAGCTTGGTGGACAATGACAAGGCTTTTGATGACCAGATTTTAGCTTGATGGAGCCTGGCAAAGGCACTGCTTGCACTAGCAACCCTGTGAGCAATCTCTGTGACCAGCATGCCATCAGAAGTGAACATGCTTCCTAGATACTTGAATTGGGAAACAACGTCCAGCACTTTCCCCCTAATGGTGATGACAGCATGCGGTGATTGCTCAGCAGCGTCCTTGCCTACTACAAGCACTTTAGTCTTCTTAGTGCTGATGGTCAAGCCCCACTGTACAAATGTGGCGTCCATGAGTGTCACTGCTGCTCGCAAACTTTCGATATCGTCACACACAAGAGAGGTGTCATCAGCGTACAACAGGATCCACATGAGATCTTCTGCATCTGGGTTCCTGCTATGCATGAGCTGGCCATCAATCTTGTATGCTATCTTGACCCCAAGTTTGCGCAGCTGTGGAAGCAGTTGCCTCACAATGGTGTCCAAGACGATGTTGAACAAGTCTGGTGCAAGAGTGCAGCCTTGCTGGAAACCAGTGTCAGTGACAATGGGTTGAGAATCCAGCTCTGCCCTGATAGTGACTGAGTGGTTGGTGTGCAAAGTCCTTGATGAGCGCTACCAGTTTGGGTGGGACGCCTCTGCTCAACAGGATCTGCCAGACCATGCCTCTGTCAACTGAGTCAAACGCCTTGGTCAAGTCCAGCATGCACATGTACAATGTCGTGCCTTTGTTCCATGCCGATTCTCAGACACGGCGTAGGCTGAACAATCAACTGAAGAATCACTGACCAAAATTCAGCTGAAAGGTGCAACTTCGCTGGATGCCGAGCTGGACACATGAACTCGTTCAACTGAAAATGCACACTAGTGCACCGCAAGCTCCGCCACTAGCTACTGCTGATTACAGCCTGCCCTAGAGACCCTCTTGGTCTCATTTGACTACTGTGAAAATGCAGCCAAACTGAAATACCACTGCTGACTACAGCCTGTCCTAGCGACCCTCTTGGCCTCCTGTGACTACTGCAAAAGTGCAGCCAAACTGAAATACCACTGCTAACTACAGCCTGTCCTAGCGACCCTCTTGGCCTCCTGTGACTACTGTGAAAATGCAGCAGGATAAAACACTGCCAACTCAAATGGCAAAAACTCAAACCATAACGTAGCTTGACATCACAAGTCATATGCAATTCAAGTCAACAGGTTTAGTATGCAACCGCCCTGATGCACTGCTGATTTAGCCTGTTCAGCAGCTTAGGGCAATTGGCCCTCAAGTGGCCTGGCTTCTTGCAATAGTAACAACTTTTAACACCAACAGCAGCGCCATACATAGGGAATAACTCCTCTTCTTGCCTGGTTTGCTGCTCTGTCTGCAGTAGTGCAGGTAGAATCTCATCCAGAGTCTGCGTCTCCTTGAGTGACCAGCACGCTGAACTCCTTTGGGAGAGCAGCCAAGACTGATAGTGTGACCTCTGATGGGGCTGGCTTATGCCCTACAGCTTCAAGGTTAGTCGCAAGCTCCTTGGCTCGAGCGACGTACTCTGAGATTGACTCTGTTGGTGCTTTCCTGAGGCTGTTGATCTCCTGTCTGAGCAGGAGGCGTCTGGCATTGTTCTGAGCAGTGAAGGTTGCCTCAAGCTTGTCCCACAGCCCTACTGGAGGATCAGCAATCCCCCCTGTGGGGGTTTGCAAGTGGACCAGAGGGCCTGGCAGACCCTGGCATTCCCCGGGGGCGGAACGCTGGGGGAATTCCCAAGTGTACACCAACCGTGGGGGGATGAACAGGAGTGCAACACTCTGCCTTTATACAGTCATTGTCAGGGAGCATTGCAATCACTTGATGGCAATTGCAGGCCTTGGCTCACGAGCCTGCTTGTGTGATGTGAGCATACTGTGGTCAAAGGCAACAGCTTGTGTATAGTGTGCTGCATGTTTACAAATGCCAGCAACAAACCAGACAGAGAAGCATGTGTGCCCTAAGAATGTAAGACCGCTTGAACACTGTTCAAGCTCGGGTGACAATTCAATGCACCTCATTGCATTGCACGGCCTGATGCGATTTTGCATACCTGCTTATTGTATCAGACTCTCCACAGTGCAAGCAATTCAGGTTGACCAGGCTCTGCAAATCAGTGCGTCCTTGGGACTTTGCATCTTAGATCCAGTATACCAAGAGAACACAACGGAGCTGCTGTATTTCATGAGGCCAGTCAGCATGGTTGCACATATGTATACACTGTACATACGTACAGTGAGCAGAATTGGTGCTGCAAGAATAGCAGTGTGAAGAAACGTTTAACAACTTAAAACCAATCAATCGACTTGCAAACAAATACACAAGATGCGAGTGCAGCAAAGCAGCTGGAGCCATGCACAATCATCAGCAGTATTGTCTTGCACAACTGGCAGTTCAGATCAGGGCTGACCATCATTATGACGCAATTAGCACTAAGACTTAGCGTCACATACACTGCCTGGATGAAATGCAATTTCTCTCCATGGATTTCTCTCCATGGATTTCTCTCCATGGCCATGCCATATTGCTCTCCATCACTGACTGAGTTGACCAGTTCACATTTTGTTAGTGTCAATACTTCCCATGCATCAATCCTTCTCACTGACTCCACTGGCTCATCTTTGTCTGGCACACTAGCGGTGGTGATGAGCCATATTGCATGACCCATAGCCAGGGCTCATTGCCTGCAGTATCCCCCAGCATGTCGCAGCAGCCCCAGCAGAATTACATTTTTGCGGCTGTGGATGACTTTGCTGCTGCTGCTGCTGCTCTGCATTTTATGCACCGACAATGCATCGTCCATTGACAATGACCTCGCATTGTCAATCACAATGACCTTGACTGCTTCTTGCAAGTCACGAAATTGACAAAGCAAGCCTCAACTTCTGTGCTGAAATAGCAACAGCAGCTTTGTGCCTTATGAGTGAATGACCTGCAGCAGCAATTGGCAAGGCTCAACTTCACAGGAGCCACTCACTTTAGCAATTTGCAGCTTACTGCAATGTTCATCATTCAGCTCAAGCCAGCTTCACAGGTATGGTACCGATGATGCAGCAACAGGGTTCATGGTACTACCAAAAGGTCCAATTGTACTGCATTCTGTGCAACAACAAGCTGCAGCTGCACACACAATGGCTGCTGTGTAAAAGCCTTGTTGACATACGCTTGTCAGCGGTCCTACCCAAGACACAGTCTCACAGCCACAACACAGCCAGAGCAGCTCTGTGCCAAATTTGCTGCAAGAAAAACGACTGACAGCATCTGACTGACAAGCCCAGGAGTCAGTTAGCAATGGCTACGCTACAGCTGTTACATGCAGCCCACATTGGTGAAGTCACTGCAGCTGTTGTCAAACATTGCAGCTGTGTAAGTGGCCGGCAGCACAGCGATAAGCTGCATGACATGGGCAGCTACCATGCAGATTTGCTCCAAACAGATATTCCCAGCACATCGCTGTGAGCTGTCTCGTCTGACAGGATTGCCTGACAAGCACAACATGCTCAGGAGAGCACTTTGCCCACCAGCTGCATTGATGCTGAAGGCCGACTGCTTCCAAAGGCCTGCACCAGCAATCAAAGCACTCAACAACGAAAGCAACAACAACGCATAGCTGTGCATTTGTTGGTATACTGTAATGGTAGTGCTTTGACACACGCAGTGAGTCTATTATCACAGTTCTTTTGTGTTGCAGGCTTACGAGCAGCAACAGGGCAGCAAGAGACAAGGCAGTCATACATGCTAGCATGGGATTTTCAGCAGCTCTGCACGCAACATGACAGACCTGCAAGCAGTCATAAGAAGGAGCGCTGTGCACAATGCCAAAGACCACAGGTCCTGACACGTCGGCAGAGCTGTGCATTTGGCCAGTGGGGGTCAGGGGTGACTATTTCGACTGACAGTACAGGAAGTGGTTGGCCTGCATTCAGATAAACTCAGGTTGAGTTGAGAAGGCTTGTGGAATGTGATGTTTGCAGAGGGTATATGACACTGCTGCAGTCCTCTTCCTCGTACTCAGTTGCTGCAGCAGGGCTGCCCTTGGCTTGACAAGGCAAGGCCGATACATCCTGACGTACAGGGAACACGATATACAGCGGTACAAGTAGTCATAGCCAGACAATACTTGAATGTCTACAGATGGCATGCATTGCACCATGGCTAAAAGTGAGTCGGCATCGAAGAAGAAGAAGAAGAAGAAGAAGGAGTTGTACAGCTACGTCATCATGCTGATTCGTCTTTCGCGCCTGTTTAAGTGCAGCTTTCAACCGCGAATCTGAACGTCAAGGGTCAAACTGTGAGCAAGCTGCCGCAGCGTTGTCACCGTTACGATGTATCAAGCTCGTATAGGCCTACGTTGCATGCAAAGTGGCCAGGATATCTTAAGATACTGACTTGATCATTTAGCCAGAATCTCTGCCAGACCTGGCACCATACTTTGCTCTTAATTAGTACAAGTTCTTTTCACAACGTACGGACAGTCCAGTAAGACTGCTAATGACATGGTCTATATTGCTACAGCAGCACAACGTTGTATGAAGAGATCAGCACCTACCAAAGGCACAAAGAAGGCACCAAAGTGCCAAGTTGAGGCTGATTACTTCAGCATACATTACAAAAGGTGAGTGCAGAACGACTTGGAGCATGCATATAACTGCTGAGATACAGTGCTGCTTGTGCTAGTAGAGTTTGATACGGTGTACACTGTCACAGACAGAGCAAATTCTCATGGACATTATGCAGGCAGTCAATCCGACCAGCAGCAGCACAACGTAGTGTCTCACTTGAAGTTCATTGATGCTGAGAGAAATCTGATAGTCTCAAGGTATGTCAACTCACACACTTGCCTACAAGGCATGTTGTGCATCTACCCATGGAGCAGGTCTGGTATACAAATATGAAAGGGCAATATGAAACACTCTGATTATGCAGAGCATTTGCAAAAAATTATCATTGATGTGTACAAAATGGTGCAACATCAACTTAGCCGAGCATGCTAACTGATAGCATACACATCAGCCACAACAGTACCAATTGTTTTGTGACTGCAGGGGCCTGGCTCTGCAGTTGCTTCAGGGAAATCACCTTGCCTCAACAGCAGATGTCACTTCGTTGATGACATGAAGACACTGTTTGACACGCTGCTAAGGAGCGGTCTGAAAGGTAGCTACTGATGTTGAGACAGCAGAAGGCAGCTGTTTCATCTGATGGAACACAATCTTAATATCTGTCCACAGAGATGTCAGAAACTTATCGAAGACAGAAGAGAGGTGTGCGGCCCTCAGCATCATGCTAGTGACTGTAGATGTATATGCACGAAGTCATTGGTGATGGCAGATGCGTAGGGCACTGACATATCAGCAAGAAGTGTATCTCTATCCAAGTGCACGAAGAGCTGTATTGTACTGTCAGGGTGATCAACTACCCAGCTCTGCTCACAGCAATTGGCTCTGCAATGTTTTGCACCTTGGTTCCTTGCCACATGGGCATGCTAGTCAATTCTGCACAAAAGCCTGATCGTGCATAACACACTGCACTCATCTCTTAGACTATTGCTCCTGGTTAGACGTGTCCTGCTGTTTTATCAGTGCATTAAACATCAAGTGTCTTGTTGCAGGTTGCAACAAGTTGAGAGACTACATTGCTCTCATCTATGGCTACCTCATCATTGAGCTACAGCTCAAGTCCTGCAGCAACATCAAAGGTTCTGTACCTTGCTGCCGGAAACACCAAAATCCCAGGAGGCGAAGCTGTCTTTAATGCCCCAAGCATGTCCATGGTGGCATCGCTTGTTTAAGTGCGGTCTGTTCATGCTGGTGTATTTGAAACTACGGGTCGGTGGCTTAACAGCTGAAGGGCCAATGCATACAGATGGCCTTCTGACAAGCACTGTCACAGGTATAGCTACATGACTGCTGCAAGGACGTGTGCCAATGACCTTGCGTCATGCTATGTCACACCTGTGCATAGCACAGACATTCTGTTCTGCTCCATTGCCATCTCACCCCTACAATTGTTTTTTGCATGCTGTGCTTGATTACAAAATGTCAGTACCTATCAGTACTCTGATTTGGTGACCAGCATTGTTTACAACAACCAGCTGCATCTCAGAAGCATCATATATTACCTGGCTCATCACATGTTGCATGTCCACTGCTGCTTGGCTGACATGCATATGTGGTTGCAGGACTACAGCAGCCATCAACGACTCTAGCAAGTACTGAGTCCTGAGTATTGCAGTGCAGTGTAAACTTGCTGCAGCTGCTTTCTTGGCAAATTGTGTGCGCACGCAGTGGCTGTCAGTCTATGCATATCTGCTGCTTGCACAAGAGGCAGAGCAACTCAGGGCCAAGGTGACACTGCATATGCAAATTTTGCTTCATGAAGAAAAGACAACTTGCACCACAACCCATTGTCGCTGCAGGATGGCTTGCTGGACTTGCGCACTGTCTAAGATCTACCTATCAGCTCTGCCTAAAGATGACAATGCACTGTCTTTGCAGGCTGGTGTGTCAGCTAAGTTCTCAGAGGAACAGCCTCAAGACAAGGTCATTGACTTGAGATGACAGCACAGACAGCCGTTTTTGCCGTCTCTACAATCCTTCTGAAGCTGCAGTCCAGATACAGAGGAAAGCATCATAATTTGAGTAGCCTTTCAGTTGCCTACAGCTTTGCACAGCTCTTCGTCTGGGTGCAAGTGTGGATAGTGACTCTTTATACACTTTAGTTCAACTTGTCCATGCTCCACTTGCTTCCCACCAGGATCCACCACAATTCCCCTGTAATGAAGTCCTTGCAATTCCTTACATGACAAAGAGTCCTTGCAATTCCCTCTCATGCGAAAGAGTCCTTGCAATTCCCCCGACAGTCCCTGCAGTTCCCCCGAGCAATGGACAGGGGGAATGGACAGGAAACCGCATAGCTCCACCACCTTTCCACCACTCCTCCCCTTGAACTCCCCCTGTGCTTGCCTATTCCTGCCGATTCCCCCAAGCCTGGTTCCCCTTACATTCCTCCACAATTCCTCTGACAGTACCACCGCATTTCCCCCATCATTCCCCTCGAGGTCCCCTTAGGGTGAGAGGGCCCATAACCTGTTGAGATGCAGTGTGCAGTCGGCGGGCTTGCATAACAACACTGTTGGGTAGGAGTGCACTATTACCTGCTGTGTGTGCTGCGACAACAATAACAAACTTGCCAAAATACATGTAAAGCAAGCATGTTTGGCACTTATGAGGTCTCGATTGACTACTCAAGATGGCCTATCCACCTTTACCATCATTGACAAACACAGCTGAATGCCTAGGAAAAAAACACTTGTCAGAGTTTGATGACTGCTAAGATGAACCCTATGCAAGTACTCACAAGTTGGAGTTGGAGGAAGTTGGGTTTTGGGCTTAGCCCCTAGGACCCCCTAAACTCTGGCTTGTATGAGTTGTGCAAAGGGTTTTGCTAAGTTCTGCAAGGATTTTTGCGGCGGAATTAGGTGTGCAAACAAGCAGTATAACAGTTATTGAGCGCAGGTTGCTGGGTTGACAGCATTCGAGTACAGCTGCACAGAGGACTTTGAAACAGACGGCATCGTTTACTGAAAAGGGCAGATGGCATGCGTGACACCGTTCAGCAGACGCTTGCCAGCATGGCAGGCACGTGTGTTCCGGCAGCATTGATGCACTTATATTACAAGTCATTTCAGAGCATGGTCCCAGGGGAAGCTTTCTGCCAAGTTGTGTGTCTTGTGGTCACCCTGCTTTGGACATTTGTCCATCAACCTGCATTGCACGCAGACGAGTTGGCTGCTAGAGGTATGGTGTCAGTCCAGCGCACATTCCAGAAACCACTGTGGGGGGGGGGGGGGGCATGGACCACAGGAGTGCCTAGTCTACCACATCAAGTGTTGGACTGAGCAAGCCAATCGGTGCGATGACATTGCCATTGCGAATGTTGAATGTCGTCTCGCATATTGTTGGTGCTTCTTTACATGCATGATGCAAGACTTGTACAGGGCAGCAAAATGTGGTGAGCCCTGAAATACAGTGTGCACGAAGATCCCATAGCTAAGCATGCCGTCACTTCGTGCCTGTTTGCTGTCATGCTTGCCTCCTACGGTGTCTTCTTTATAAGTTGTTGCCATGCACAGGCTTGTGTGCTAACCACCACTTGAAAACATTTATTTGATACTGTGTCCAGGACCTGAGGTCCAGAAGACTGGTCATGGTTGTGGACGCGGTGGGGCTGCCAGGAGGGGTAGGCCAGCCGTACAGGGCAAGGTGGCTGGATATGCTGGCGCCGAGAAAATTCAAGGTTCAAATTGACACAACATGTATGTGTCTCAGGCCTGCCAGATGTTTGACACCTAGCTCTGAGGTGTGGGGTTGCAAGCGTACAATGTTAGATGCTGGGTGAGTGAGTCAGATGGCAGAGCAGATCTGCAGATTTGCAATACCAATACTTTTCCATAAAAGTGCATGACAGACTAGGTTTGCATGCTGGCAAGCATCAAGAATATCACATGCACATCAAATGCAGCTGGATGTGCTCAGCATTGCTTTGGCACTGCACCTTTTGAAACTGGCCTGCTGGACTTGCAGGAGCGCACACTAGACCTAAGAGTGCCAGCAAGGTAGTGCCACACCCTTTTCGATCTGCTGTTCGAAGGTAAGCCATGGCAATAGGATGCACATCACTGTGCTGCTTTTCATTTGCTTGTGATGTCGGCTTCCTCTCAAGGTGCTTGGTGTGCTATCTGGCCGGCATTTCAGGTTGCTCAGTGTGTCATGAAGAAGCATTGGTGTATTGCGCTGCCATGCTGAGTGTTTGGTGGCATTTAAAACGACAGGCTGGTGCCTGACATTGTTGAAATTATGTGAAATTGGGTGATGACAGCACTTGCTGAGGCAGCATCAATGCCACTCCTGAGCATGGCAGCTTTCAGGTTGGGGTGCAGGCGCATCATCTAGCTTCACAGCACTAGTGGTTACAGCCTATCATTTGCATGCTGTTCAGCATATATAGCTAAATCAAGTAGTTCTGACATCTATGGGTACCTATCAACTTGGGCATGGTGTGTGCCTTGCAGAATGTAATCTGTGCTGCATAGGGCACCCTAGCATGAGACGAGACTTGCCTTCCTGAGCGACGGTGTGACATGTGTGTCGGCTATTCTTGTTGTGCATTTTGTGTGTGGTGACAACCTCACCAATGATGCTTGCGGCTGTGCAGGTCCACCCCGAAAGACTGATAACTGCACAGGGGTTAAGTGCAAAGAGGCAAGCGGAGTTCTACCAACTGCCTGTAAAGCCAAGCGCAAGCAGCAACCTTCTGGCAGCACTGACAATGCTGCTGCTGATGCTGCTGTAATGGCAGGCTTTAGTGGTACACTGTTTGGCAATGCAGGTGGCCTGAATTAGATGCAAGTCATTTTTGAATGAGTAGGACTGAGCATGACAAAGCATGACTGAGGCTGAAGCATGTCTGAACATTGGACAATCTGCTGCATACTGATGTGAACATCGTTATGTGTTGACTTTGCAGTGCAGCACCACGTGTCTTCTGTGCATGTGCTGTCTCAGCATGGCGCTGTAATGCAGACCTGGCTAGTGCATGAAACAAAAAGCAAGCGTCCCAGGAGCGGGCCTTTAAGGTGAAGGGCTTCACATGGGCAGCCCTAGCTGGACTGATGTCTCAGGCAGAAACATGTGGTAGAGTGGCTGCTGGTGATGTTGCTGTGAAGCAGCAGCACAAGATGATGATGATGCTGATGAGTGTGCGCATGCACTGTTTGGCAGTTGTGTTGGGGGCATGCTGGCATGTACCAGTTAAAGACAGCAGTCTAAAGTCTGTGTCCCATAGGCAACTATGTTTCTACCCAGAGCATGATTCAGCATGGGGCTGAGTGAAGCAGCTGTCACTGCAGCCTTCATGCAGGCTGCAACGCTCGTCATCCAGTCATCATCTCACAGTGCTGTTTGTGACATGCCCGTCACACACTTTAAGTGTGTTCTGAGTTGCTGCTGTGGCAACAGCAAAGCAGACTTTGGTCAATATTCTGCTCAGAGATATTCAAATTGTGTGTTGTGTTCCTTGTGATGACAACTGTGTCGATGCCCTCAGCCCATGTACAATAAGTAGCATAACAGTAGTACTGCTACCCTTAACTGCTGACTTCTGCGAAAATGCAGTCCAGGTAGCAACTATTCGGTGCTGATGACCATGAGCATGAGGCTGTGGGCGATGCTGTTGCACCAGCCAATCAAGACATGGACTACGAACCTCACCAGGCCATTCCCAAAGCTGGTGCATGCTCTCTTGTCACAAGAAGAGCAGCTGTCCAGGGTCTACAGTTTTGCATGGACCTTGCCCTACTTGAGAGGTTGACAGAATCCTTGCCAGACCTGGGAGAGGTTCTCAATCGTTGAGGACACATCTTGATGCTTTGTCGTCGACAGATACTGAGGAGGGGCGGGGGGGTTAAAACAGAAAGACTGGCCAGACAAGACTGGTGTTGTGCAAGACAGAATGTCCAAAGCTCACGGGAGCAATCATGCCAATTGATGTTGTTACATGGCCTGCGCTGCATGATAGGACTGCATACTTGTTCAAGACATGAGATCAGTTCTCAAGCCATGAACGATGTTTTGTTGATGAGAGGGCAGACCCTGATTGGACCACTAAACGTCAGGTGCCAGCATCTGCTGGCAAGTCTACCAATCAGTTCCAATAGCCTACAATGAACGTTTTGAAACATGAACATAGGGCCGGTGTGAAGCAAGTGGAGGCCATTACCATGCATAAAGCTGGCAACGCCACTCGTTACACAGACAGCTTCTCTGTGCCTGGTGTTGCCATGTGTGCTACATAGTCATTGGGACCACTTTTAGGGGGCCATATACCTAGGGTCTCAAATGAAATCTATCTTGCAGGCTTAAGTCTGTTGGATGTCTTCGAGGTAAATAAGAAATCTTTTAAGGTAACATGCATCACTGTTGTATTCAGGGATTAAAAATACCCTAACATGCAAGGGAACGGTGAGGCTCACGCACCGCATGCTGAGAGATATGTTGACCAAATCTGGAGCAGCTGTGCCTATTGGATCTACCGGCTGCTGGTGATGCGGGGTAGCTTCGTTGCTTTTGATCATATCCTGCATGCTGAGGTTGGCAATAAGTTGACTGTGCGCCCAGTGTATAAAGATTACTATTCGTTTGTCACCTAATTTTTGAATTGACACTGCTCCTGCAAGCTCTTCCACAATTGGAACCTGACATAAAACATTGTTGCGTATGGGGTCCGAGCCCTGTGTACATTTATTGTCCTCGTTGAGTTATCAACTGAGCACTGCAGGGTGGGAAAAGAAGAAGCTGGATGTAGCAGAGGCTAGATAGTTACAAAGATAGTGGCTTGGTGCTGTAAGGTACGCAAGACCAAAGCGAGCGTAGAGATAAGATCGTTAGCATCCCTTGCTTTGGCCTTGTACAGCCACATCCCAACAGGAATCATAGTAAAGGATGACATATTACGCCACAGCTATGTCATACCCTAGGCACACTGCTACATTCCCCCCCACTTAATTCAACTTATCAAAGTTGAACAGCACTAAGTGAGCATGGAGAGACTGCAACAGCAACAACACAAACCACCCTGCCGGCATTGGGATGCAACTAGCATTGTGAGGCTGCATAGCCCACAGCAAAGACTGCAAAATATATCAGTACTCAGTGCTTGTTCATTCGTTAGTTTCATTCATTGAAATTGCTCATACATTGTTCATGTGGCAGGCACATATGTGGTTCATATGGCCAGCAGTCATGCTTCAGCTGTGTGCAAGGGCTGACCTCAAAGCATGCACAAAAACAAGCACCAAAACTAAATCAGTGCTGATCTGACAGACATGCTCATCGTCTGACTGGTTGACCTCCAGCAGCCTTTTTATGCTGCTTGTGTGAAGGTGAGCAGCTGCGTCGCTTAGCAGGTTGCCCGCGCTTCTTCTACTGCCGAGCAGGTGCTGAAGAAGCTGCATGTGCAGGCGAAGCAGAAGTGTCCACATACCGTGGGTCCTCAGTGGTAGCTTTACCAGGCCGAGGTGCAGGTCTGGCCAGAGACTGAAGTCTGTCCCAGTATTCCTGCACCACATCAGCAGCATTTTTAAGCTTGTGCTCAGAAAGCCATGCACTTTCCTCAGGCCCCGTCCCCTTCCAAGACACAAAGTACTCTTGTGAGGCCTAGGTCTGTGCTGCAAAACCTTGTCAATTTACCATTCCTTAAAGCCGTCAAGTAGCATGGCATGAGGAGGTGCAGCATTGCGACCACCATCCTTAGGATGTCTAAGCAGAGAAACATGAAAGACAGGCTGCGCTGTGCTCATGGAAGCAGGCAATAGCAGTTTGTAGGCTAGTCTACCAACGTTTGCTGTGATCTCAAAAGGTCCTAGCTGCTTAGCCATGAAGTTCTTAGATCCAGCTGCAGACAGAAACAATCCTTTAGGTGACAGGAACGCAAAGTTCTCCACTTGGAAAGCTTCATCACGGTGCTTAGCATTGTAGGCATCGCTCATTCTCTGCTGTGCATAACGTAGAGAATCCTTTGCAGAAGCAATTGCAGTTTTGATTCTGCCAACAAAAGTATCAGCAGCAGGTAGCTTGCACACCTTGTTCACATTGATTGGCGACCTGGGGTGCTCCCCATGATTCAAGAAGAACGGTGAGTTTCCTGTTGACTGATTCCATGCACTGTTGATGGCAAACTCACAGCAAGGCAGGTGCCGATCCCAATCATCATGAGAAGGGGGTACAAAGTGCCTGAGCTTATCCTCTAGCGTACGATTGGTGCGTTCAGTCTGGCCATCCGACTGAGGTCGGCGTGCACTGGTCAGATATTGCTTTACACCAAGCAGCTGTGCAACAGACTTCCAGAAAGCAGAAGTGAACTGTGTACCTCTATCGGTAACCACCTCAATAGGAAGACCATGCTTGGCAAAGATTTCGCGCAGGAAGACCTGGGCAAACTCCTGTGAGCCTGTATCATTCCAGCAAGGCGCGAAATGCGCCATCTTGCTCAGTCGATTTACAAATACCAAAGTCGTCGTCTGTCCTGCTTTAGTCTTTGGCAACTCAGTGATAAAGTCCATAGACACACTTTGCCAGCGAAATTCAGGTACAGGCAGAGGCTGCAGCACGCCAGCAGGCTTCTCATTAGTGGACTTGTTTGTTTGACAGAAATCGCATGTAGACACAAAGTGACTAACATCTTTGTCAAGCATAGGCCACCAATAAGTTTACATAATCAGACGCTTAGTCCTGTCACGCCCCAAGTGACCAGCATAAGGGGTATCATGGTGCAGTGACAAGCATTGCTTACGCAAGTCACTAGCATCAGGCACAATGATCAGCTCACCTTTCCTCCAGTACCCACCAATAAAGGTCAGGTCTTTTGTGTTGGCTTCATTAGCAAATCAAGGGTCTGCTGCATAGCCATTGCGTACACACTGGACAATATGAGCAGAAACATTGAGGCTGTCATAGATGTTCACGTCAGCTTCAGAATCTCTATCAGCGTCCCTTGCTTGCAAAGCATGCATTTCATGACTGCAGCGTGCAGCATGAAGTTGCAGAGCATGCAATGCAGGATTGCCACTGATAGGGTCAGCAACATTATGCACACCCTTGCGGTACTCTCCTGCAAAATGGGAGCGAGACAAAAACTCCTGCCATCGGACTTGCCTGCTTGACAGTTGCACAGCGGCTTACTGTCTAGATAGGTGTTTGGCTTGTGGTCTGTCACAACAGTGACTCCACCTTCAGCACCCTCCAGGTAGCACCGCCACTGACGCCAAGCCATGATGACTGCTAGAAGCTCCGGCTCTCCCACAGGATACCGGTAGCTCTGGCAGGCCATACCTACAAAAAGGCACACAAGACCAAAGCGAGCGTACAGATAAGATTGTCAGCATCCGTTGCGTTGGCCCTGTATAGCCGCATCCCAGCAGAAATCATGATAAGGATGACAATGGCGTATCACGCCACAGCTATGTCATACGTATACCCTAGGCACACTGCTACACTACGCACCTTTGCCATCATTGACAAACACAGCTGAATTGCATGCAGAGGTTGTCTTGGCTGCTAGAGGCATGGTGTCAACCCAGCGCACATTCCAGAAACCACTGTGGGGGGGGGGCATGGACCTCAGGAGTGCCTAGTCTACCACATCAGGTGTTGGGCTGAGCAAGCCAATCGGTGCGATGACACCGCCAGTGCCATTGTGAATATCGTCTTGCATATTGTTTGTGCTTCTTTACATGCATGATGCAAGACTTGTACAGGGCAGCAAAATGTGGTGAGCCCTGAAATACAGTGTGCACGAAGATCCCATAGCTAAGCATGCCATCAGTTCGTGCCTGTTTGCTGTCATGCTTGCCTCGTACAGTGTTTTCTTTATAATTTGTTGCCATGCATAGCACGGTTCTGCTGGAGGTGAGGACGCGAGGATTGTATCAGGCACTACCAGTCTGAGCTTAAAGGCTTCGGCTGTTTGATCGAACATTGCAGTGGTATGACGCCATTCGGAACTTGGTGGGCTACCCGCCGAAACAGCCCGTACTCGAAATTTGAGGGGGAAGTCCAAAGTACAGCTTGCATCATAAGTTTAGGTCTGGACCATTGCATTGCTGGAGATTGCAATGTACATTGTGAATCCCATTTGTGGCTGCATCCTGAGTCAGCACGCCCTTGAGGATTGCACAATCAAGTTT
>JAABUK010007291.1_pt1 | contig 16029 bp, 15 predicted proteins | sample 5559141 | NCBI WGS metagenome assembly JAABUK01 (sample SAMN10711869, study PRJNA513367) | rock metagenome | isolation source: Antarctica rocks | place: Antarctica: Victoria Land, Pudding Butte nord | collected 2016-01-03
GGGTCATGTGAGTTGGCAAGTGAGTCGACAAGGTAGCCATCAAGTTCATCAGCAGGCAAGCAAGCTACAATGCTGGCACACGGTCTCTGTTGCACGCACCTCCTGACTGCCGGGCAGGGGGTGCGGACCCCCCTTGACCCTCCCTGTTGCTGACTTGCCCATTAGCAACTGACTGCAGGGGTAAGGGGGCATGGCCTTTTTGCAGGGGGCCAGCAATTGGGGTGCCACCAGGTGTGCCTGTTGGACTACCCAGAACATGAGCTAGCTTCCGCTTGACACCTGCATCAGGAATCCAAACATCTCAGCTGCACAGTCATGTCTAGAATTTGAGGCTTGGTGGGTTTAGGTGCAGAAGACAAAGCACCCTCTGTGTCACATACATCTCACCAGCAGGTCCAAAGCCTGACAGGTGCACTAGCAAAAGCTTCAGCAACTTAGATCACAGGCTGCTCCAGCTGGCATATGATGGCATCTGGCATCTGCCAGGCATCAACGCATTTCTGAATGTGAGGTGTGCTTTCAGGAGCTAGGCTGGACAGCTGAGCCAAGACTAGGCCTGACCCACCAAATGTTTGGCCTATTCCCTTTCCCTTTCAAACTGGGCTATGGCCTATGGTCTGATATATTGCCTCCCATCCTGGTCCGCCAAAAGGCATTGACATGTCTTGTCCGTTCTTTTCAGCAGCGGGTGGATATAATAATGTGCAGGGATGCAGGGAGTGTGTTCACCCACCTGTTGTTGATTTGCTGCTTCTTGCGCCAGAGGCTGGCTTCCGGCCTCTGCTAGGACTGGGACTGTTCATGCGGGGCGCTGCAGGCGGGGGGTCAAACGAGGTGCTAGCACCTGCCCCTCTTTCCCTCCTGCATGCACAGCAAACGAAAAGTTTACGTTTTTGAGCAATCGTAACAGGAGCCTGTGGTTGAAGGCACGTACAATGAGAGAATGACCTTCAAATGCATGCATGCTTGCACAGCCATGCAGGCCAGCATCAGCTGCATGATGGCACAGTCAATTGAAGGATTTGTGATCTGCGCCTTGAACCTCAACCCCTGATGGCCACTTACATGGCATGCAAGCTGACGCAGCTGACCTGTCTCTGTGTGCCTCTTCAAGCTCTTGCTGAATGCGCTCCCTCTCTTGCTGCAGCTGGTTCACCTGCTCCTCTAGAGGCTGCACTGACTGGTCCTTCTCTGCACACCTCCTCTTCAATTCATGGATCTGTCGTGGCACCAAACCCAATCAGAGCTTTTTCAAGAATCAAGGTAGAGCTGTGGCCTTGGCAGGAATGTAAAGTTATGCCAGTAAACATTGGGGTATGCCAGGTACAAGAGGCCAATCACAACTGGAAAACAATCAAATTGGCAAAGCCAATCAGACAGCAAGGTGATGACAAGTCAGAGCCTATGCTTATGCACGACGCAACTTCTGCAGCAACTCTCAACATTACTGATCTGTTGTGTTTTGGTTACTAGAGGGTGCTACACATCCCTGCAAGCCAATATGTGGCCTGAGAACCCAAGAAAATGCAGCATGGTACATGTGATATTGCTCAGCGCGGCATATGCACAGCACACATGATGAGCTCTTGAATGACTTGAAGAGTCATTACTGACTTGTGGGCTTGCCATTGCCACAGTGGCCTCTGATAGCTAACTGGGCAATTACTTCAGGTGCTAGATGCTGCAACACAGCCCGATGCCAAATTACACAGTCGCTACCTCGTTCTGCTTGAAAGCCATCTCTTGCTTCAGGGTGGCAATCTCCTTCTGAGCCTCTGCTATGGTGACTGATGACGTGCCAGTGGACTGAGAGGACAGCTGCTGCATTCGGCTTTGCAGGTCGTCCCTCTCACGCTCTTTGCGCTCCAAACTCTGCTTCAGCATGGTGTTTCTGCCTTGCTCTGCTTTCAGCCTGCACCCATCAATATACATCGGTTGACAAGATGGAGGTAGCACAAGACATTGGTGGTCAAGATGGAGACGACACTTTTGTGGTATATGCTGCATGCACTGCATGTTGCACATTACGCAGATCACTCGTGATTACTCAGGTCATGCTGACATATGGCATGTCACAAAAAACCCCATGTATGTTGGATCTTGTACTAGGTGCTCATTATCCAAATGTCTGCAGCCTCGTGCCAACATACATGCTTTTCACTCAGAAGCATGAGGCAGATGATTACAGCTGTTGCAACTCCTCCTTTTCCGCATGTAGCTGTTTCTCCCGGTTGCTGTACTGCATGTCAGCTCCTGAAGCTGCAGCTGCACCTGCACCTGGCTGCTGCCATTGCATGTGCTGCTGCTGCTGTTGTTGCTGCTGCTGATGCCCTGGCAGACAGATGCACATGTTTAGCACTTTGTGCACCATGTGGTAGACAAGGCATTTGCAGCAGGCTTCTCCTTGCGCTTGCTTGTTCAATGGCAGGTGTGACACAGCAACTGGGTGTTCGCCTCATGAACAAGCTGTGTATGGTGAGGCATGTTGGCATCACTGAACAGCACAACAGAGTCATATGTAAGAAACGCTATGCACAAGACCGCTTTTGTGACTGTGGTTGGCTAAATTTGACAGAAAACATACCGAGAGCAGCAGCGGCCTGTGAAACACGTCCCACAGGGGCGCTGGAATGGTGGACAGCTGCTGGTCTTGGACCTGTGTACACACTCTGTTGTGTGGATACAGGTTGCCTGGCATTATATTGCCCATACTGCTGCTGCGGCTGTGCTGAGCGTGCATGCTGCTGTGCAGGTGGTTGCTGGTAAGCGGACCTGTGCTGTGCCTGCACTCTGTTGTGATCCCTGGAAGGTCCAGCTGCAGTTGATTGAGGCTGGCGCTGCTGCTGCTGCTGCTGCCGTGCTAGCTGCTGCTGGTTCTGCTGATGCACATGCTGCTGTGGTACATCATGCTGCTGTGGTACAGCATGCTGCTGTCTTGAGGGCTGAGGAGCAGCTGCAGTGCTTGCTCCCACGCCCTTGCCATAAGGACTGTTTGGGGCTGCTTGACTGCCCTGAACGTCAGTACAGTATCACCCACAACTCATACGCTGGCATGCAGCTATGTTTAGACTGGCTAGCAATAGCCGTACCCTTTGCTTGGCTTGGTGATTCTCCACGATCTGGTCGAGAGCGGAGAAGTCGATGTCATCAAAAGCATCGTCCTCCATATTGAAATGCAAACTGCAAGCTATGCTTCGTATATCCTACGAGCATGCATCTGCGTGTTGGCGTGATCTCAGGGTCATAGAATGCACAAGATCAATTTGTCTATAGTCGACGTGTGCTGCTCGTTTCGGGCTTGACTCCGCTATATGGTGTCGGCAACCACTGCAGATTGATTGTTAGCTACATGAGCGTCGGCTCTGAACGCGGCAGAACTGTGTGCCCTTCCAGCAGCATTTCTGCGTACATGGGGTGCTATACTGGAACTGGTATTTGTATTTCCATTAGTAACATGTCAGGTTTGGACTGAAATTTTGAGGGGAGCAGTTGTCACGATTAAACCGCTCCTGAATGCTGGAGGTTAAGTTCAATTGCATTCACTGTTTGACTTGAACCTACAAGAGTGTCATAATACCTTGCATCATTATTGGCTTGCTATTTGAACAATGCCGCCAAGGCCTGAAACTCATCTTGGTATTGCGCTTTGCTAGCACTTATTTGTAGTCGCTTGGCATAGTTTGCGACAAACTGAAGTCCACAAAAAAAACCTGCACTCCAGATGTGCTGCTTTCGGGCACAATGACAATGTTACTAGCATGCAAATCGTTCACCAAGATTTAGCAGCCATGCACCTGCCTCAGGGCCTCCTCAGCATATGGCAGTATCTGAGTATCACCTGCACGCGTCAATTTGATGTGAGAGTTTGTGACTCACGCTGCACCTACACCTTCTCATAACACTTGCAACAGAATAGTCAGCTGGCCACTGGACAGGTGAGTATGCCAAGAAGCTTTCGTGCCGTGCATCACTCTAATCACACACATGATAGTATCACACTTGTCAGATATATTACACTTGCCAGATGCCTGACAAGCATAAGATTACCTGGCTTAGGGTGCCGGCCAAAGTAGTGTTGTACCCAGCCCAAACCCGTGTCCGCGCTTAGTCAACGGCTTGTACGCATCAGATCAGCATCATGGCTAGATTGGCAAGCTGTAATAACTTGTTGTCGTCCATCACCTTGCTGTAAGGCACCGGCTATTGACGCCGCACAGGAAAAGAACAGCTGCTGCATAAGGGTTTCAGTGGCGTGTTCAGATGTGTACATCATCACCAATGCAGATATGAAAACACTGCACAAGATGCACATGATGCTGCTGCCAAAAAGATCAAGCGTATGCAACACGAACCAAATGCCTTACAGCAAAACAGATGATATAGCTAGCTAGCACTTCTTATAGACACGCCCACATATTCTGTTGGATAGCCTGTTGTATAGCCTGCACACTTGACGATGTCTCTGCATACCAATGCATACTTGATCAACTAACCAAAATGCTAATCTAGTGTTTGAAATCGTGTGCATTGAAAACACAGCAGAGCAAATACTTCCCCCCACTACATAGCACCGTCAACACCATAAATAGCAAACCCAACTGCCGGTGATGACACCAATCTTCTCAGCAGAAGTTGCTGGTCATAGACTGGAACCCCCAGTCTGAGCAGCACTAACATTACGTCATCATGCTGAAGCATTTGTGCAAATGCTGTCAGACTTTGAGCATGGTTGGCTCACTCAGTAATGCCATACCGGGCATGCACCAGCTATCTCAATGCATTCTGATCCCCTGCTGTCAAACATGCTCCTGGTGCTGATGTTAACTCATTGGCAAATGCCCTGCCAGTAAACGTGCCGTCTCAGCTTCTGCAGATTGCTGCTCAGAGCTGTCAGTCGTTTCCTGCATAGACAGACTAGCAATGCTCCTCAAGCTGACATCTGCACTGCCACTTAGGGTATTGACCCCAACCCTTTCCAAGCTGACATCTGCACTGCCACTTAGGGTATTGACCCCAACCGTCTCCAAACTGACAGCTGCACTGCCACTTAGGGTATTGACCCCAACCCTCTCCAAACTGACATCTGCACTGCCCATTAGGGTTTTGACTCCAACCCTTTCTGCTGCCTTATCTGCCTCCAGGCTCCAGTCTGTGCGCCACATGAGGAAGTAGAAGCTTGCGTCTGTGGCAGCAGCGCCTAGCAGAATCCCCAGACACAGCCCTTGCACACCTGTAATAACAACAATAATAATAATAATAATAATAATAATAATAATAATAATAATAATAATAATAATGATGATAATAATAGTAATAACAACAACAGGGATGATGATAACAATAACAACAACAACAACTACTACTACTACTGCTGCTGCTGCTGCTACTACTACTACTACTACCACCACCACCAGCACTACCACTACTACTACTACTACTACTACTACTACTACTACTACTACTACTACTACTACTACTACTACTACCACTACCATCATCATCATCATTAAAACGCTTGCCACCTGTGCATCAAGATACCCTGGTCTCATTCCCGGCGGCTAGCAAGGCATGCAGTACAATATCTTTTCCTAGTAGGCTGAGTCCATGGCTTGGGTCCATGGTGGCAGCATATGTGGTCTCATAACTCTGCACGGACAGATTCACAAGCTAACGCAGCAACAAGGATGTTTTCAACCCTTCAATGGAGGAGACATGCTTGCTAGTTATTGCCCCTGCAGGGCATCAAACAAGCACAAGATTGTGAATGTGATGTACACCACAGCAATACATATCATTGGCTGTACACTGACTCCAAAACCCTTAAACAGGGAGCTGCGCCTGAACATGTATGACTCTGGGGGAGGATGTGTAATGAATGATAGAAGAAGAAAAGTCACGCCTAACTTCAGTGACGGCAGTTGGTACGGTATTGGATGAGAGCAAAAAAGACGACGCCGTTAGGCGTTGAATAAAGTGAAGCTTGAAGAAATCTGAGTTGGGCTCAAGCTTGCCTTGGCCTTTCAGCCATTTGAGCAGGCGTTTGCACGTCCTGGCACACATATCAGCTTCCTCCCTTTGCAGCAGCTGTATTGAGCTCTACTGAAGGGGCCAGCAGCTGGTACATTGCAAGTTCTTTTTGATTCTGAAACATCTATTTCAAGCTCTTTTTAATCCCAAAACATCTATTTCAAGCTGTTTTTAATCCCAAAACATCTATTTCAATTCAGCAACGTCTGTCATCTACTGTGAAAAACCACAACTCAGAAACGCCTGGGGACAGTCGAATCGCGCCTCTACATTGGGGAGATTTTCCAGGCACTGCAGCTGCGCACTCTCGCGAACCACCATAAATACAAGCATACTGACCAGACGTTGCGGCCAACAAACTCACCTAGCTTCAATGTGAAGGCCAGCACAACTGCAGCTGGCAGGCCCAAGAGGTAGTAGCTTGCAACTGTGCAGGGAGCTGCTGCTGCCTGCTTGCCTGTGCCTCTCACCACACCACCAAGGGCCACAGACACACCATCAAAGATGACAAAGAAGGCCAGGACTACCAGGACAGAGCCTATGACTGATATGAGCTGGGGATCGGATGTGAACAGGGATCCCCACTGATGCCTGCATGTGCAAATGGTGCCTGTCGTTTTGCAACGAGTTTTGCATCCTGATATGAGATTTTAGTGAAGAAGGCTGGGCCTGCCAGTGCCTTTCAGTATTGTCATTTGGGGACCAGACATGAGCAGAGATCCTCATGCAAGCCTGTGTCAATATTGGGTAGCTTTTGTTGGGTGGGTACCCTGGGTGGGTGAGTGCATATGTGGCGAGTGAGCACGAATTTGTCAGTGAGTGAGGGGCTTGGATGAGTAAGTAAGTGGGTGAGTGGATGGGTGAATGCGTGAGTGACAGGTTGGAGGAGTAAGTAAGTGCTTTAGTGAATGGGTGCGTGGGTGAAGGGGTGAGTGAGTGGGTTTGTGGGGAAGGCGAGCAAGCGAGCAAACAAGCCTAGAGAATAGGCATCACCTGAAGATAAAGATAGGCAGACTGAGGCAGCAGGTTGCAGCAAGCACCAAGCTGAGGCCAAGATTGCAGACATGATGTGCTGCCCTAGGATTGCCTGCTCCCAACTCATTCGACACCCTGCAATGCACTTCATCATACTGACTGCAAGCAATACTGTAATGCGCGGGATTCGAACCCAGGACTATTCACCTGGAAGGATCACAACTCTTATTCTGAACCAGGCGAAATTCTGGTTTTGGATGTCCCGACATGAAATTCTTCCTGCATGAAGAGTGAAGAAGAAGCTTGCTTGCATGATGAAGTGCTTGAACCTGTTGGCGACACTGTGTGCATACGTACATGCACAAGACACGCAGGTGGAAGAAAGGCTGCAGCACTTTGAGCCTTGCAAGTATTGCTCACGCTAACATACAGAATCCATTGCAGCCAGTTTGAAGTGCATCAGTGACTGGTATGCATGTGTGACTGTGCATGCTTGCCTTGTGGATACAGCAACAGCCATGCCATTTGACACCATGAAGCACAGGTCATTGGTGCTGTTGTAGATTGCCATGGCTGACAGCTGCAGGGCTGCATCAGGCAACAGCCCTCCCATCATGATGGCAATCTCCAATGCCCACCATTCTGACGCCAGTAACACGCCTGTACATACAGTGACTGTCCTGTCAGACAAAAGTTTGCGGTCACCACATTGAACCACAGATTGTAGTTAATAGACTAACATTTTTTGGATGTTATCTCTTCATTTTTATGTGTTTTTTTGGTTTTGTTATCTTGTCATTATTACAACATTATTTTATGATTCAAATCATGACTCAAGTTTGACTAATTTGGGAAGCAACGGTGCCCTTTGTTGTGACAGCATATTTCAATGCTCAAAGGTCTGACATTAGTGACACGCATGTCAACCTTCCAGAAACAACTTGCCCAGTTGAGCTGCGACTCACTGCATGACAACAGCTAAATCGAGCAAGCATGTGTGCAAACTGACTGCGATCTTGGTTTGACACATGACCCTCCTGTGACAAAACGTCTTTTGTTGACAATCAAAAAACACATTCAGCATGGCAAAAACAGTCTGCTAGGCCACGTCATTCCTCCCTGATCGAAGCAAAGCCAAGAAAGCGTGAACATGGGATATCAGTGCGGCAAATCCAACAGCATTGCTGACAGCATTAAGTGTGAACACACAAGTAGCAACTTGACACACAGATTGCATACTCACAAGGTGCAGCAAGCTTGATATAGGTCCACCAGTCCTTGAGGCAGTCACTGGACCAACCAGGCCATGTGCTCTCCCCTTTCTGCACAAGTCATGTGCTGAATACACAATTGGCAGCATTGTTTGCAATGCACACGCTTTCTGCAGCATACTTTTACTCATTCACTGTTCATGCAAATGATCCTGCAGGGTGTGACAAGTAGATTTGTTAAACATGCAGTGTCACAGTGACTTAACACAAGCCAGTTTGATGCAATGGTGACAGCTAGGAAGGAGGCACGTGTGTCAGTGCAAGCGCAGCTCAATGACATGACATGACATGACATGACATGACATGACATGACATGACATGACATGACATGACATGACATGACATGACATGACATGACGTTTGGCATACACAACAGCAGGTCTAGCGACTACTGCACTAACAAACATGCAGCTGCAAGAGCAGCCATGGCTACTCTGCATTCATAGTCTTGGCTTGCAATGTCTGCAGCACAGACCCTAACCCAACTGGTGTCATACAAACCCTGACCCCACTAGTGTTATACAAAGCCTGAAGGTGACAATATAAAGGGGGAATCTCAACAGGCTTGATCAAGCGTGCAAATATTCTTGGGCATGCAGATCTTGCCACCTTGAAGAACCTGATGTACACTACCAGCAGCAGAAACTGCAGCCAGGTCGATATTGATGATGCAAGCGCAGCCCCAACGTAACCCATACCTGCACACAGCAGCCATGCATCTGTGCACAAGCTGGCGCAGCAGCACATACGTGATGTGCATTACAGTACATTAGCCATCAATGTGGCTCAAAAATGCTTCTGATGCATCATGTGCCTCAGAAAATCTAGGCATGAGGAGCATTTGGCTCTTCAAATTTGCTGCAGACACAACAGCAGGATGTAGGCAAGCTGATTACAACCTAGACCAGGCAGACTATGTAGCACTAAAGACACCAGGCATGACGGTGGATAAAGCCCTGATGGCCAATTTTGAGAAAGGACAATGCATATCAACGAAGTTGTCACCAACCACATTTTGATTCTAACAAATCAAAAGACAGCGTGAGTGCCTGTGTCAGCCAGCTTGCAGTCTGTACCTAAGCCATATATGCAGATCCAGTTGACAATTGGATGGAGAAGCAGCACAGTCGCGCTGCTGACAACCTGGGGTCGCACAATGCCTTGACAGACAAGGTACCTTGTGGTGCAGACAAAGGCACCATAGCCAAAGATGGTCGGCAAGTTCCACCTGTATATGCAGAGGTCAATTACGTTTCCCAGCAGTTCAACCTGAACATGGTGAGGTAAATGCATTCACAGACGCTTGAGCCAGAAATGCTGCGTGTCAGGGCATCACTCTGCAATTGCTGCTGGCAACAGTCATGAATGTAGGCAATCTCTGGGATGCATTGTCACAGAAGAATTGCGGTTGATTACACCATACCATTTGATGGCATATAGTTGCCATTCAACAGTGACAGAAAGCAGCATCCTAAACATACTGTGCTTTATGTACACATGCTTATTTGCATGCGGGCCATTGGTGTTGGCACTGTTGTTCACATTTGACTGTCACCTGCCAAAAAGCTGGCCACTGAACTTGCTGTACTTACCACATGTATGCTGTACTCACCAAATGTATGCTGATGTCATCTCTGCAACCTCAACTGTTTGCCCTCCCAGCACAAGCAATGGCCTGGCAAACAACAATACTGTAGCAAGAGGCACAGCAGCCAGAAGCACGATGAGCAACGCTCTTTGGTACACCAACCCAACCAACATATAGTTTTTGGCACCATAAGCCTGAATTAAAAACGCGTGAATAAATAAGTACAAGCAGAACTTTCAGTAGGGCATAGGTCATGGCGTGCCAAGCAAATGCACACATGTCATGCAGTGAATGCACACATGCAGGTGTCAGCTTTGAGGTTTGCAGCAATAAAAATTGTGGAGTGCAACAGGCATGCATGGGCCTGGCCAGCTGCAGTGTAGAGGACCTCTACAAGCACAACATTTCACGCTCAACACATTTCATGCAATCTGTACAATAGCAGATGGCACTGGGCATCATGGTGATGCTGCTTGCAGTGTAAACGTGATGTGCTGGATTACAGCAGTCTACACAGATGAAACAAGGAGTGGGTTGCGCTTCTTGCAAACACGAGGAAGATGGCAGAGCAGAAGGATGCCTGTCCACACAGAGTGCTCATGCCCCCAACAAGGCCTCCCAAGATGCCCAAGCCAATGACATTGGTGAGAGATCCTCCTAGAGCTGCTGCAGCTAACTCAGCTGGTCCAAGGTGTCCCACAAACAGAATGCTAGTGAAGCCAACGAGTCTGTTGAGGAGATAGTTGGCTGAAACCGGTATAGACAGCCTCAGCAAGGCAAATAAGTCCGCGTTATTTCTGCCCCAGCTGCTTGTCAAGCTCTTCATGCGCGTCAGCAACGGAGCCTTGAGCTTCCCTGCGCAATCACAGGTTGGATCACTCACGAGGCATGGCTCTGACCAGGAACGTCGGGATCCCTGCGTCTGCAACCTCTGCACACTACGGCAGCGCTGACCTCAGTGAGCATACCCAGGCTTCTGAAAAGGTCTGTGCTCTGTACCAGATACATGCCTCAGCAACATAGCATATGCATGTCTCGTCTTACCACCAAGTGTGGGTCAAGCTATCTTGTGTGAAAGTTTGGTGGGGACGGGGTCAATATGAACTTGAGTTTCTGACTGAACACTGCAGTCCATGACATGTACATGGTGGCTTTGGTGCTTCATCAGGCAATATGACCTCATCGACTTTGTGCCAGCTGCTTGGGTGACTACTGTTTGTTGCATTGGTCATGCTGATGCATATGTTCTGTTGGCAATCTCTGGTGGAACGCAACCAACTGGTTGTCAAGTGCCGATTCGCTTGCTCACATGATCATACTCATGAGGCTATACGTACACCAGCAGCAGATGATGCTTATTGCTTGTGCGATACATGCGTCTGAATTGCTTTGATATGCTCTACTAGCATAAAAATATTACCTTTGAAAACGTGTCTTGATTTGACACGGGCCTTCACGTTAGACTAGCAAGTTTGCATGCAGATTCAACAAGAATGAAATTATAATCACAAAAAGAATACAGCTTCCCACTATGCATTCACAGTACGTACTGTATACACTACATCCATTCTACTACAGGAGGAAAAATAGTTCCAAGCATATTCATGCACAAGCATGCTGAAATAATGATTCAACACTGATCATGATCAGCTGTGCCAAACTGACTTGTCACTTGTGTTCAAACAGCTTCTTGATGACGACCTGTGACGTTGACCAAGGGACAGGGAAACACACCTCCGGCTGGTTAGCACTATGCTGGAGCTCGTTATCTAGATATGCAACAGCAAAATGCCCGTCCAGCTTAAATTCAAAATGCAGGTATTGCAACTGGAATTGATGGCTCTGGAAAAGCTTGACCACAGACCAAAGGTCAAGGCCTACTGGTGATGTGTTGGGAAGCCTCATGCTGAGGCTTGTGAGGCTTGTCAGCTTTGTCAACCCCACCAGGCCTTCTAATGTAGCCTGTTGACCAAAATCAAGTTTCTCAAGCCCAGTCAGATTTCGAATTTGGTACAACACATCATCATCTCGCTCACGAGCTTGCGCAACATCGACCACACCATCCTCAGGTGGAGCCAAGCATATGTTTAAGCTTTTGAGGGTGGTCATGCAGCCGAGACTTGGGACACTGAAGAAGTCCACATCTGCTTGGAAATGCTCAAGGTGGGGAATCCTTGGCAAAAACCCAAAAGTGCCATGTGCAACACGGCCTTTGAAGTATGAGTGCAACTCTCTCAAGCTTGTCATGGTCTCCCAAGGAAGCTGAGCGAAGCTGTCGCCGCATGGTGCAGTCAAGTCTAAGCTAGTCAGGTGCTTGAGACTCAAAGCAGCTTGCAGGATAGTGAGGTCATATTGAATGCGGCCAACTCTTTGTAGGCCGTCAATTTCCGCAGACCGATAGTACTTGGCCTTGATAGTTGAGACTCACTTTCAGGCTGTGGACATTACGCAAGTACCGCAGGCGAGCCACGGTATCAGCTTCAAACTGCTCTGTGATTTCGAAATGCTCCATGTCAGCAATCTCAGCTTCGACAACACCAAAAAGCGCTGCAAGATAAGTCAAAAGCAGATCGACTGTCTTCACCCCTGCGAAACAGATCAAGGTAATTTCACAATATTCCCCATGTAAGCGCGGCGTTACACGATGGACTCCACCGGGTGGACTACACGCACTTGCGAGTTGCATCCACTTATTGCAAACTGGCAGGAGCAAGGAGTAGCCAGCTGAACAAAGCTCGCGATGGAATGGTCGCACAGCGGCCCTGTCCCGTGCAATACGCTGTGCAATGGTATCAAGTAGCTCAGGCGGCAACTCTGACCATTTGGACTGCAACGCCTGAGCTCGAGCTTGCATCGATGTCACGACTACATACAGCCCCACTGAAAGGCTGCAAGACTTGCCACAGAAATAGGGCAGTGCATACCCAGAAATTAGCGGAAGACCACTTGCAACCCCAAGGGAGGAGCCAAATCTCGCGCTCTCCCCTCCCTCCAGCTCCCCCTCCTTTCCTTTCCTTTCCTTTGTTGCTTCCTTCTTTGGTTTCGTTTCGATTTCGTTCGTCTTCGGGACCGTAACGCCCGACCAATGCAGCCTCACGCACACACACCCCTTTGCGCTTCGTCCAAGAGCAACGGTGTGACGACTACACGCCCACAACTGCGCAGACTGTGTCAGCCTCACCTGTTGAGCCACCGTGGCTGTTGCATTGCTACTGTACCTTTACCTTCGCGTGCTCCCGCACAGTCTCAACTTGATCGGTGTTTAGGTTGACCTGAAAAGAACGCCGCTGTCAGAAGTTGAGAAGGACCGCATCTCAGCATGTCCCATGCATGGGGATGCGTGCATATACCGTCGTCTCTACAGAGGCGGTATATATCCTCGCGCCTGCTATTGAAAACATATCGTGGTCACCGCGTGCACGGCCGCTGGGCATTTAACAGTGGATGACATTGGGACGCACTGCGCTGCAGGCAGGCTAAAGCCGTGACCTGTGCACAGAGTGGACACAGAGGGTATAGCCACGGCAAGAGCCTGCAGCAAAGCTCACTACAGCATCTGCCACGTCAACAAGTGTTCTATCACAGCAGAATGCAAGCTCACACCAACAAGCTGCATAGATGCAGCCTTTCAGTTTCTTGTGGAGCAATGCCACAGTCGCTGTCATTTCCAAGCTGGTCCCTGCCAGGCAATTCCCAGGTGTCCTGGTCTGGCATGTTTCAAATAGGTACACAGCAGAATGGTCAAAGCCAATGCATGACTTGCAGAAGCAAGCGCCTGCATGATGGAACTGCAGGCTCAGGCTGCAAAACTGTGTTTGCCAAGGTGCAAACAAGAGCTGTGTGCCAAGCACGCTGATCACTCATCTTTGTCATTGCTGCATGACATGCGCTTCATGTCTGAATTCCCCAGCATCAAACTGCGCAGACAGTTGAGTAAACAGTGCAGTCTATGCCCCAGGGTGTTGCACTGCCTGTGTGTCAGGCATTGAGCGAAATGAAACATTGCATCACGTTGCCTGAGAAGATCACCATTAGCAGCAACATGTCTTGAGCATGACAATGGTGGCCACTGCGTAGGGTCCAGCATACAAAGCATGATGACCGGGGAGGTTGTAGCAGCCACTTCTAGCGCATCTTTCAAGCTCATCTTCATCTGTGTTGCTGTGGGCTGGCTTCTAAAGACTGACAGGCTGCCCCAGGAGACAGCCCCAGTGCTCACTCAGGTCAACTCAGCCCTTGCTATGAAAGCTTTCTTCACTCACTCACTCACTCACTCACTCACTCACTCACTCACTCACTCACTCACTCACTCACTCACTCACTCACTCACTCACTCACTCACCCACCCACCCAACATGTGTCCCCAAATGGTCAGGCATGTGCCCCTACAGGTGGCCCAGTACGCCTGCAGTTCTGACGCTTCTTGGTCTCAACAGCTGCCAATATAGTATCATAGTATGCGGCAGTGGCCAATGACCAGTCTATGAGCTTGCTGCATGCTGAACGTTGCTTGCAGGCAGTTTTGGTTTTCAGATGAAGGCTTTCACAGCAGGTCAATGCATCTGATCTTCCTCAGCCTGAATGGTCAAATTTACAAGCTGAACAACTCAGCTCAAACCATCTGAGACAGCTGATTACAATAGGAAGTTTTGTGAGCATTTGTGTTGCACCTATCATTGCTGCTGATCCAATCAATCAGGTCAATATTTGAAATCATTCATACATGCTGCATTGAAAATGCTTGTGAGTATTCCATATTGCATCTTTTGTCTTGAATGTACGGACCATACTCATACATTCATTGATCATCTACATGCTATTGTTGACCACACATATACAGTTTCACCGTAAGGTCTGAACCTTTATACCACAAGTATTATTGTCTAAGTATGGTGTCATCTTGGCAGGCGGAAGGCCTCACAATGCGGTGTTACAATGCAATCACACAATGCAATGATGAAATGCAATGACACAATGCAACGATACAATGCAATGATCCCATGCAATGATACAATGCAATGACACAATGCAATGATGCAATGCAGGTGGCGTACACAGCCATGATCCCATGTAATGATACAATGTAATGACACAATGCAATGAGGCAATGCAGGTGGCGTACACAGCCATGATCCCATGCAATGATACAGCGCAATGACACAATGCAATGATGCAATGCAGGTAGCGTACACAGCCATGATACCATGCATGCTCTTCACCAAATGTGCAGCGACGCTAGCCAGCAGCCGCAGCTGGGTGCTCATCACCCTCCCCCTCACAGCAGTCCTCCAGGTAACCCCCCTAACCCAGGATCCCACTCTACATTATTTTGATGTTGCCTTATCTGTATATTCTTTATTGGGAAAGACGTAACATGTATTTATCGTTTTTCTTTCGTACCAGTTTCCTGCTGGTTAACCCAATTAGCTTGAGATATTGCGTCACATTCTCATGACAGCATCCAGCAGATGTTGCCCTTTTACTTGATCACCAGGTTGACAAACCAGTCATGTTCCTGTCACATTCACATAGTATGGCATTACCTCTCTGGAGATTTGTGATGGTACATTCTCATGTGCTGTGGCATCTTCCTTCGCCACATGACCGCGCTGAGAGGATGCCACAGTGTTTGAGAAACATCATAAATATCGAGGAGTAGTGCAGCATCTGGAAACACTTGACGTCAAATGGCATTTTGTTCAGTTTACACATTGACACCTTGACTTCCTAAGTTAGCAATCAGGTTCTCGTGGCACTTTTGCATCTAGTCTGCAGCATGACAGCCCTTCCAAACACCTCACACACCAGAAAAGCAGGCGAGTATGAGTCACAGGTGCTGCAGGTGCTAAACTGTCATGTCAGTAGGCCTTGCAGGATGCACAAGACAGGCTGCTCTGGAGATACAAGACTTGGTCTGCATGTACCCAGCTCATCATGAGCTGGAAATGTTTTAATTGTTATTATTGTTATTTGTATTTGTGTTGTTGTTATCATTATCATTATCATCATCATCATCATTATTGTTATCACAGGTGCTGACTGGATCTGTGCTGGGCTGGCTAGCAGCGCAAACCTTTCCAGAATCTTCCAAAGCAAAGGCAAAGGAGTACTACGGCTGGCATCCCAACAACCCTGCCAAGTCAGCTTCTGCTCTAGCTGCCACCACAG